>Ga0316226_1002834_pt1 | contig 15606 bp, 14 predicted proteins | sample TBH18017metaG_FD_206009 | JGI IMG/M metagenome (GOLD analysis project Ga0316226, IMG submission 206009) | Freshwater microbial communities from Trout Bog Lake, Wisconsin, USA - TBH18017 | ecosystem: Environmental > Aquatic > Freshwater > Lake > Hypolimnion/Profundal zone | place: USA: Wisconsin... | reverse complement strand
AGGAGAATCCCGCCAGCAGTGCTGCTGCGGCGCAACTGAACAAGAAGCAGTTCCGCGACGTACAGGTCACCGTGGAGAACGGCATTGCCACGCTGAAAGGGAGTGTGGCTCTGTTTGAGTACAAGGCCGATGCCGAAAAGCATGTCCGTCATGCCAAAGGCGTGACGGCGGTTCGCAACCTGATTGAAGTAGCCGGCCCCAGCATTCCCGACCAGGAGTTGCAGGCAAAGCTGGTTGAGAAGCTGGAATATGACCGCGTGGGTTACGGCAACATGTTCAACGCCATCAGTGTGAATATACAAAACGGCGTGGCCACCGTGGGCGGCCATGCGCGCACTGATGTCGACAAGGACTCTGCGCTGGCGCTGGTAGCCACTACGCCTGGCGTCAAAGACCTGGTGGACACGATCGAGGTCGATCCTGTTTCCATGATGGACGACCAGACCCGCCTGGCCGTGGCCCGGGCCGTCTACAGTTTTCCAACGCTGAATAAATATGCCATCGATCCTGCCAAGCCCATCCGCATCTCGGTGCAGAAAGGCAACGTTGAACTGTATGGCATGGTGGATACCCAGGCAGACAAGGATGTGGCCTTTGTTCGAGCCAACAGCGTCTCCGGCGTCTTCAGCGTGAAGAACTACCTGCAGGTGGCCAACCAGCCTACCGAGCACCAATAAGCGGTTCATACTTTAAATCTGGCCTCGGGGGATGAGACGCCTCCGAGGCCTTTCTATGTGTTGCCCTATCTCCCGTATTCAGTGCAGAGCAAGCGCGCGGCGGGTTCGTCTTCTTCGATCTCGGGGAAGCGCGGAAGCGGTTCGAGGAAGAAGTTATCGCCCGCGTCGTCGTTGACAGAGGAGACTTCTCCAATCAGCGCGTCGCCCCCGCTGGCATGGAACTGGTGGAAAAGATATGGCGTGAGTGTAATGGATTCGCCGGGGCCCAGAGTAACAGTGCCTCCGGCCTCAACCTTGCGCCGGATGCCGTCGCACACCACGCTGACCGGGGTCTGCGCCACGCCGCCGCCGGGGGCGGCGTTATAAAGCTGCACCACCAGTCGACCCGCAGCGCTGCCGCCGCGGTTGATAATATCCTCGGTCTTGTGCGAGTGATAGTGGAACGGCGTTACCTGGTTCTCGCGGACAAACATGATCTTTTCCGCGTAGACCTTTCCTCCCGCGCCGGGCATTCCGTTGCGCAGCGTGAAGAGCGTTAGCCCCAGGGACGCAAAATTGCCAGAGTTGAAGTCGGTTACATCCCACCCCAGCTTGAGAGCGCGCAGTTCCTCGGCCTCGCTGCCGCTGTGCTGCCAGTCTGCCGGAGTCCACTGGGCATAGGGCGGTAGCATAAAGTGATTCTCCGCGAAGAATGCAGCGGCCTCAGTGATGCAGCGGTTGATTTCGGATCGCTTCATGAGGGTCTCCTTGTGGTCTAAGCTTGCTCTCCCGGCTGCGAGCCAATATACCATCGCCGACGCTCATCGCATGGCAACGGGCTAGCCGCTATAGAATGGGCTTTCCTATGAATTCTGAATCTGAGCCGAATTTCATGTTGGTGGGCATCAAGCTTCTTCACACGCTAGTGTGGTTTTTCTTCGTTGCATGCATTGTGGCGATTCCTGTTGCCGCCGGTCTGCACCGGTTCCAACTTGCCGCTGTGCTTGCCGGGGTGGTTCTGCTGGAGTGTCTGGTGCTGGGGCTGAACCGCTGCAGATGTCCACTCACTGATTGGGCAGGCCGCTACACGGGAAACCGGGTAGACAACTTCGATATCTATTTGCCGGTTTGGCTGGCGCGATGGAACAAGGTGATCTTTGGAGTGATCTTCGTCCTTGGTGGGTTGTTCGCCCTTTTGCAGTGGCGCAATCTGTGACCTGGAGGATGGAAAGCAATCTTCTGCTGTTCCCCACGGCAGCCTTCTACCCCCCTCCAAGCTGACTTTCACAATGTGCATCCCCCGCTAACAAGCACCCTCGTCCCGTGCGAATAAATCCGCCCTGGGACGAGGTGTGCTTATCTCCGTTTCACGCCCGACTGTGCCGGCAGCGATTTGGCAGCCAGGGAAGTTCTATTGAATTCCGCGGCAGTGAAGTGTGAAGGGTATCTTGCCTTGTACGGGGCTGGGAGAGTCAATGATGATTTGCACCCAGCCAGAGAAATTGGCGAATTTTGGAGAAATGGCGCCCAGTTGCCAGTCCTCATACACCGGCACCGAGTGGCCTGCCATGGGCATATTGACGCTCTGGGAGCTGTTGGAATGGCCGCCATCGCTGCGAACAAAATGGAAGTTTGCCGTGGTAGGCGCGTTTGCGATCAGGCCCCAGCCAAATTTCAGGTTAACGGGGCAATAGCCCGTGTACTGAAAGCCCTGAGCAACCTGTCCATTGGCCCGCAGGGAGCTTCCTCCGATGCGGATGCTGGCGTTTTGGGCGCTTAAGCTGACTGCGCCCAGGCAGAAGAGAATCCCGGTCAAGCTTGCAATCCTGCTGATTTTCACTTCCCCTCTCTTTCGGACCGGAGAGTCTGTGAAGCCTTCCCGGCCACGAGACAATATAGCGCAGACGAAGTACGCCATGCGGGTTTTTCTGCGGTGGCCGGTCAAGTAAACTTGCAGATAGAGCCAAATATGCCCGGAATCCTGTCGAAAACCCGCACTACGCTGGAGATGATCAAGTGGGAACACTCGATTTTCGCCTTACCCTTTGCCCTGACGGCGGTTCTGCTGGCGGCCCACGGATTGCCCGGCTGGCAGACCGTAGGCTGGATACTGGTCGCGATGGTGGCTGCGCGCTCCTGCGCAATGGCCTTTAACCGCTGGGCCGATGCCGAACTGGACGCGGCCAATCCGCGTACGAGCAGTAGGGCCATTCCCGCCGGCCTGTTGTCGCGGGGGTTTGTGCTGGGCTTTACCGTTGCGATGGCGCTGGTGTTTGTGCTCGCGGCGGCACGGCTCAATTCGCTCACGTTGGCTCTTTCGCCAGTAGTGCTGGTCGTTCTGTTGGGCTATAGCTATATGAAACGGCTGACGCGGTGGTCCCACCTCGTGTTGGGCCTGGCGCTCGGACTGGCGCCCTCTGCCGCATGGATTGCTGTGCGGGGCAGCCTTGACGCGCGCATCCTGGTGCTCACGGCCGCCGTCACCTTATGGGCCGGAGGCTTTGACGTGCTGTATGCCTGTCAGGACTATGAGCATGACCGCGCCGTGGGACTGCATAGCCTTCCAGGTGCTGTAGGTATTCCCCGCGCCTTTCTTGCCGCGCGCATCATGCATCTAGCAATGTTGGGGCTGTTGGCATGGCTGGGCGTGCTGTTTCAGTTCCACGCAGCCGGCTGGCTCGGCATTGGCGCAGTGGCGCTCCTGCTGGGCTATGAGCACTCAATTGTTTCGCCCCGCGATCTTCGTCGCCTGAATGCGGCGTTTTTCACCATGAACGGCGTCATCGCGATGGTGTTTCTGGCCTTTGTAGCGGCTGATTTGTGGCTGTGGCGGTAAATCCGGCCCTCGTGCTGGGCTTCGCTGGGCAATGGGCCGTGGGTTTTAGCCGAGCCTGTGGTATGGTGCGAGATAGAGTCAATCCGCTGTCCCCGATATAAATTATCTGAAGAGGAGTATTCTGCTTCCGCATGAAGATTGCGATTCAAGGAGAGCCCGGCTCATTTAGCCACGAGGCAGCGTTCAAGTTGGTCCCCGGCGGCACAATCGTGCCATGTTCCCTCTCGGCAGAGGTCTTTGCCGCCCTTACCAGCGGCAAGGTTGACTGTGCTGTGATTCCAATTGAGAATAGCTTGGCTGGCTCAGTCTCAGAGCATTTTGACCTCCTGCTCGACAACGACGTAAAGGTGGAGCGGGAGACGCTGCTCCGCATCCGCCACAACCTGATTGCGCTTTCAGGGGCGACCATGGACCATATCGACCGGGTCTTTTCCCATCCGGTTGCGCTGGCTCAGTGCAGGCGATTTCTGGCCGCGCACCAGAACATGGACGCTTTTGCCTTCTACGACACGGCGGGCAGCGTGAAGCAACTGGTGGAACTGCGTGACCGGCACGCGGCGGCGATTGCCAGCAAGGCGGCGGCAGCGTACTACGGCGCTGTGATTTTGGCGGCGGACATTGAGGACAATCCAGAGAACTTTACCCGATTCTTCCTGGTGCGTCGTACGGCTGATGCCACCCTTGATCCGGAATCGAACAAAATGAGCCTGGCATTCTCGGTTGAGAACCGCCCGGGGTCCCTGGTGGCGGCTCTGAACGGCCTCTGGGCGCTGGGCACCAACCTGACCAAAATCGAGTCGAGGCCCGTGCATGGCAAGCCGTGGGAGTACATCTTCTACGTGGATTGCCAGATTCAATCAAACGAAGAAGGCACGCAGGCGCTCAAGGCGCTAAGCAAGCATTGCGCAATGGTCAAGGAACTGGGCCGGTATAAGGAAGCGACACTCTAAGTAGACAGCCCGGCAAGGTATAAAGTTGGGCTGGTTAAACCCGTAGGACAAGCAAAAGGGGACAGGCGTCAGCCCGTCCCCTTTTGTAATGGTGCATGCGTTGCTTTAGAAGTGATAAGCCGCGCCGATAACGGGATTGTAGATGTTGTACCACTTGTTGGTGCTCAACTGGGCGTCACCAAATGTGGGGACCTTGGTCACCCAGCCACGGTATTCCACGCGAATATCGAAGCTCGGAGTGATTTCGTAGGCGATGCCAGCGCCGTAGATGCCGCCAACCTCGGTCTGCTGCTTCACGTCCAGCGAAGTCGTGCCAGAGTTGCGGATGGGCAGGAAAATAAACGCGCCCGGACCCGCTTCGACAAATGGATTGAAGTTCTTGAAGACAAACGAACGCACGTAAGCCGCTGAAATTTCCTGGGTACGCGTGTTGATGTCGTAGTGGTTGGTATTGCTGATCACATAGTGGAGCGAGTTCGCGTACGTAATCGAGTAGTTGGCTTCAACTGCGCTCGACGGCGTAAGCATGAATCGGTAGCTGGCCAAAGCGCCAAAGGCGCGGTTCGCGCTCACCTGAACATCGGTGGACGAGGCGATGAACGGCTCAATTAGCCCTGTTCCGCTGATGCTGATGTCCTGACGGCTCTCTTGAGCGCGGCCTGCGGCTACAAATGAAACCAGCAGGAATGCTATTAAGGCGATCTTCTTCATTCGGTCCTGAACCTCACGACTGCACAACCGTCCGGCTGGCAACGAGCTTGTCGAATCCGGCGCGCCGGATTGAGCCGGGCCCCGCTCTCAGCATTGTAAATGGCCGGGGCGGTTCATGGCGGCAAGCGGTGCGCAGGGATATACCTGGCCTTTAGACGCAAGCGGGGCCAAAGGGGCGTCAGGATGTGCAAAAAAGGCTAAAAACACGGGCTAACCTGCCCGCTCCACCTGGAAATAAAAGGGCGGCCCTTGCTGCTTGGCCAGAGCCCTTAAGGTCTGGAGAAAGGCCTGGGCGGCGTAAGAAAGGGAGGTTTGGCGCCGGTGAACCAGGCGCAGAACCCGGCGCATCTCCAGTTCGTCCACCGGAACCCGGACCAGGTCGCCAGTTTCCAGTTCGCGGGCGACGGACAGATTGGGTACCAGTGCGACCCCGTTGCCCATCGCCACAAAGCGCTTGATGGCCTCGATTGTGGGCAGCTCAATGCCCATATTCAGGGGGGTGCGGTAGCGCTGGAAGGCCTCAATCACCTTGCGGCGCAGGGGCGAGGTTACGTTATGAGCGATAAACATCTCCTTGCCAAGGTCGTTGATTGATACCCGCGGGGCTCTGGCCAAAGGGTGGTTGGGGCCGACGATAAAGGCCAGACTGTCTGCGTAGACGGCCACGGAGCGGAACTGCGCTGGGTCTGGCCGGTAAGAGACGACCCCCAATTCGAACGTGCGCAGGCTCAGTTCCTCGGGAATCCGTGAGGCCAGCATCCGGTTGACCGTCACGCTCACCTGGGGAAAATCACGCCGGAAGGCGTCAATGGCGGGCAGCAGATACATGCAGGTGTACTCGTTGGCGGCCAGTTGCAGGTGGCCGCGCTCGAGGCTCTTCAGTTCCACCAGGGCGCTGGAGGCCTCGCGGCGCAGGGCCAAAAGCCGCTGTGCGTAATCGCGCAAAAGCACCCCGGCGGCGGTCAGGGAGCCGTCGCGGGCCGCGCGGTCAAACAGGGTCTCACCCACAGACTCTTCAAGCTTGCGGATTACCTGGCTCACCGCAGGCTGCGTCCGATGCAGGCGCACCGCCGCGCGGGAGAAGCTGCGCTCCTCGGCGACGGCGAGGAAGGATTCAAGTTGATTCAGTTCCATGGGCGCTCCGGGCAACAGTGGGAAGAGGTCAAATGAGCGATATGCAGGCTGCTTGAGAGAGACGGATCCCTGCCCCTTGTTTCATCATAAGCAATTCTAATCGCTTCTACAAAAATAATAACTTTGCCTTATATGGCCCCGATAAGGCACACTTTAAGCGTTAGCAAAAGGCATATATCGGCAGGCGGTTGCATGAGCTCAGAGCATTCAAATCACGTTGTCTTCTTCGATACCACCTTGCGCGACGGCGAGCAGTCGCCTGGTTGCAGCATGACCACGCAGGAAAAGCTGACCATGGCGCACGCCCTTGAGGATTTGGGCGTGGACATCATCGAGGCCGGTTTTGCCATGGCTTCCGAGGGTGACTTCGCGGCCATCGCCACCATTACGCAGGCCGTGCGCAAGCCGCGCATCTGCTCCCTGGCCCGTGCCCGCACTGAAGATATTGAGATGGCCGCCCGCGCGCTCCAGTTTGCTGACCGCGCCCGCATCCATGTATTCCTTGCTTCCAGTGACCTGCATATGGAGTACAAGCTCAAGATCAACCGTGCGCAGGCCCTGGAACTTTGCGGCGAATCTGTGCGGCTGGCGCGCTCGCTGGCCGACGATGTCGAGTTCTCGCCCGAGGACGCAACCCGCTCGGACCGCGACTTCATGATCGAGATGGTGCGCATTGCCGTCGAAGCAGGCGCCACCACCATTAATATGCCAGACACGGTAGGCTACTCGACGCCGGAAGAGTACGGTCAGATGTTCCGCGAGGTGCGCGAGCGCATTCCCGCCATTGATGCGCAGGGGATCATTCTCTCTTCGCATTGCCACGACGACTTGGGCCTGGCAGTCGCCAACTCGCTGGCCGCCATCCAGAACGGCGCGCGCCAGGTGGAGTGCACCATCAACGGCATCGGCGAACGGGCCGGCAACGCAGCGTTGGAAGAGATTGCCGCGGCGCTCTATGTGCGTGGCGACCACTTTGGCATGACCACCTCCATCAAGCTGGATCAGCTTTATCCCACCAGCCAGGTCCTGGGCCAGATCATCACCTTCAAGCCCTCGCCCAACAAGGCTGTGGTGGGTGACAACGCCTTTGCGCACGAGTCTGGTATTCACCAGCATGGGATGCTGGCCAATCCGCTTTGCTACGAGATTATGACCCCGGTGCTGGTGGGCGTGGCTAAAACGCATCTGGTCCTCGGCAAGCACTCGGGCCGCGCGGCCCTGCGGCACAGGCTTGAGCAGATGGGCTTTACGCTTACCCGCGACGAACTGCAGCACACCTACTATCGCTTTGTAGCCCTTGCTGACCGGAAGAAGAATATCTACGACCAGGATCTGGTAGGTTTGCTGCCTGACCAGATTCGTGAACGACGTCACGAAGCGGTCTCTGAGCTGGATTGATCGGCGCAGCGGCGAAACATCACAGGCATGCGCGTGCGACGGGTGCCACAATAAAGACTGGCAGTGATCCGCTGATATCCTGAATCGGATATCCGATCCCTGACCCTTATCTGCAGAAAGAACAGGCATGAAGCTCAAGATTCTAGTTACGGCCGGCGACGGCATCGGCCCCGAAGTTACCAATGAAGCAGTTGCGGTATTGCAGCAGGTTGCGGCTCACGGCGGCCACACATTCGAGTTCGATGCCAAGCGCATTGGCGGCGTGGCGATCGTTGCGGATGGTACTCCGCTCCCTGCCGACACCCTGGCCGCGGCCCTAGACTCCGATGCTGTTTTGCTCGGCGCGGTCGGCGGCAACGAGTTCAACTCCATGTCCCCTGACAAGCGCCCCGAAGCTGGCCTGCTGCAAATTCGTTCAGCGCTGGGTGGCTTCGCCAATCTGCGTCCCGCCTTCGCCTTCAAGGAGCTTGCGGTGAACAGCCCGCTACGGCCTGAGGTGATTGACGGCGCGGACATTCTGTTTGTGCGCGAACTGCTGGGCGGCCTTTATTTTGGCCAGCCGCGCGAGTGGAATCGCGAAGCCGGCGAAGCATGGAACACCATGCGCTACACCAGGGGCGAAGTGGTTCGCGTGGCCCGCGTGGCCTTTGAGCTGGCGCGAAAGCGCGGCAAGAAGGTCACCAGTGTGGACAAGGCCAACGTGCTTGAGGTTTCGCAGCTTTGGCGCGCCACGGTGATTGAGGTAGCGGCGGATTTCCCGGATGTGGAACTGGAACACCAGTATGTGGACGCGATGGCGATGCACCTGATGAACCGCCCGCGCAGCTTTGATGTGGTGGTGACGGAAAATCTCTTCGGCGATATTTTGAGCGACGAGGCGGGCGTGATTACCGGCTCGCTGGGCATGCTGCCCTCGGCCACCATCGGCGGCAAGGTAAACCTCTTTGAGCCCGTCCACGGTTCAGCTCCAGACATCGCTGGCAAGGGGCTCGCTAATCCGCTCGGCGCAATTCTCACCGCGGCCTTGATTCTGCGCCACTCAGCCGGGCTCGAAGCAGAGGCCGCGATTGTGGAGAAGGCAGTGCGCAAGGTGCTGGAGCAGGGCTTCCGCACGCCGGATCTGGCGCGAGACAACCCGCAGGGCTTGCCAGTTCTCTCGACGAAAGATATGGGCGCGAAGGTACGCGAAACCGTGAAAACATTGCTCGCCAACGCATAGGCAAAACAAACCAACCGGGTGCCCCATCCTCGCCGCGTTCTTGTTTGTGCGGCTAGGATGGGAAACATCGCCACCCCCATCCAAACGCAGGGAGTTCAATGAGTACCGAGCCAAAAACATTATTTGAGAAGGTCTGGGATCAGCATGTAGTGGTAGAGCCCAAGGGCGAGCCCACGCTGCTCTATATCGATCTGCAGTTGCTGCACGAAGTGACCTCGCCACAGGCTTTTGAGGGACTGCGCCTCGCAGGGCGCACGGTGCGGCGGCCTGACCGCTCCATCGCTACGGTGGATCACAATGTACCCACCACGATTGAGGGTAGGCTCAACATTGTGGACCAGATTGCGGCTAAGCAGATTTCCACGCTGCGCAAGAACTGCGCGGAGTTTGGCATTGAGCTTTACGACGTGGACTCAAAGGATCAGGGCATCGTGCACGTCATCGGCCCGGAACTCGGCATCACCAAGCCCGGCATGACGATTGTGTGCGGCGACTCGCACACGTCTACGCATGGCGCATTTGGCGCGCTGGCGTTTGGCATCGGCACCAGCGAAGTTGAGCATGTGCTGGCTACGCAAACGCTGCCGCAGTCAAAGCCGCAGACCTTCCGCATTTCAGTCGAGGGTGAGCTGCCGCAGGGCGTGACGGCAAAGGACATAATCCTCGCCATCATCGGCAAAATCGGTACCGACGGCGCGACCGGCTGCGTGGTTGAATACGCAGGGTCGGCGATTCGCGCACTGTCCATTGAAGGCCGCATGACGGTATGCAACATGAGCATCGAGGCCGGCGCCCGCGCAGGCATGATCGCTCCGGATGAAAAGACCTTTGCGTATCTCAAGGGCCGCCGCTTTTCGCCGCAAGGCGCAGCCTGGGACAAGGCTGTTGCCGAGTGGAGCAAGCTGCCCTCTGACCCCGGCGCAAGGTTTGATCGTGAACTCGTCATTGATGCCACCGCGCTGGTGCCCTACGTCAGTTGGGGAACCAGTCCCGGCATGGTCGCGCCCATTACGGCCAAGGTGCCTGATCCGGCGGCCGCGCCCAGCGAGCGGGAGCGCAAGAGCATTGAGAGCGCACTCGCATACATGGGGCTTGAGGCGGGTACGCCGATGGAAGAGGTCTTGATCGACCGCGTCTTTATTGGCTCCTGCACCAACGGCCGCATTGAAGATATGCGCGCCGCCGCCCGCATTGCAGCTGGTTACAAGGTTGCAGCCAGGGTGGGTGCAATGGTGGTTCCAGGCTCGCAGGCAGTCAAGGCCCAGGCCGAGGCCGAGGGGCTTGACATCGTCTTCCGCGAGGCTGGATTTGATTGGCGCGAGCCCGGTTGCTCCATGTGCCTTGCCATGAACCCGGATATTCTTTCCCCCGGCGAGCGCTGCGCTTCTACAAGTAATCGCAACTTTGAAGGTAGGCAGGGGCGTGGTGGACGCACCCATCTCGTGTCGCCAGAGATGGCCGCCGCGGCTGCCATTGCAGGGCACTTTGTAGACATTCGCGGCTGGAAGGTAAACGAGCCCGCTACGCAGGAGGTAAAGGCCTAATGGAACCCTTTCGCACGCTAACCGCCGTGGCCGCTCCGCTTGACCGGAGCAACGTGGATACCGACCAGATCATTCCCAAGCAGTTTCTCAAGCGCATTGAGCGCACCGGCTATGGGGACTTTCTCTTCTTTGACTGGCGCAACACGCCCTCCGGCGATCCCGACCCCGCCTTCGAATTAAACGACCCGCGCTACACTGGCGCTCAAATACTCATTGCAGGCAAGAACTTTGCCTGCGGCTCCAGCCGCGAGCACGCCGCATGGGCGCTCTCGGACTACGGATTCCGCGCCGTGATTGCGCCCACCTTTGCCGACATCTTCTTTTCCAACGCCGGAAAGAACGGAATTGTACTGGTGAGGCTGAGTGAAGAGCAGGTGGCCGAACTGCTGCACAACGCCAAGACCATTCCCGGATACCAATTGACCGTCTCTCTTGAAGAGCAGACTGTGACGGACATCCACGGCTTCCGCGCGACCTTTGAAGTGGATCCGTTCCGAAAGTTCTGCTTGCTTGAAGGCCTGGACGACATTGGACTCACGCTGCGCCACGCGGCGGCTTTGGACACGTTTGAAGCAAAGCACGACCAAGCTGGCTGGCTGAAAGCGAAATAGCAGCCGGCACAATGAAAACCGCAGCATCGACAATCTGGCGCTACAAGCCAGGAGCTAGAAGCTCACAGGGTTTTTAAAAAGCACATGACAGTCGAAGGCAAGCGCCAAAGCATTCCGTTGACAGAGGGCCCCAGCCGGGCCGCCTCGCGTTCTTACCTGCGCGGCTCCGGATTCAGCAAGGAAGATCTGCACAAACCGATCATCGGCATCGCCAACACCTGGACCGAGATCGGCACCTGCAACGTCCACCTGCGCGACATTGCCGAAGCTCTGAAAGAAGGCATCCGCGAGGCGGGCGGCACGCCCATGGAGTTCAACACCGTCACCATCTCCGACGGCATCACCATGGGCACGCAGGGCATGAAGGCTTCGCTGGTTTCGCGCGAAGTTATTGCCGACTCCATTGAACTCGTGGCGCGCGGCAATCTCTTTGACGGCCTCGTCGGCATCGGCGGTTGCGACAAGAACATGCCCGGCATCATCATGGCTCTCTGCCGCCTGGATATTCCCGGCATGCTGCTTTATGGCGGCTCGATTGCTCCGGGCAAGCTGAACGGCGTTGACATCACCATTCAGAATGTCTTCGAGGGCATCGGCTCCTATGCCGCGGGAAAGATCGACGACACCCAGCTTGAGGCTCTTGAAGCCAATGCCTGTCCGGGCGCGGGCGCATGCGGCGGCCAGTTCACCGCAAACACCATGGCCATGAGCGGAGAAATTCTCGGCATCTCCCCGATTCAACTCTCCGGCGTTCCCGCCACTTCTGAGGACAAGTACGCCGCCACGCGCGAAGCCGGTCGCATCCTCATGGATGCTGTCCGCGCCAATCGCCGTCCTTCGCAAATCATCACCCGCAAGTCTATTGAAAACACCATTGCCAGTGTCGCTGCCAGCGGCGGATCCACCAACGCCGTGCTGCACCTCATAGCCATCGCGCGCGAAATCGGCATTCCGCTTTCCATAGACGACTTCGATGTCATCTCCAAGCGCACCCCTTTCATCTGCGACCTCACTCCGGCGGGCAAGTTTGTCGCTTCGGATTACCAGGCAGCGGGCGGCTCGCGGCTCCTTGCCAAGCGCCTCATCGATGCCGGTTTTGCCGACGGCTCCACGCTCACCATCAGCGGCAAAACCCTGGCCCAGGAAGCCGAGCTGGCAGAAGAGACACCGGGCCAGGTCGTCATTGGAACCTTCGAGAAGCCCATCAAGCCCAACGGTGGTCTGGTCATTCTGAAAGGCAACCTCGCTCCTGAGGGCTGCGTCATGAAGATCGCCGCAGCCAATCGTTACGAGCATCGCGGCCCGGCGCGCGTCTTCAATTGTGAAGAGGATTGCTTTGACGCCGTGCAGACCGGCAAGATCAAGCCCAACGATGTCCTTGTCATCCGCTATGAAGGCCCCAAGGGCGGTCCCGGCATGAGAGAAATGCTCCAGGTCACCGCGGCTGTCAGCGGCAACCCGGAACTCAGTCCGACTGTCGCTCTGTTGACGGACGGGCGCTTCTCAGGCGCAACCCGCGGCTTCACCGCCGGTCACGTTGCTCCAGAAGCCTTTGTCGGCGGACCCATCGCCGCTGTGCGCGAGGGCGACATCATCCACTTCGATATCGTCAATCGCAAGCTCAACGTCGAAATCAGCGACGAAGAAATCGCCGCCCGCCTCAAGGGCTTTACGCCCCCGGCACTGCGCTGGCCCAAGGGCGTCTTCCGCAAATATGTTGACCGAGTCACCTCCGCATCTGAAGGTGCAACGACGTAAATACCATCTCTAAGTTCAATGAAATATGGGGAGCGGAATGGACTTCAAAGCAAAGCTGGGCGAAATGGTAGCCGAAGAGTCTCAAGAAATCGCTGCACTGAACCATCGGAGAGAACTATTTGAGGGAGAGCAGCGGCGCGCGTTCGAGGCGATCAGGCTTCCGCTTACGGATATTGTTGAAGCAGCGGGCCCTGCCATCATCAAATTTTATGCAGGCGAAAGCTACGCCGACGTTAGGTTTGGAGAGGCTGGAAGTATCGAAACAACTTACGAGGTTCAACCTAATTCTATAGGGAGATTTCCCTCTTCGCCTTCATCAGCTCCCGGATTTTTGGTTAAGACCAAGACGACGTACGACTATGGCTTCAAATACGGGCTAGGCTACATAGAGCCGATCGAGCGTGAATACATTTTGCCGACTTCGGATGCACTTTTCGACGACCTGATGAAGAAATTGGCAAAGGCCATGTCTAAGAGTGAGCAAAAACAACGCGAATGAGCGACCGATACTCAGACCTCGCCGCGCCTTTGTTATTAGGCTAAGGTCGGTAGGTTCAAAGATCACCGCCAACGAACAAAGGAGTTATCCATGGGAACCAACGCAAACACGCAAGCACCCAACGCCCACCTCACCACGCCCACGCGCCTCACCGGCGCTGAAATCGTATGGGCCACTTTGGTTGGCGAGGGCGTTACAGACGTCTTCGGCTATCCCGGCGGGGCCATTCTGCCCGTCTACGACGCGCTGCGCAAGTTTCCCATTCATCACACCCTGGTGCGCCATGAGCAGGGCGCGGCGCACATGGCAGACGGCTATGCGCGCGCTTCGGGCAAGGTGGGCGTGTGCGTCGCTACCAGCGGCCCTGGCGCAACAAATCTCGTTACCGGCATTGCCACCGCCATGCTCGACTCCATTCCCATGGTCTGCATCACCGGCAATGTCTCCAGCAAGATTCTGGGAACGGACGCATTTCAGGAAGTCGACATCACCGGCATCACGTTGCCGGTCACCAAGCACAACTTCCTCGTCAATCGCCCCGAGGATATTGCTCCCGCCATTCGCTATGCCTTCCAGATCGCCAAGTCGGCCCGGCCCGGCCCGGTGCTGGTGGATATCACCAAGGACGCGCAGCAGGCCACGGCTATCTTTGACTTTGAAGCAGCCAAGCCACGGCCTCATCGCGCCCATCCCATGCTGAAGGTGGAAGAGCATGGACTGGCGCAGGCGGCTGAACTGATTCGTAACGCCAAGAGGCCCGTGATTCTTGCCGGCCACGGCGTGATGGAGTCCGGCGCAATGGAGCAGATTCGCACCCTGGCAGAGCGCGCGCAGATTCCCGTCGCTCTTACACTCCTTGGCCTGGGCGGATTTCCGGCATCGCATCCGCTCAATCTCGGCATGATGGGTATGCACGGCGAGTCATGGGTCAACCACGCAATTCAGGAAGCTGACCTGCTGATCGCCTGCGGCATGCGCTTTGACGATCGCGTTACCGGCACCACCTCGACCTATGCCACCAAGGCAAAAAAGATTCACATTGAAGTGGACCCCGCCGAGGTAAACAAGAACATCAAGGTGGATGTGTCGCTGATCGGCGATTTGCGCGCTGTGCTTGAAGAACTGCTTCCGCGCATTAGCGGAGGTCCAGGGGCGCGCGATGGCTCAGCCTGGCTTAAGACCATCGAGGCCAGCAAGGGCGCATCGGCTGTACGCGACATCAAGAACCTCCCTGACCTGGGCCACTTGTATGCGGCCCACGTCATCCACGACATCTGGCGCATCACCGGCGGCAACGCCATTGTTGTTACGGACGTCGGCCAGCACCAGATGTGGGAGGCGCAGTATTACCACCACGAGCAGCCGCGCACGCTAATCACCTCCGGCGGCTTGGGGACAATGGGATTCGCGCTGCCCGCGGCCATCGGCGCAAAGTTTGCCTGCCCGGAAAAAGAGGTGTGGGTCATCGCCGGCGACGGCGGCTTCCAGATGACATCTCCTGAGCTCTCGACCATCGCGCAAGAGGGCATCAAGATAAACATCGCCATTATCAACAACGGCTACCTCGGCATGGTGCGCCAGTGGCAGGAGTTTTTCTACGAGCGCAACTATGAGTCAACGCCGCTGGTGAGCCCGGACTTTGTCAAGCTCGCGGATGCGCATGGCATTGCAGGACGCGCCGTCCATAGTCGCAGTGAAGTTGAGGGCGCGGTGAACGAGGCGCGTTCCGCGGCGGGCGCCTATCTGCTCAACTTCATGGTAGAGAAGGAAGAGTCGGTTTACCCGATGATTCCCGCTGGCAGTGCGCTGCACGAGATGATTCGCCGTCCGGGCAAAAATCCGCTGGTGGAGTCACCGGACGAAAACTAAGGCAGCTTTTGGCTGCTGGCTGCTTGCTGTCAATTGTTCCTTCCCGGCTTCGCCTTATTGCCGGAGCGAACAAGCCTGACAAGCAAAGAAGTGCTGGAAGCTAGAAGCTAGAAGTAAGAGGCTGGTTATGCTGCATACATTCGTTGCTTACGTTGAAGATTTGCCGGGCGTGCTCACGCGCGTGGCATCGCTTTTTCGCCGTCTGAACATCAATATCAACTCGCTCACCGTGGGGCGCAGCGAGCGCGCGGGGCTCTCGCGGCTTACGCTGGTTTGCGATGCCTCAGCCGAGGCTGGGCACCGTATCCGCGCCAGCTTGTTTAAACTTGAGAATGTGGTGGATGTGGACGACATCGCTCAGGCGCCCACGGTCACTCGGGAACTGGCGCTGATCAAGGTTGCCGCCACGCCGCGCAATCGT
>Ga0316226_1002832_pt1 | contig 15618 bp, 9 predicted proteins | sample TBH18017metaG_FD_206009 | JGI IMG/M metagenome (GOLD analysis project Ga0316226, IMG submission 206009) | Freshwater microbial communities from Trout Bog Lake, Wisconsin, USA - TBH18017 | ecosystem: Environmental > Aquatic > Freshwater > Lake > Hypolimnion/Profundal zone | place: USA: Wisconsin... | reverse complement strand
GAATGGGAAACCGGAAAAACTTACCTCAACATGGAAAACCAAAACCCAGCCCCCAGTTCAATATGCTAAAGCATTTTACAGAAAAAAACTTGCGCCGCCGCCGGCAAAAGGCGACTACCTGCGCAACCATGTATGCCGGAAAGCAGAGAAAGAGTAATCCAATCATACGTACTCCATGGTCTAACAATTTATAACAGGTCGTTCGTGTATTACAAATGGCCAAATGAATACTGATGAAGCGGTGTGAGGCGGCTTACGGAAGTTGTTCGACGCAAATATCTTGCGATCGAGAAAGAGCGCACCTACTGTGCCTGGCTCAGACGATATTGCGACTTCTTCAAAGGGCTGCCCTTGCATTTGCCAAGTGAACATAAACTGGAACGGTTTCTAACCCGACTTGGCGGATTCGAGGGGGTCGATATGCGCAAGTGCTTGAAAATCAACGCCCTCATTTTCTAGGTCTTCACTACAGAACCACTGTCGCCCGGCGGCTTGGGAGCGGTGATTTTAGGCGGCGGCTGGGCTGGCAACTCCAGTTTGAGTCGCTGCAATAAGAGTTGAACGTCGGTTTCCGGGTGGGTGTAACGGCTCAGAATCACGGTGCGCTCGTCGGTCGTGGGCAGATGCACATCGAGCATCTGGATGGTGGCAAACTTTTCCAGGACCGAGCGCGAGGTCAGGCCCGGGGCCAAGTCGCGTAGGCGTCGGCGCAGCGTGACGTGCAGGCCGTAGGCCAAAAACGAGATGAAAATGTGGGCTTCGATCCGATGTTCCAACTGATGGTGAATGGGACGCAGGCTCAAATCGTCCTTGAGGCTTTTGAAGGCCGCTTCCACTTCGGTCAGTTGGATGTAAAACTGCCAGAGTTCTTCGGGGGTTCGTCCGGCGGTGATGTTGCTGCGCAGCAGGTAACGGCCTTCGCGCTTGCGCGTCTGGCGCAGTTTGTCTTTGCGCAAGGTGAAGGTCAGTTCGGCGGTTTGAGGCGCCACGGCCGTGTCGATCAAGCGCGCCGTGGTCGGATACTCATGCAAGGCCGCGCCGAGTTTCTTGAGCAGTTCGTCGCGCTTGAGTTTCATCCCTTGCAACTTCTTGAGCCGATGCCAGAGTCCTTTGAGTTGGCGGCGGCGCATGGCTCGTTCTTTGCTCACCCGGTCTTTGCTTTCCGCCAAGACATAGAGTTCCTGGCCTTCCGTCAGCAATTTGACGGACACCCCTTCCCGCGCCACTTGCCAGGGCAGCCCGGCCAGTTTTTGCTCGAATTGACTCAGACGCCCGCGCGGCGTGCCCACCAGGTATTGCACCGGCGGCGTGGCCGCGCGCATTTGTTCCAAAACCTTCTCGGTGGGAATGCCCCGGTCCATGACCCAGATGCGCTCGGCCTGGCCGTATTGCTCTTCGATCTTTTTGAGGAAATCCGCCAGCGTCGTCTTGTCGCTGGTGTTGCCGGCCATGACCTCATAGGCCAGCGGAAACCCTTCCGGGGTCACGATCAGCGCGATGACCACCTGCACGCAATCCGGACGTTTGTCCCGGCTGTAGCCGTAACGGCGCTTGTCCCCTTCGGGAAACGGCGGATCGCTCTCAAAATACGTGCTGGTCAAATCGTAGAGCAGAACCTCGAAACGCGCGTTGAACAAATCCTTCCATCGCCCGGCCAGGTGCGTGAACAAAGCCTGCTTGTGCTCCAGCAGCCGCTCGTGACACTCGTAGAGTTTGTGAATGTCGGCCAATTCCAAATCCGCCCCCAATAGATCGGCCATGGCGCTGTGCTCAAACCAATGCCGATAGAGCCGCCACTCGCTGCCCGGATCCAGCAACCGATAGGCCACCAGGATTTGCAACACCCAATCCCAGCGCGTGCCCTTGCGGCTGGGCGGCAGGCGGGCCGCCCAAAATTGATCCAGCCCCAACTGTTCCCACAGTTGGCCCGTCAGCCAGCAAGCGCCCCATTGTCGGGGCCGGTGCAGGGAGAGTTCGCTGAGTCGGATCCGCACGATATCCTCGTCGGCCACCGCGCCGATCCGATCCTCGGGAAACAACGCCACCGTGCGCGGGCGCGCCTGGCCTTCTTGGAAAATCTCGATGGTCTTGCGCCAGGCCTCTTCTTGACTGTCGTTGATCTCACCGAGGTAGAGTGCGTGCCGCTGCACCACCCGGCCGCTGGACACGCGCCGGTTTTCCACCAAGCTGTAATACCGATGTTCCTTGCCGTTTTTCTTTCGCGTCGTGTAGCGCAGAAACATAATGGCATCCGATTATGCACATCTTTTTAAGATTGGGAATAGGGTAGGTCTTCACTACAGCCCTTTTGGACTTTTAAGCAATTAGCGTGCCCGCGTCGTACCAACGACTTGCGCAATAAAAAATATTTTGCGGAGGGTTGAATCCGCCAAGTCGGGCTAACCGTCTTGGCAAGATGGATGTCGCCGCCAGTACCCAGAATCAAGCCTTTAATGCAACTGTCTTTATCCTGTCATCCTGTCCAAAACGTCTTATTTTGGTTGCGTCTGCGCGGGCAAGTTCAACTCTCAGTGGCGGGGCAACGGTTTTGTGAAAATGGTTTGGCGGCCCTGGACGCGGATTTCACCGCGGGCGAGGGCGGCGATGACGGCGGGATATAGTTTTCGCTCCACTTCCTGTATCCTGGCGTGCAAGGTTTCCGGGGTGTCGCCGGGGAGGATGGGGACTTTTTCCTGGGCGATGATGGGGCCGGTGTCTGTGCCTTGATCCACAAAATGCACGGTGACACCGGTCGTTTTTTCCCCGGCATCGAGAGCTTGTTTCCAGGCTTCCAAACCAGGAAAGGCAGGAAGGAGGGAAGGATGGATGTTGACGATTTTTTGCGGGAAGGCGCAGAGGAGTCCGTCCTTGAGTATGCGCATGTAACCCGCGAGGACCACCCAATCCACTTCCGCCTGACGCAACGCCTGGATGAAGAGGGCCTCGGCCGCTTCGTCCAGTTTGGAGCGGAATTTGCCGGGAGGGATGAACCGCGCCGGCAGGCCGCGTTCCCGCGCGCGATCCAGAATGCCCGCGTTTTCCACGTCGCTCAGAACCAGGGCGACGCGGGCGGGGATGGTTCCCGCGGCGCAGGCATCGGCAATGGCGGCGGCGTTGGAGCCTTTGCCGGAGCCGAGGATTCCAAGACGCACGTCTCTCATCGGCTCAGAGCGCCTGGGCGACCAGATCGCCCACTTGGGACGTGGTGTAACCCATTTTGCCGGCGGCCAGGCTCTTGATTTTCTCGCGTGTGACTTTGACAACGGCGGATTCGATGGCTTGGGCGGCTTGGCGCTCGCCCAGGAAATCGAGCATCATCTGCCCGGCGCATATCGCGGCGAGGGGATTGATGACGCCCTGGCCGGCGTATTTGGGGGCGCTGCCGCCGATAGGCTCGAACATGCTGGCGCCTTGGGGGTTGATGTTGCCGCCCGCCGCGATGCCCATGCCTCCCTGGACCATCGCGCCCAAATCGGTGATGATGTCGCCGAACATGTTGTCGGTGACGATGACATCGAACCATTCCGGGTTTTTGACGAACCACATCGTCGTGGCGTCCACGTGGGCGTACTCGCGTTTGACATCCGAGAAGTCGCTTTGGCCGACGGCGTGGAAGGCGCGCTCCCACAAATCGAAGGCGAAGGTCAGGACGTTGGTCTTGCCGGAAAGGGTGATTTGGGATTTTTTGCCGGCTGCGAGGTCTTCGGGCTTCAAACCATGCCAGGGCTGGCCGCCACGGCGTTTGCGGGCCAGTTCAAAAGCGAACCGCAGGCAACGCTCGACGCCGCGGCGGGTGTTGACGCTCTCCTGGATGGCAATTTCGTTGGGCGTGCCTTTGAAGACGAAGCCGCCGGAGCCGGTGTAAAGGCCCTCGTTATTTTCGCGAACCACGACAAAATCAATGTCCTCCGGTTTTTTGCCTTTGAGGGGGCAGAAGCGTTCGTCGTAAAGTTTGACGGGGCGGAGGTTGATATATTGCTCCAACTCGAAGCGGAGGCGGAGGAGGATGCCCTTTTCCAAGATGCCGGGTTTGACCTCCGGATGGCCGATGGCGCCCAGGAGAATGGCGGGAAATTTGCGCAACTCCTCCACGACGCTGTCGGGCATGGCTTCGTGTGTGCGGAGGTAGCGTTCGCCGCCCAGGTCGTAATGGGCATAGTTGAGTTTCAGGTTGAATTTCCGGCCGGCCGCGTCGAGCACCTTGATGGCTTCGCGGATGACTTCCGGCCCCGTGCCGTCTCCGGCAATGACTGCGATGGGATAGGTCTTCATCAGTATGGAGGATTATTTTCCACCCCCTTGAATTTGGAAAGGAGGAAAAATAATCGGCGTTGCGCGCGCTCAGGGTTTTTCGGGGAATTTCCAGGCGCGGACGTAGTCTATGCTGAAGGTTGAGGGGAGGTCGGAGTCTTGCGGCATTCCAAACCATTCGGGCATGGTTTCGCTGTCGAAAGTGAGGATGAGCGGGTTGTGCCAGTGGGAGTTTTCCTGGGTGTGGACCAGAACGCCGTCCACGTACCAAAGAAGTTGGTCTTTGCGCCACTCCAGCCCGTAGACGTGGTAATCGTCGGCAAACCGCCAGGGGGCCTCCCATTCGACATGCAGACTCCAATGGCCCTCGACGGCGGGTGTGCGAAAGACGTGCGTGGTCATGTTGTAGAGGCGCTCAAAGTTCCTGGACTTTCCCGTCAGCTCGAACACATCAATTTCAGTCAACCAACCGGGAGCGGAGTCCTTGTGGAACCAAAAGGAGCTGGAGCCGGCGGAATTCATCGGTTTGGCCCTGACTTCGTAATAGCCATAGCTGGAGCGCGTCACGCTGCGGAGGGCGGCGGAGGTGTAATTGCTGTAGCCGAGCTTTTCGAGTTCGGGCGGGAGTTTCTCGCAACGCATGGTCAGACGCAGTTGGCCGTCATGGACGCTGACATTGGTTGGATTGAACCAGGCCGGCTGGCGGCCTTGCCACCAGGGGAGGCCGACGGCCCATTTGTTCGTATCCAGGCTCGCGCCATTGAATTCGTCCCACATCGGCTCAAATTTCACCCAGCCGACGCGATTGGATTGATCGGAAAGGGGCAGGGTGTCGCTGACGCGAACAGGGGGATTGGTCAACGGCCCCTTTAACACCCACTGCTTCAATTCAGGCGCTTTGATCTCCGCGGCTTGGAGGGGGACGAGCGAGTAGTGAAACACGGCGGAGGCGTGGGGGGGCAGTTTGACTTTGAGGCCGGTCCGCATGAGGACTTTGCCGGAAAGAAGCATCTTTTGCGGGTTGTCGAAATCCTCCACTTCGTAGGTCATGGAAGGGTCCAAATCGTGAAGTTTGAGCATGAGGTAAGGGGTGGGATTATGAGCGCGGCGGAAGGCCTGGACGCAGCCTTCGCCGGTTTCCGGGCGGTTGAACTGCCAGGCGATCCAGGCGTCTTCGGAGAGGCTGTAAGGCGTGAGGGGATAATAGTCGCCGAACAACATGGAGGGGGCGATTTTTGAGCATTCGGCGTAAGCTTTCTGCTGGGCGGCCTTGTTGTCCGGGGTGAGCTTGCCCATGCCGAAAGAGGGCAGGTAAAAACTGCGCAAGGAGTAGGGATCGTAACGGCCAATGCCCGAACCTTGAAAAGGCAGCCATGAGGAAAGACCGTAAGTGTGGCACTGATTGCCCTCGAAGACATTCTCCTCGGTGTCCGGCCATTGAAAATCGCTGCGGAGGAGCGGCACGGCCCGGCGCATGGTTTCCAAATCATTGCGGCGTCCGCCGGAGGCGCAGGAATCAATGCTCAAACCGGGATTGCGGCGTTTTAATTCGTCCCAATAAGCGAGATGGCCCTGGACATGAAAGTTTTCGGTGATTCCCTGGCGGTTGGGGGAGTCATTGTGGCGCCACATGGGAAGCGGCCCGGTGCCATTCATGTCCTCGCGATACCAATCAATTCCCTGTGATTTTATCAATCCGTTGATGCGATTGATCGCCCACTTTAAGGCGTCTGGATTGCCGAGGTTGAGGATGGCGCCCCACGGGGCGTCAGCCGTGGCCGGGAGAAGCCACTGAGAATGATTCCTGCCCAGCCATGAAGTGGGCGAGCCGACGCATTCGGGTTCAAACCAGAGAAGGAACTTCATGCCGCGGGCGTGAATCCAGTCGGTGAAAGGTTTGAATCCGTTCGGGTAGATTTTGGGATCTACTCTCCAGCTTCCGGTATTATTCCACGCCTCGGTTCCCTTGTAGGGGCCATCCTCGGATGGGTACCAGGTGGTTTCACCCGCGCCGGCGTCGCGCCAGCAAATGTCCGGCTTGATGCCGGCGTCGAGGAAGGCCTGGACGTTGTTCGTGTCGTCGCCGCTGACTTGAATTTGTTTAATGGGACCCTGGGGCTGGCCGTCCACGCGCGGGATAGTGTGGGCGATGTACCAGCGCCGCCAGATGTTCTGCGACCGGACGATGTCCCGTCCGCGCCAAAACAGCATCGCAATGAGCGGGGCGCGGATTTCTTCGCCGGGTTTCAACAGGAGATGGGTCAGTTCCTGGCCGGCTTTGACATGCAACCCGGTTGAATCATCCCGCGTGAGGGAACTGGCCCATTGGCCCGGCCAGCCGATGGCAAAGATGATTCCGCCGCCGGACATTTGCACATTGTAATACGGCCAGCCATCGGGACCATCGCAAGACTGGCCGGAGATCGGCGACGGCGCCAGTCTTCTTGACGCGTTGGTCGCAAGGATGCATTGAAACGGCTGGTAGCTCTCCGCCGCATTGAAATCGCCCTTGATGCCGTGAAGCATAAATTCGCCCCCGCCGCCGCGCTGGAAAGAGGCATCGAGGCCCTGGATGTTTTCCAGGATTGGCGTGTCTTTGTCGCCGGTGTTTTTCAGGAAGACAGTCCATTCCGCGACGGGAAAGTCGCCGTACTCCACGGCCACGCATTTGACAACGAGATGGCTGGCGGGGTCTGTCCAAGTCATGACGTGCTCCGCGCGGGCGGCGTCGAGGGTCCGGTTGGTGTCGGTTCGCGGCCAGGAAGAGAGGAAGGCGGACGAGGGTTTGCCGTCGAAGATGAAGGAGAAGGGCGGCGTTTTTAGCGGGGAGAGAAGGTTGTCCTTCACCCAGTCGTTCTTGAGCGTCATTTCCGCCGGTTCCACGGTGACGGCGGCCCATGCCGGGACGGCGAGGAAGGCGGCCAGACATACAGCGGTCTGGAGCAGGTTGTGGGATTTGTTTGGATTGAGGTTCATGGATGGGATGGGTTGGCTTGGGAGATTTGAGACGTTTGGCCGGGAAGAAGCGCGACGCGGTTGGTTGTCATGGCGTCGCCGGCTTTCCAACCGCCGCCCAGGGCCTTGATCAACAGAACCGTCGTCACTAGCCGTTGTCCGTTCAAATCGCAAGCCGTCACCCGGTTATCCAATTCGGTTCTGTCCGCGATGACGACTTCGAAATAGCTGGACAAACCTTCCTTATAGCGGATCCGGGACTGATCCGCCGCCGTCCTGGCTGCGGCGACGGCGCGCATTTGGTCTTCGAATTGTTCTTTGAGCAGGCGCAAGCCGGCCAGGCCGTCCTCGACTTCGTGAAAGGCGACCAGGACTTGGGAGCGATATTGGGCGACGGCCTGCCGGTAAGCGGCCTGGGCGCGCTGGACGCCGGCGCGATTGCGTCCGCCTTCAAACAGGGGCAGACTGATGTTGGGGCCCATGCTCCAGGCGCGGTTTTCCCAATTGAAGATGTCCTTGAGTTCCACGCTTTCCACGCCGGCGCTTCCGGTCAGTTGGATGGAGGGAAAGAAAGCCGCCCTGGCAATGCCGATGCCTTCGCTGGCGGCGGCCATGGAACGTTCGGCCTGGGCCACGTCCGGCCGCCTTTCCAGGAGATCGGCGGGCAGGCCGGCGGGCACGGGAGGAGGCTCACAGGCAAGATCGGTTTCCGCCAGCGAAAAGCTGGAGGCGGTCTGGCCGCAAAGGGCGCCGAGGGCGTTTTCCAGTTGCGCGCGGCGCAAATTCATTCCCACGTAATCGGCCTGGGCCGAAGCGAGTTCCGTTTCGGCCTGGGCCACATCCAACGCGCTGTCGGCGCCGCCATGATGGAGGGACTCGACGAGCGAGAGGTTTTTTTTGCGCAAATCAATGCTTCCCGCGATGAGGCCGCGTTCCATGTCAATGTAGCGAATCGTGAAATAAGTCTGGGCGACATCGGCCTGAAGGGAGAGCAGGACGTTTTGATAGGCGGCGGCGCTGGCTTGGGCCTGCTCCCGCGCGGCGCGGAAGGAGCGGCGGACGCGCCCCCAGAGGTCAACCTCGTAACTCAAATCCAGGGGAAGGGCGAATTGGTCGCCGGTGTAGGCCAAAGCGGTTGAACCAGGTTGGACAGAGCGGCCAGGGGAGTAGCGGGTGCGGTTTCCATTGGGGTTCAGGCTCAAGGAAGGGAAGAGATCCGCCCTGCTGATGCGGGCGATGGCGCGGGACTGTTCAACGTTTTCAAAGGCGGCGCGGAGGTCGGGGTTGTTGGTGGCGGCCTCCAATTCCAGGCCATCCAGCACCGGGTCATGGAAGACCTCCCAAAAATGTTGTTTGATCTCGGCATCCCTGGGATTTCCCTCCTTCCAGAGGGAAGGCGCCTTCCACTGGGCGGGCAGAGGGCCTGGAGGCGGGGGATGGTAATCAGGCCCCACGGAGCAGCCGGCCAGGGCCAGAACGCATGAGAAGGCGAACGCAAACCCGAAGCCCGCGCGCATGGAACGAACGTCATTCATGGGCAGGTTTGGGGGATGCAGTTTCGGGCTGGGCGATCCGCACCTTGATGCCCGGTTCGAGGGAATCGGATGGGTTGAGAATGACGTTGTCGGTTTCGGAAAGGCCGTGGACGATTTCCACGGTGGTGCCATAATCGCGTCCGACCGACACGCCGGCCAGGCGGACAAGTCCGTTGGAATCCACGAGGCCGACCTGAATGCCCTGCTCATCGCGGAAGAGCAGGGTGTTGACGGGGACAACCACGGGATTGACGCCGGTGGCAAGGTTCACGCGCACCATGGCGTGCGCGCCGGGGAACAGGATTCCGTCCTGGTTGGAGACCAGGATTTCCGTCAGGAGCGTGCGGGAGAGGGGGTCCATCACGCCCGCCGTGCGGTCCACTTTGCCGGTGAAGCTCCGTCCGGGCAGTTCGGAAAAGGCCAGCGTCGCCTCATCGTTCGACTTGACCATCTGGCTGTAAGCCTGGGGCAAACTGACATAGACGCGCAAGGGATCAATCCTGGCGAGGCGGAAAATCTCCCGCGACGAACCGGCGGTGATGAGAGTGCCGGCGTCCATGGTCCGGGCGGTGATGATGCCAGGAAAAGGGGCGGCCAGCAGTTTGAAATGAGTCAACTCCGTCAGGCGTTGGACGTTGGCCTTCGCGGCGTTCACATTGGCTTCCTGCGCGCGCCAGGTCGCGACCTTCACATCGGTGTCCTGCTGGGAAACGGAGTCGCTGGCGCGCAATTTCTGCCAGCGCTCGGCGGAGATGCGGGCGATTTCCAGATTGGCGTTGGCTTGGGCCAGGGCGGCGTTGGCCTGGTTGAGTTCCTGATCCAATTCAGGCGTTTCAATTTCCGCCAGGGGCTGGCCGGCCGCGACGCGCGTGCCGATGTCCGTGAACCAATGCTTGAGATAACCGCTGACGCGGGCGTAAATAGGGGCCTCCTCAAACGCGGTGATGTTGCCCGGCAATTCAAGCTGAATCCGCGCCGGAGTGCGGGCGGGGTGGATGACGCTCACGACGGGAACCAGATTCTCCAGGGTGTCGCTTTCCAGTTCTGCGCGCGCGCGGGAGCGGGACAAAATGGTGATGGCAGCCAGGACGGCCAGCAGCGCTCCAAAGCCCGCCAGCACGTACAACGGCGTCCGGCCCGCCGGTCCCGGAGGAACGGAAGAGGCGGGGACACCCCCCAACTCTGCTCCGTGCGGCGTTGCGGGAGCGGGGGAATTTGTGATGGATTCCGTATCTGTTGACTTCATAGGTGTCCAATTGCTGGCGCGGTCTTCGCGCCGGAGGCGTCTGGCTCCGCGTCGCTCCGGGTTCGGATCATGCAAAATACAACCGGGACAAAAAAGAGGGTGGCGACGGTCGCGAAGAGCAGCCCGCCGATGACCGCCCGGCCAAGAGGGGCGTTCTGCTCGCCGCCTTCGCCCAAACCAAGCGCCATCGGGATCATGCCAATGATCATGGCCAAAGCCGTCATCACCACCGGGCGCAGCCGGATGTATCCGGCATCCAGCGCGGCGGCGAAGGCGTTGCCAGTCTCGGCCAGCCGCTCCTTGGCGAAAGTGATGATGAGGATGCTGTTGGAGGTGGCGACGCCGATGCTCATGACGGCGCCCATGAGGGAAGGCACGTTGAGGGTGGTGCGGGTCAGGAAAAGCATCCAGACGATGCCGCACAAAGCGCCCGGCAACGCGGTGATGATGATGAAAGGATCGCTCCAGGACTGGAAGTTAATCACGATCAGCAGGTAAACCAGGGCGATGGCAAAGAGCAATCCCAATCCCAGCCCGACAAAGGAGGAGTTCATTGTTTCCACTTGTCCCCGCACGATGATCGAGCTTCCGCGCGGGAGTTTCTTTTCGGCGGCATGGACGATGCCTTGAAAGCTTTTGGCCACCCCGCCCAGATCGCGGCCCTGGACATCCCCGTAGACGTCAATCACGGGTTGGATGTCGTAATGGCTCACGACGCCTTGTTCAGCGCCGCGGGAAAAGGTCGCAAGGTTCCCCAGCAACTGCGGCGTCGCCCCGTTGGCTCCCGTCACCGGGATTCCGGCCAGGGTTTGCAACGTGTCGAGTTTGTATTGGGGCGTTTGCGCGGCGACTTGATAACTCACGCCGTTGACCGGGTTGAGAAAGAAGGAGGGCGCGGTCTGAAAACTGCCGCTCAGGGCGATCAGCAGGCTGGAGGCGACGTCCCGCTGCGTGAACCCGACCTCCTCCACTTTGGTGCGGTCGGCCTTCACTTGCAAGCTGGGCAGATCAAACATCTGCTGCACATGCACATCCACCGCGCCGGGAACGTGGCGGAGCTTTTCGGCGATCTCCTTGGCGATTTGGCCATTCTTCTCCTGGTCGCGGCCAACGATCTGAATGTCAATCGGCGAGGGCAGGCCGAAATTCAAGACCTGGCTGACGATGTCGGCCGGTTGAAAAAAGAAGGAGACTCCCGGGAAAGCCCTGTTGAGGTCGTGGCGAAGTTTCCGAACGTAGCCCGCGGTGGGATGGTGCTTTTCTCGATTGAGCGAGATGAGAATTTCGGCGTCGAACGGCCCGATGGTGCCGCCGTTGTTGTAGGAAACGTTGATCCCGCTGGTGGGCAGGCCGATGTTATCCACGATGCTTTCCAATTCCACGGGTGGAATGGTCCGCCGAATCAACGCCTCCACGTGATCGCAGATCACGGCCGTTTCCTCCACGCGGGTGCCCGTTTTGGCCCGGACATGAAGCCGCATCTGGCCCGCGTCCACTTTGGGGAAAAAATCCCGGCCAAGAAACGGCGTCAAAAGGCACGAAGCCGCGCAGAAAGCCAGGAAGCAAACGGCGAAAGCCCCCCGGTGATGCAGGCAGGCGTTGAGCCAATTGCGGTAGGCGGTCCGCAGTCGCTCGAATCCCGTTTCAAACCTGGCGTGCGACCGCCCAAACCATCCTTTGGCTTCCGTGCCCGTCTCATGCACGTGATGGCGCAGGAAATACATGACCAGCGTCGGCACCACGGTGCGCGAAAGGAAATAGGAGGCGAGCATGGCGAACACCACCGCCTCCGCCAGCGGCACAAAAAGGTATCGCGCGGTGCCTGTGAGAAAGAACATTGGAACGAACACAATGCAGATGGACAGCGTGGAAACGAAGGCCGGCACGGCGATTTGCGCCGCGCCATCCAGGATCGCCGTCCGCAGTTCCTTGCCCTGCCGCAGATTGCGTTCGATGTTCTCGATCTCCACCGTCGCGTCATCCACCAGAATGCCCACCGCGAGCGCCAGTCCGCCCAGAGTCATGATGTTCATCGTCTCCCCCAGGGTGCTGAGCGTGATGATCGAACAGAGGATGGCCAGCGGAATCGAAATCACGATGACAAAGGTGGTCCGCCAATTGCCCAGGAAAACCAGGATCATAATGGCTGTCAGACAGGCGGCGACGACCGCCTCCTTGATCACCGACTGCACGGCGGCGCGCACAAACAAGGATTGATCGAGCAGAGTGCGGATTTCCAATCCGGCCGGGAGTGTTTTGGCCACTTGCGGCACGGCCTTCTTGATGCGCGCCACAATATCCAGCGTGGAGGCCGCCCCGAATTTGATGATCGTCAACAGCGTCGCGCGGACACCGTCGCTGCGCACGACGTTTTGCTGGACCGCGAAGCCGTCGCGAACGTGCGCGACGTCGCGGATATAAATGACGCGGCCGTTGACCCGTTTGAGCGGGAGGTCGTTCAATTCCTTCACGGAGACAGGGCTGCCGTTCAACTCGACGGCGTACTCGGTGCTTCCGATTTTCTCCGTTCCGGCGGGCAGGATCAGGTTTTCCGCGCCAATGGCGTTGACCACGTCGCTGGGGGAGAGTCCCTGCGCGTTCAGGGCCGGGATGTCCATGTCCACCATGATCTGGCGGGTTTTGCCGCCGTAAGGATAGGGTATGGAGGCGCCCTGGACGGTGGCCAGACCGATGCGCAGAAAATTCATGCCCAGGTCGTTGACCTGGGATTCCGACAGCGTCTTGCTGCTCAAACTCAGTTGCAAAATAGGGACGCTGGATGCGTTGTAAGTGATAATGAGAGGCGGGGTGATGCCGGGCGGCAGACTGCGCACGGCCGCCTGGGAGATGGCCGTGATTTGCGCGATGGCCATGTCAATCTTCACGTTCGGGTGGAAAAACACCTTGATCACGCCCATCCCGTTGAGAGACTGCGACTCAATGTGCTCGATGTCGTTGACGGTGGTGGTCAACCCGCGCTCGCTGACGGTCACAATACGCGAGGCCATTTCTTGGGCCGACATGCCCGTGTAAGACCAAACGACGCTTACCACCGGGATGCTGATGTCGGGAAAGATGTCCGTGGGTGTGCGCAAAATGACCACCGGGCTGATGAGCACAATCATCAGCGCGACCACTACAAACGTGTAGGGCCGATTCAGGGCCAGCCGGACAATCCACATAAAATCAACGTGAGTATAGGGGATATTGCCTCATGCAACCAGTTTATTTGCCGGACGCCTCACGAGGCCCCCTGCTTTGTCGTTCCAGAGCCATTCAGGTGGATGTGTGCTAAAGACGAATTTCTTCCATATTATGACGAAATCCAATTGTCTTTTGGCGGGAAAGGTGCTTAAATCCAACCCAATTTGAAGATGTCTTGGCAAGAGCCAGCGACACTTCTGCATCCTCCTCATCAAGGCGATGCGTGCGCCGGTTGCAAATCATCCCTTCGGACGCTCAAGTCGAAACAACAAAAAGCGCCTTGACTGCCCGGCCTGTTCTCATTTCAGGCAGGCTCTTGATGCCCCCTGCCTTACGCGAAGCTGGGGGATACTTCGACTTTTTGGCCCGGAGTGGCAACGAGGTCGCTTCCGGCGGACCAAATCTGGTCGTTCAAAAGGACTTTGAAGGTGATCGGGGCGTCCGCCTTCTGCGACCAGCGCCAGGTGCTGCCGTCCACGCAGGCCAGCGGCACGCCGCGATCCCAAGTCAGGCCGGACCCCTGGCCGCGGAGAAACAGGGCGTTGCCAAAGCCGACATCCAATTTGACTTCGATGGTTGTGAGGGCGCCATTGGCGGGTTTGGGAGGGCTGAAAGCGGATTTCGATTCGATCGGTTTCACGGAGGCCGGCTGTGCGTGTCTTTTCATTTTCATATTTTCAATTGAATCATGTTGTTAAGGAAAGCAAAACGCCCGCGCGCGCTCCGCTTGGAGCGCCGTCGGCAACCTGCATTCCAATATATTCCCTGCTCACTTTTCCCAACGGAAACGTTCCCCAACTTCCGCGACAAGTCAAATGGCTCAATCCCGCGCGCCAAGCAATTGCCGGTAAACCCGGATGTGCTGGTCCATGACGTTGTTGTAATCGTTCGTATTCTTGACATAATCATGCGCTTTCCGTCCCAAGGGCGTCCACCGGTTGTTCTCCAGCAGGAATTTCAACCCGGCTGCGAAGTCTTCCAAGTCTCCCTTTTTCGCCCAAAACCCGAAGTTGGACGCGAACTCGTCAGGATTGCAATGGGAGAGAATGGCGCACTGGCGCGCGCCAGCCTCGAGATAAGTAGCCGGCAGGCCTTCCCGGGTGCTGGTGTTCGCCAATATCCAGGCTCGGTCGAGGATGGCGGCTCGATCCTCCTCATTCAACCATCCGGGTATTTCGACGTTTTTCAGTTCGCGGCATTTCTGCCGGAGCCGGTCGTCTCTCTCCCGGTCGCTCATGCACGATCCGGCCGCCACAAAGGTCACGTCTGGAAATTTTTCGGCGATCTCCAGAAACAGCTCCGGCCGTTTTCTGTGATCCCACCGGCCAAGGAAGCAAACCGTCGGCTTCGCAGCTTTCGGACGGGTTGGTTCCGACATCGCGACCGGATTCGGCAGGAAACCCGGAGGGGTCTTGAGTTTGTAAATCTTCGTTGATTTTTCGATGAGAAACCTGGCAGGGCAGTACCAGGCATCGGCGCGGCGGGCGGCCCTGCCTGTTTCAAGCTGGTAACGGCGCCAGAATTTCCACAAATGCCACAAGCCGCGGCGCGGGAGACCGGCCCATTCCTTTTTCCAATCCTCCGGGTCTCGCGGGTCTCGAAACGTGACCATGTGTTTTCGGTGTGGCGCGCCCATCTGCGCCAAGGCCGTGCCCAGGGAGGGTTCCTGGCTGTGAAATACGTCCGCATCTATCATCCGGAATACTCCGGCGAACGGGGCAGCCTTGCGCAGATGCGTGTAAAGAGGGGTTGGATAACTGACGACCGTCACGCCGCCAACTGTCTCAAACGGTTTTTGGCCGTTTTTCCGCGGCATGGCGACGTAAACCTCCAATCCCCGCGCAGCCAGGCCGACGGCGACATCCCTGGTCACGGAACCGAAACCACCATGCGGGCCAAAACCGCGCAATTCAGTCGCAATCAGACAGATGCGAATGGGATGACTCATTTTGAAAATGGTTTACACATGCTCGCCCACAGGCAACGTAACGTCATCGTACGGTCCCAAACCGCAAGCGTCAAGCCGGATCGCGCCCAAAATTCAGTTGCCACGAAGGGGGCGAAAAGGCAGGTTTTTGGATGCCGGTTGTCTGCCGTTTATGGAAAAATTTGCCGTTGTATTGACTTCCAATTTTCCCTTCGGAAAATCAGAGGATTTTTTTGCCGCGGAGCTTCCTTATTTGCTCAGGCATTTCGACAAGATTGTCATTCTCACCCGGAATCGAGAAGGCCCGCAAACCCGGCCCCTCCCGGACGGAGTGGAAGCGCATCGGTTTTCGAGAGTGGGGTTCAGGGGCCGGTTGAGGTATTTTTGCATCCCATTCATGAGGGAATTCTGGGAGGAGATTGGGGCCATCCGAAGGGGCGGCCAGGCAAGACTGACCGTTCCATTGGTGAGGAACCTCATCTCGTTTATCATTCATGGCC
>Ga0316226_1002829_pt1 | contig 15623 bp, 12 predicted proteins | sample TBH18017metaG_FD_206009 | JGI IMG/M metagenome (GOLD analysis project Ga0316226, IMG submission 206009) | Freshwater microbial communities from Trout Bog Lake, Wisconsin, USA - TBH18017 | ecosystem: Environmental > Aquatic > Freshwater > Lake > Hypolimnion/Profundal zone | place: USA: Wisconsin... | reverse complement strand
GCCGATCAGCGCCTTGGGCTCGGCGATGTGCAGGTCGCCAACCATGGCGTAGCTCGCCGAGACGCCGCCCGTGGTCGGATCGGTCAGCACCGCCAGATAGGGAATGCCGGCCGCATGCAGCTTCTCAATGGCCGCGCAGGTGCGCGCCATCTGCATCAGCGAGACAATGCCCTCGTGCATGCGGGCGCCGCCCGAAGCGGTAAAGAGGATGTAGGGACGCCGCGCCGCCAGGGCAGCTTCGGCTGCCAGCAGGATGCGATCGCCCGTGCCGCTGCCCAGACTGCCGCCGAGAAAGCGGAAGTCCATGACCCCCAGCACCACGGAGATGCCGTCGATGGTGGCGGTGCCCGTCACCACGGCCTCGCCGAGACCAGTCTTCTTGACCGTGGCCGCAGCCTTCTCGGCGTAGCGTTCCTTGGCATCCGCGAAGTTCAGCGGATCCGAGAAGGTCACATGGGCGTTGATTTCCTTGAAACTGCCGGCGTCCGTCACCAGGTCGATGCGTTCACGGCACGTGAGCCGGTCATGATGGTTGCAGCGGGGGCAGACCTTCAAATTGGCCTTCCACTCGGCACGCGGGACGTAGGTCTTGCAGCCTGGACAGACCGCCCACAGCGCCTCAACGGGCGTCCGCACCGGCGCAGCTGTCGGTTTCTCATACCATGCCATGATTGCGCACTCCTTCCGTGACAAAAAACAATATTTTGTCAGTATCACGGAAACCGGCTGGCGGTGCAAGCCTGTTTCCGGCCCCTGCGGCCAGCTGTTTGCGGTTTGCCCGGTCGGTCGCTGCGTGCTATTTTAAGTGGCTTCTCAGCCGGCATGCAGATCCGGACGGCAGCAACGGAAACGAGAGCGACAACATGAGAATCGCGGTTGGCACGGACCACGGCGGATTGGAACTTAAGGAAGCCGTCAAACGCTTTCTGGCGGAACGCCAGATCGAGGTTCTGGATCTGGGCGCCCATGCCATCCAGACGGACGACGATTATCCGGACTTCGCCGTGGCGGTGGCGGAAGCTGTCGTCGAAGGCAAAGTCGACGGCGGCATCCTGCTCTGCACCACGGGCCACGGCATGGCCATCGCCGCCAACCGCTTCGCCGGCGTGCGGGCCACGGTCTGCCAGACGCCGGAATCGGCCGTCAAGGCGCGCACGCACAACCACTCCAATGTCCTGGTCCTCCCCGGTTGCTGGCTGAAACCCACAGCGGCCTTTGCCATCGTCACCGCCTGGCTGGATACCAAATGCTCCGATGACGCGCGCCATGTGCGCCGACTGGCCAAGGTGGACATCGCCGGACGCCTCTCCGAGATCGCCACCCTGGCCGCCGCCGACCCCGAAGTCCACACGGCCATCGTCGGACACATCGAGCAGGAAGATACCACCATCAACCTGATCGCCTCCGAAAACACCGTCAGCCGCGCCGTGCGCGAGGCCAACGGCAGCGTCCTGACCAACAAGTACGCCGAAGGCTACCCGGGCAAGCGCTGGTACGGCGGCTGCAAATACGTCGACGCCGTCGAAACGCTGGCCATCGAGCGCGCCAAGGCCCTCTTCGGCGCCGAGCACGCCAACGTCCAGCCCCATTGCGGCAGCGCCGCCAACATGGCGGTCTACTTCAGCGTGCTGCAGCCGGGCGACACGATCCTGGCCATGAGCCTCGACCAGGGCGGCCACCTGACCCACGGCAGCCCCGTGAACTTCTCGGGCAAGCTCTTCAAGATCGTCCCCTATCAGGTGTCGGCCCAGACCGAGCAGCTCGACTATGACGAACTCGCAGCCAAGGCCGCCGCCTGCAAGCCGAAGCTGATCGTGGCCGGCGCCAGCGCCTACCCGCGCGTGCTGGACTTCCCCCGCTTCCGCCAGATCGCCGACCAAGTGGGAGCCATGCTGATGGTCGACATGGCCCACATCGCCGGCCTCGTCGCCGGTGGCGTTCACCCGAGCCCAGTGCCCTACGCGGAGTTCGTCACCACCACCACCCACAAGACGCTGCGCGGCCCGCGCAGCGGCCTCGTACTCTGCAAGGCCCAATACGCCCAGGTGCTGGACAAGACCGTCTTCCCGGGCCTGCAGGGCGGCCCGCTCGAGCATTCCACCGCCGCCAAGGCGGTCTGTTTCCACGAGGCGCTCCAGCCGGCGTTCAAGACCTACGCCGCGCAGATCGTGGCCAATGCCAGGGCCCTGGCCGCCGAATTGGCGGCGCGCGGCTTCCGCCTGGTCTCGGGCGGCACCGACAACCACCTGATGCTGGTCAACGTCGCCGCCAGCGGCATCACCGGCAAGGAAGGCTCCGCCGCCCTGGACAACGCCGGCATCATCTGCAACAAGAACACCATCCCGTTCGACACCAAGAGCCCCTTTGTCACCTCCGGCATCCGCATCGGCACGGCAGCGGCCACCACGCGCGGCATGCGCGAGCCGGAGATGCGCCGCATCGGCGCCTGGATCGCGGAGATCCTGGGCGACGTCCACGATACCGCCCGCCAGGCCCGCATCCGCCAGGAAGTCATCGCCTGCGCGCGCCAGTTCCCGGTCCCATGAGGAGTCCTGCACCATGGCCATTCGTAAGAAAATCTACTTGAGCGGTCCGATCATGGATGAGAACCACAGCGCTGCCACCACCTGGCGCGAAGTGGCCAAGCAGGAGCTGAGCAAGGATTTCATCCTGCTCGACCCCATGCGGCGCAACTTCAAGGACCGCGAGGTCGACAGCGCCAACGAGATCGTGGAGTTCGATCTGCAGGACGTGCGCGATGCCGACATCCTGCTGGTCAACTACAACAAGGCCTCCATCGGCACCGCCATGGAGGTCTTCCACGCCGGCTTCAACCTCGGCAAGTTCATCGTCGCCTTCTCGCCCTTCTCGTTCAAGGACTGCAGCCCCTGGATGGTGAAATACTGCACCAAGATCCAGCCCTCGCTGGAGGAAGCCATCGCCTATATCCGCGAGAATTTCGTCCAGCGGCATGTGGAGTGAGGATGAAGACCACTGCACTGGACCACCTCGTCGCCCAACTGGACCGCGAACTCGCCATCGCCAAGTTCCAGGACGATTCGAACAACGGCCTCCAGGTCGAGAACTCCGGCCGCGTAACCCGCGTCTGCCTCGGCGTCGACGCCACGCTGCCCTTCTTCGAGAAGGCAGCCGCGGCCGGTGCCGACCTGGTCATCTGCCACCACGGCCTGAGCTGGGGCGATTCGCTCAAGCGCATCACCGGACTCAATCGCCGTTTGATCGGCTTCCTGATCGAGCACGACATGGCACTCTGGGCCTGCCACCTGCCGCTCGACGCCCATCCGCGGCTGGGCAACAACGCCCGTCTGGCGCGCGCGCTGGGCCTCACCCGCTGCCAGCCCGCCTTCATCTACCACGGCCAGACCATCGGCGTGCGCGGCGTGCTGCCGCGGGCCCTGTCGTTTGAGCAGTTCCAGCGCCGCGTGCAGCAGGCCGTGGGCGGCGGCGCCGTGCGCGCCCTGCCCTTCGGCAACTCCACCGTGCGCACCGTGGGCATCGTCTCCGGCGGCGGCGCCTCCAATATCGCCGAGGCTGTCGGCCACAAGCTCGACGTCTACCTCACCGGCGAGCCGACCCTTTACGCCTACAACCTGGCCGCACAGGAAAAGATCAACGCCCTCTTCGCCGGACACTATGCCACCGAACGCTTCGGCGTGCAGGCCGTCGGTGAATGGATCAAGCGCAAGACCGGACTGCCTGTTTCATTTGTGGAGATGGGCATCCCGTACTAAATGCCGGGCAGGAAGATCGACGCCGTGTTTGAAAGCGAAAGTGATCAGTCATCAGTAACCAGTTATCAGTGAACATCTGAGATTGACGACTGTTGACTGATCACAGGTTACCGACCACCGATTACTGATTACTGGTTCCCGCCCCCTGGAGCCCCATGCCCGACCCCATCCGCGAACAGACACCCGAGACCATCGTCCAGACCGCCAGCGCCTTCTACGCCTCGGCCGTACTCTTCGCGGCGCTGGATGCCGACCTCTTTGGCTGCCTCCAGCAGACGCCCAACGCCACGGCCGATGAAGTCGCCGCCGCCCGCCAGCTGGCGCCCCGCGGCGCCCGCCTGCTGCTGGACGCTTGCGTGGCCATCGGCCTGCTGCGCAAAACGGACGACCGCTACGCCAACACACCCGGTGCGGCGATGAGCCTGGTTCCCGGCGCGCCGGCCGACCTGACCCGTGCCATCCGCTACAACCGCGATGTCTACGGCGCCTGGGGCAAGCTGCCGGAGCTGGTCCGCAGCGGCCGCCCGGTCGAGCCTCCCTCCCTGCACCTGGGCGATGATCCCGAGCGCACGCGGCGCTTCGTGCTCTCCATGCACGGCCGCGCGCTCGGCATCGGCCGCGCCGTCGTGCCGCGCATCGACCTCACCGGCTGCAACTCCCTGCTCGACCTGGCCGGCGGCCCCGGCACCTACGCCGTGCTGCTGGCGCAGGCCAACCCCGGCTTGAACTGCACGGTGCTCGACCTGCCGCCCGTCGCCGCTGTCGCCTCCGAACTGATCGCCCAGGCCGGTATGTCCGACCGTGTGCGCACGCTCCCCGGCGACTATCACACCACGCCCTTCCCAAGCGGCATGGATGCCGTGACGATCTTCGGCGCGCTGCACCAGGAGTCGCCCGAGGCGATCCGCGATATCCTGCGCCGCGCCCATGCCGCGCTGGTTCCTGGCGGGCGCATCTACATTCTCGACATGATGACCGACGCCACGCACACCCAGCCAGCCTTCTCCGCGCTCTTCGCCGTCAACATGGCCCTCACCACCGACAACGGCTGGGTCTTCTCCGATCGCGAAATCTGCGGCTGGCTGGCCGAGGCCGGTTTCACCGGCGCCACGGTCCAGCCCATTCCCCCTCCCATGCCTCACTGGCTGGCCGTCGCGCGCAAGGCGTAACGATCGGGGCGGCAGGCCCTCGCCGCCGCTCTGGGTGAATGACAAACCGCAGATTGCCGAATCGCGAGCCACCAAACGACGAATTCTTGACTTCGATGCGCGTAGCGCAGACAGATCCGACTGACGGACAAGCACGGCCATAACGGGGTCTTTGCTGCCAAATTCCTTTCCCGGCGGAGCCAGTCAACACCCGCACGATCGACCGCCCGCTGTCATAACGCGTTGTCCTGGAAGCGGGCTTGAAAATGTTTGACCCATTCCGCCGACAGGTCTACGCTCTGGCTCAACACTGGGCAACGAGACGTGCTGCGAGCCCGTTGCCCGACAATTGGACCTGGCGGTCGTTCGACTGATCAAGACATGAAAAACTTATCAGACGCTTGGTGCGGCCGGCTTGCTCGCGTAGTTAGACTTTTCGCAACGTGGCGGTTCCTGTGCGTTCTTGTTGGTGTTCTCCTCGTAGTTGTTGGCCTTTGCAGTGCGAACTGGTGGTGCTTCCGAGCAACACCTTACCGGAAACTCCATGACCCAAACTGGGTGCGACACCATTCCGCCTTGGCGTACTGGGAGACATTCCGGAGCTGCTATGACCGCCAGCGCCACGATTGGCCCCATGACGCATTCTGGGATGGCAGACCAGGCGACAAGGCATTCATGGCCACTCTCATTGCCCGAATCAGGCCAGGCGACAACATCGGGGATTGCGCGTTTGGCCATATCTCTGACCTGTTTCCCTACATCACAAACCAGGATGCAGGCTATAGCAGCGAAGCGTGGATCGCGTGGTGGAAGGCGAATAGGGATAAGTCCCAAGTGGATTGGATACGGGACGGATTTGCAACGCGTGGTATTGCCGTGACCACTCAGCTTCAGGAGGCGGTCGTCATGCCGCTTCTTGACCTTTTGGGCAACACAGCGACCAACAAGGGCGCCAGGGTTCCGGAATACCTGAAGTACAACGCGTTCCGATGGCTTAGGGACTCTGGGTTCAATGCGATGAAATACGCTGTGTCCAATCTCACGGAAGCGAGCGACCAACAAGTGAGGAGGGGACTTCTTGAATACGCGAACTTCGAAAGCAGGTACCCAGGAAGAGACTATGTGGGAATACTGGCCTTCGGGCATACGAAAGACGACATGTGGGACCTTCCCCAACCAATCATGTCTACGCCGCGTTTCTTGGCGAAGATCTACATGACCATTTACGGTGCGCCCTTCGTTGGCGCCCTTCTGATTCTGGTTGCTATCCAGAGCAGGGGAAGGAAGTCGACAACGGCGTAGTCCTGACGCGGTGACTGCCCCAGAAGTGAAGAGCCCCAATCGCCGCTTGTCTCCCGCTGCGACTCCCGCCAGAATAGGGGCTCCGTGACACGCCGCCCAGCAGGTCGCGCAGGAGCCCGCCATCGACGCATCGGCCACACCGCTTTTCGACACCGCTCAACCGCTCTATACCGCGGCTTGCGCGGTTGTGCGCGCGTTGCGCGAGGCGGGCCATGAGTCGCTCTTCGCTGGCGGCTGCGTGCGTGACGCACTGCTGGGCCGGCCGCTCAAGGACATCGACATCGCCACGCGCGCGTCGCCGGATGAGGTGGAGCGGCTTTTCGCCGGCCGCACGACGGCCGTGGGCAAGGCTTTCGGGGTGGTCGTGGTGCGGCAGGACGATCAGGCCTTTGAAGTCGCCACCTTCCGCGCCGATGGCGCCTACACGGACGGCCGACGTCCCGACGCCATCCGCTTCACCGACGCCGCCGAGGACGCGAAGCGCCGCGATTTCACGATCAACGGCCTCTTCTATGACCCGATCAGCGCCGCGCTCCTCGATTTCGTCGACGGCCGCGCCGATCTGGCGGCCGGCGTCGTGCGGGCCATCGGCGATCCGACCGCGCGCTTCCAGGAGGATCACCTGCGGTTGCTGCGCGCGGTGCGCTTTGCCGCCGTGCTCGGGTTTCGCCTGGACGCCGCCACCGCCGCGGCGGTGCGCGCGGGCGCCGGCACGCTGGCGACGGTGAGCGCGGAACGGATCGGCTCAGAGGTCTCCCGCATGTTGTGCGAGGCGCCGCGCGCCTCTGTCGCGCTGGAATTGCTGCGGGAGCTCGACCTGCTGCACGTGGTTCTTCCCGAAGTTGCCGCCCTGCACGGCGTGGCGCAGCCGCCGGCCTGGCATCCGGAGGGCGACGTCTGGACCCATACCTGCCGCATGCTGGACGCCGTGCCCGCGCCGCGCAACCCCGCGCTGGCCTATGCGGTCCTGCTGCACGACGTGGGCAAACCGCCAACCTTCACCCAGCCGGCAGGCACCGACGATCCGCCGCGCTTTCCCAACCACGCCGCGGTCGGCGCCGAAATGGCCCGCGCCATCCTCATGCGCCTGCGCCAGCCGAACGCCCTGATCGAAACGGTCGTCGCGGCCGTCGCACGCCACATGACCTTTGCCGACGCCCCCCGCATGCGGCCCGCCACGCTGCGCCGCTTCATGGGCGCGCCCACATTCCTGCTGGAACTGGAACTCCACCGCCTGGACGTCGCCCAGAGCCATGGGCGCAGGGAGATCGTCGACTTCCTGGAGGCAAAGCAACGGGCGTTTGCCGCGGAACCGGTGCTTCCGGAGCCCTGGATCAAGGGGCGCGATCTGCTGGAACTGGGCGTCGCCGAGGGCCCGAACGTCGGCCGCTGGCTCACACGCGCCTACGACGCCCAGCTCGAGGCCCGCTTTGCCGACCGCGCCGCGCTGCTGGAGTGGCTGCAGCAGACCGTGACCGCCAGCCAGCGCGCCGGCCCGCCGATAACGGCGTGCGCTTCATCCTGGCGCTATCGCCGCATCTTCCTACACGCAACGCTGCAAAGCATTGGTCACGTAGAGGAGTATTTTGCCGCGCATACCGAAGATCTTCTCGTCCTCGTCGTTCAGTCCCGTGTGGGGCGTCCCGCCACACTTTTGCGGCGCTATAACGGAGGCGTTCTGGTCGACGAACGCGCGCGGCGCACATCGAAAAACCTGGTCCTGCACTATCTGCTTTGGTACGTGAATCACCTGTGCGCTCTATGGCGGTTTGGTTCGCGGCACCAGCCCACGGTGGTCCTGGTCGGGCATCCGGTTGGGCTTTTCGGCATGAGCCTGCTGCGGCAGCTTCGTCCGTTGCGATTCGCTTTCTGGATCGCGGACTACTTCCCGGAGCGCAACGTTACCCTGCGCCTGTTCGAGTGGCTAAAGCGCAGGCTGCATCGGCGGGTGGATGACGCGTTCTATCTCAGCAACGCCATCAACGCCAAAATGAATGGCGAAGTCCTGTGCACGCCACACCGTCGCACCGTGATGTGGGGCGTCAAGCCATGCCCGTCAGCGCCGCGTCCGCCGATGGAACCGTTCTCCCTATTGTTCGTGGGGTTGTTGAAACCGGGGCAGGGGCTCGAAACACTCTTCCTCTTTCTCCGCGACCATCCCGAATACAGGCTGACCATCGTCGGCGACTGCCCGCACGATCTGGCGGCCAAACTCCGCCTTCTGTTGCAGGAATATCGGCTGGAATCGCGTGTTGTCTTTCCAAACCGCTTCTATCTCGATCAGGAGTTACAGGAGATGGCGCAACGCTGTCACGTCGGCATTGCCCTTTACGATCTCAACCCATTGAACTTGACCCACTATGCTGACCCCGGCAAGATCAAGACATATGTCGAGATGGGCTTGCCAATCGTCATGACGCGCATCTCCGAGATCGCTCCCATGGTCGAACGGTTCGGTTGCGGCGAGGTGATCGACACGATCGACCAGTTTGGGGCAGCGCTGGAACGTTTGCGTAACGACTATCCCCGTTACCTCCGGGGATTGGAGCGTTTCAGCGCCCACTTCGACTACGAACCATACTATCGCGAAGCCTTCGTGGCATTGGAGGGTCTGCCGTCCAGGGGAACTGAAAACACCCCCGCGGGATTGCTGGATCGCCGTTTAGGCACGCCGGGCAATTTCTCCAAAAGGGCGTAGGGCAGTCAACAGGTCAGGTTGTGCCAACTGGAAAAGCTCTGCGCCCCTTTGATACCGGCTTCGTGATTGGAGCCAACCGCTAAGGGCGCCCCCAGCCGCCAACGGCTACCCGTTTGCCCAGAATGAGCGCCGGCAAAAGCGTGGCGGGCGCCACCCGAAATGGGACAACGCGATATCTTGTTTGGTCATGGTCGGCCACCACTGGTGTCCGGTCGTTCGATGCGGCTAGCGGTGCGTCCGTCCTACGGCGCAACCCCGATCGACGTGTCACAAAGCACATCGTAAAGACGGTTGGCGTTAGTCGCGCGCCCGTAGACGGAACTCACGTAGGCGATGCAGTCCTGCGGGTCAAATTGACTGGCGTCGAGTTCATTGAAGGCCGCGGCAAACCCGACGGCGCCCGGATCGAAGAAGCGCGCCACCGTTGTGGGCAGTTTGAGCGTCACCGGCCGTTCCCGCCCGGCATACGCCGACGTCTTGCACGTCAGCAGCGGTAGCCCGCAGTTCAAGGCCTCGATGCTCGTGCGGGCCAGATAGCTCTCGTCAATGGAAGCAAAAGCCAGGACGTCGCACGCCGTGTAGTAGTCGACCAGGGTCGCCAGGCTGGTCCGGCCCACAAAATGGATGTTCTCAAAACGCGCGCAGGCTGCTTGGACCTCAGCCTCGTTGCGGCCGGATCCGACAATGTAAATGTGCCGATCGGGCTGGATGAGCGGAAAGCTCTCCATGAGCTCAGTGATCCCCTTTTCGGGATTGAAGCGCCCCACGAAAAGACCAGTGACGGCGGCGGCAGGGATGCCCAGTCGGGCCCGCACCGCAGCCTTGGCAGCTGCCGGCTTGAAGACGGTCTCGTCGACCCAGTTGTAATAGACCGTGCCCGGAACGGTAAGGCCGAGGGCCCGCAGATCATCGTGACATCCGTCCGCATCGATCAAAAGGTGATCCGCACGCGCCAGGATCCAGCGCGAGAACTTGCGCGCCAGGCCCTGCTGCTCAGCGAACCGGTAATTGGTGTGAATGGTGGCGACCAAACGCTTGTCACGGAGCAGGGGCCGCAAGAGACTGGTCAAGAACGAAGCGGCCATGCCATGCGTGTTGACGCAGTCATACCGGCGCGACAGCAGAAACGGCAAGGCGTACACCATGAGGCCGGCGGCGAGGTAAACGAATTGCACCGCGGGCCACCGTTCCAATCGGTAGAACAGATTGTTCCCCACGTAGGGACATCGGTAGATGGTGCCCCACGCAGTGGTTTCCGTGCGCGCGCGGACCGGCGTCGTCAGCGGGCAATACGTGACGACATCCACGATCTGGTTGGGGTCGCGTTCCCGGATGTGTCGGATAAGATCGTCAAGAAAGGTCTCGACGCCGCCAACGTTGGGCGAGAAGAAGGGTGTCAGAAGCAGAAGTCGTTTTTTCATCAGGAAACCGCCGCCGCTTTGCCCACGATCAGCGTCAGCCCGGTGGTCGCCAAGTCGACTAACCCTGCTGGGCTAGCTTGCGCGCGGCGAGGACCAGCACGGCGCTGGTGTTGGTCCCAGCGTCCCCCACCGCTTCCGGCGCGATGACGTTCCACATGCCGTCGACGTGGGCGTATATCTTCTGTTCTACGGCCACGAAGCCCGCCGTGAGCGCCGCAACCGTCTGGGCGTCGTAGATGCGCTCGTGCAGATCGACGACCTTGTGGTGCCGCGCGAAGGGCACGGTCAACACCAACAGACCGTTGGGTTTGAGCAAACGTGCGGCCTCCGCCATGGCGGTCCGATCACCCGCGGGATCATTGTCATAAAGACCAACGTGCTCGATGGTCGACACGGCTGCCACGGCATCGTACGATCCTGCGGCGAGCGCCGTGATCTTGCGCAGGTCGCTGCTGACAAAGCGAAAATTGTGGTGTTTGAAGGCGAAATTCTTCACATCAATGCCGGTGACCTGAAAACCTAGCTCCGACATCATTGTGGTAAGCAGGTCGGAGTGGCAACCGAACACAGCAATGGAACTTCCTGGCGATAGGGTCAGCAGTTGGCGCACGGCAAAGGGGTATTCCACGATCCGTTCCGTGATCGGCACGGCGCTCGTATCAGCGGAAGCGGCCCATCGGTAGACGCCGTACATGAAGCGGAAGGCATTGGATTTGACCGTGTCGAGCAAGGAGAACTCCTGAAAACGGGTGCCAACCCGACCTGCGATGGCAGAAAGTGACGAATCCATGGTGCGAAGTCTGCCAGAAACCGGGGAAAATGTCCAGAGCACCACGTACCCAGGCTGGACATTTCCAGCACGGTTGGCACAATACCAGCCATGTATCTGAGCATCGACCCCGCCGTCCTGCAGGCCGCCTACGCCGCGCTGCCGCCGGCCTTCGCGGCTGCACGCCCGACCTGCGGCCTGATCCTGGGATCGGGCTGGAGCCAGGCGCTGCCCGCGGCGGTCACGCAGGCCTGCATCAGCTACGACCAGATTCCCGGCCTGGGCGCCAGCACGGTGACCGGACATGCGGGCGAACTGCGCCTGGTCCGCTGGCATGACCGTTCCATCGTGGCCTTCTGCGGTCGGCGGCATTGGTATGAGGGCGCAGGCTGGACCCCGGTCGTACTGCCAGTGGACCTGATGCGCCGGCTCGGTGTGCGCGACGTGCTGCTCACCAATGCCGCGGGCGGCATCAACGTCACGCTGCGGCCCGGCGACTTTCTGATGCTGCAGGATCACATCAACATCAGCGGCATCAACCCACTGCAGGGGCCGCCGCTCCCCGGTTGGGGCCCGCGCTTTCCCGATCAGTCGCAGATCTACAATCGCGAACTGCGCAGGCTCCTGCACCTGGCCGCACACGAGGCCGGCGTGTCCGTCACCGAGGGAGTCTACGCCTTCACGGCCGGGCCCACCTACGAGACGCCGGCCGAGATTCGCGCCTACGCCACCCTGGGCGCCGATGCGGTTGGCATGTCCACCGTGCCCGAGGCGATGGTCGCCAACGCCGCCGGAATGCGCGTCGCCGCGCTGAGTTGCATCAGCAACATGGCGGCCGGCATCAGCGGTCCCCACCTGTCTCACGATGAGGTCATGGCTGAGACCAGACGCGTCGCGCCGCAGATGGGCAGCCTGCTGGATGCCTTTCTCGCGCGCCTGGCAGCCAACGCGGAAACCGCGGATCAACGCGGATGAACACGGATGGCATCCACGCGCGCCCCCAGCCGATCCCGTCCGCGTGCATCGGCGTACATCCGCGGTTTCTCCTCTCGGCGGTTTCACGCCATCTCACACCTGTTCGGTCCGCAAGGCCGGATCGAGCAGATCGCGCAGCACGTCTGTCAGGTGGTTGAAACTCAGCACCAGCGCGAAAATCGCGGCCGACACGAAGGTCATCTCCCACCAGACCCCCTGCCAGAGACGGACGCGGGCATCGTTGATCATGACGCCCCACGACGGCTCGCCCTGTACGCCGATGCCGAGGAAGCTCACGAACACTTCGGTCGCCACTGCCGCCGGAAAGCGGATCGAGAAGGCGATCAGCACGATGTGCATGACGTTCGGCAGGATGTGCCGGAAGAGCACGCGTCCGTGGCTGTACCCCAGCACGTGCGCGGCCTGCACGTAGGCCCGTTCGCGATGGCGCATGACCTCGCCGCGCACATTGCGGCACACGCCGACCCAGGTCGTCAGGCCGATCCCCAGGTAGACACCCGCCAGCCCCTGCCCGACGACCATGGCCACCGCCAGGATAAAGAGCAGGCCGGGCATGGAGGCGACCGTCGCGCACAGCCAGACCACCAGGCTGTCGACCCGCCCGCCGAAATAGCCGCCCAGACAACCCAGCAGCACGCCCAGCGGCAGGGCGATCAGCGAGGTCATGATGCCGACGTGGAAGGCGATGCGCGTCCCCTGCAACAGCCGGCTGAGGACATCGCGCCCGAGGTTGTCGCTTCCCAGCGGATAGGCCCATGGGCTGATCGCCGTCGCCGGCGCGGAAGGCGTGTGTGTCAGCCAGCGCACCGGGGCGGGCGGCAGGTCGCGCTGCTCCTCGTGGACCACGTTGTAGAAGGGCGTGCGGTCGCCACGGAGCGCCGCCACGCGCACGCCTTCGCCCCAGGCAGCCGCCAATGTGTAGAACGCCACCACCACCAGGCTCAGCCGGGTGCCGGGATTGCGCCACAGGCGCTGCATGAGTGATCGTTCCGTCATGTCAGCCGCACCCGCGGATCAAGCCAGGCGTAGCACAGGTCGGTCAGGAGGTTGACCACCTGGTACAGCAGGGCGCCGATGATCACCACCGCGCGCACCACCGCCATGTCCGACGAGTGCAGCGCATTCAGGCTCACGCACCCCAGCCCGGGAATGCCGTAGAAGCTCTCCAGCAGCAGGCTGCCGGTGAACAGGAAGGGGATCGACAGGCTGACATAGGTGACGACCGGGCTCAGGCTGTTGCGCAGAACATGCCGTATCATGACCTGCGAGCGCGAAAGGCCCTTGGCCCACGCGGTCCGCACATAGGGCTTGTAGATTTCATCGAGCATCACGGCCCGGAAGAAGCGGATGTCGCGGCCCAGTCCACCCGCGATACCGATCAGCACCGGCAGCAGGACGTAGGTCCAGTCGGCGAAACCCCAAATGGGAAAGAGACGCAGCCGGAAGGCCAGCAGGTACTGCCCCAGCAGAACCCAGACGACGTAGTTGACGCTCATCAGCAACGTCGAAACCAGCAGAATCACGCGGTCCAGCGTCCCGGCCCGCCACATGGCGCACAGCAGCCCCAGCATCAGGGCCAGCAGCGTGCCGCCGACCAGGATCGGCACCGTCACGGCCAGCGAAGGGCCCACGCCGCGGCGCAACACCTGCCACACGGACTGGCCGTAGTCGGCCGACATGCCCAGGTCGCCGTGCGCCAGGCCGCCCAGAAAGTGAACCAGCTGGGAGTCAAGAAAACCGGCCATGCGCCGCCGCAGCCGCAGTTTGTCGGGAGCGGTGCCCGTCAAGCGCACGTCCGTGGCATGCCAGCCATCCGGCACGGTGAAGACCACCCGCTGCGTGCCGCCGTGCGTGGCGAGCGACACGCGGCGGATTTCGCGCGTCTCACCGTCGATCAACTGGAGCGTCGTCTGCAGGCCCGCTCCCAGCCCGCTCCCTGATGATTGCGGGTGCACCGCGAACTCGAGGCGGTATGTTCCTGCCGGCAGAGCATAGGCCAGGCGCAGCGCGCCATTGGTCTGAAGACTGGCATCGCGGCGCCCATCGTCCAACGCGCGCACGCCGCTCCACAGGCCGCAAAAGAGCGGTTTGTCGTAGCCGAACTTAGCGTCAAAGGCTGCCAGCGAAGCCGGCGTCGCGTTTTTTCCGAGCACCACTTGCGCCGGAGAGCCGCCGACGACATGGAACAGCACGAAGGTCACCAGCAGAATGCCCAGTGTCGTGGGAATCATCTCGAGCACGCGTCGTATGATATAGCGTCGCATCCAGAACATGACGTCCTGTCTCAGCGTTTCTCAACCGCGCGGCGGATATCGGATGCATCCGCATGGGCGGGCGCATCGGCGTTCCCCGCCGCCAACAGCGTCAGCAAGTTGGTCGCCGCTTCGGCCTCGGCGGTACGCTTGGTCTTGCCCGCGCCTTCGGCGCTGATGGCTCCCACACGAACGCGGACGCGGTAGAGCGGCTCATGTGCCGGGCCTTCGACGGCCAGGCAGGTGTAGCGCGGCGCCGTCTGATAGTCGCGCTGCGAGCGTTCCTGCAGCTCCCCCTTGGGATTGCCGGTCCATGCGGTCGCCGCGGGCTCGACGCACCGGGATGTCACCAGCTTCTCAAACAGTTTCCGGCCGGCGCGCAGTCCGCCATCCAGCCAGGCGGCGCCGAAGATCGCCTCCATGCTGTCCGCCAGAATGGTCGCGCGCTCCCGCCCGCCGGCCCGATCCTCGCCCTTGCCGATGCGCAGATAGGCGCCCAGTCCGATGGCGCGCGCGAGTTCGGTCAGCGCCTGTCCACTGGCCACACGGCTACGCCAGATGGTCAGCGCGCCTTCGTCGGCCTCGACGAACGACTCGTAGGCGTGCTGCGCCGCCAGCAGGCCCAGCACCGCATCGCCCAGATACTCCAGGCGCTGGTTGTCCGTCGGCGCCAAGGCGTTCTCGGCGACAAAGGAGGCGTGGGTTAATGCGGTCAGGAGCAACGCCCGGTCACGAAACCGGTAGCCGATCTCCTTCTCCAGCGCCTGCAACGGATCATGGCGTCGTGCAAACATCTGCTTGTCCCTGCATGCCGTTGGAATTACCCTACCACACACATGTGATCCGGATCGACGGACCGCACGGATTCGCCTGCCTGGAAACGGCCACGCGCAACCACATCCAACATACACGCAATCGCGCCGCGCACCCAATGCGAAAAAGGGACTCCGCGTGGCGCGTCGTGACGTGACGCCCCATGACGCCTCCTTCTGACAATCCCTGGCGCATCGGACTGCAAGCCGCACGAACCAACCTGGTCCCCGGGCTGATCCTGCAGGCGGTCGCGGTGTTGCTGGGCCTGGCCTACTTCCGCTGGCCCGCCTTTCAGGACGCACTGAACCACGTGGCGCGGTGGCAGACATCCTACGGCGTGCTCTTTGCCATGCTGTCACGCATGTCATTCAGTGGGGTTATCCCCTATTTTGTCTGCCTGGCCATGCCGTCGGCACGCCCTCGCCATCCTGTTGCCGACTTTCTGTTTGGCGCCGCCTGCTGGAGCATCATG
>Ga0316226_1002826_pt1 | contig 15624 bp, 8 predicted proteins | sample TBH18017metaG_FD_206009 | JGI IMG/M metagenome (GOLD analysis project Ga0316226, IMG submission 206009) | Freshwater microbial communities from Trout Bog Lake, Wisconsin, USA - TBH18017 | ecosystem: Environmental > Aquatic > Freshwater > Lake > Hypolimnion/Profundal zone | place: USA: Wisconsin... | reverse complement strand
TGAGAGTTCCGGCGACGATGGCGCCTGCGCGCGCACGGTTGCCCCACCGACCAGACTCAGCGTCAGGAGAAGAGCGAGGATGGACAATCTGTTCATTGAAGGAGCCCCCAAGACCAAGAGACCAGAGAATAGATTGACGTTTTTTTCGCACATCCGCCGACAGCTGTCAAGACAGGCCGGCGCGTCATGTCGCGGGAAACGCTTCCCTTTGCGTCCGGCCAGCGAGTATCCTTTTCGCCTGGTCAACCATGCACACACGCGAATTGGAACAGCGGTCGTCGGCCGTCACCTTATCCGACATGGAAGTCTTCATCTTCCCTGAGTTGTTGTACAGCCTCGTGCTGGCCAACCTGATGTCGCCGCGGATCTGGCGCTGGCGCGATGATCCCTGGTTCGCTGGCCTCAAACGCATGAACGCCCGGCGGCGCCTGCAGCGGCTGAAGCAGTACATCATCGATCACTACGTCTTCAACCTCGACCTCGATACGTGGGGGCTGACCACCAAGGCGCGCGAAGTGGCGCGCTTCCAGTCGTTCATGGACCCCGCCGCGCTGGCGCAGTCCAACGCGCTCTTCGGCTACGAGGGCGACAAGTATTACTTCGACATCGACATCCGCACGCACTTCGGCCTCGACAAGTACACGACCGACGTCATTCCGTACTGGAAGACGGAAACCGTCGAGGCCATGGACGCCTTTGTCCACCGCTCCGGCTATGAGACCGGCGCCGGCGAGTGCGTCTCGCTGGCTGCGCTCTACGCGGCTGCGCTCTTCATCGTGGCGGGTGTGCCGCTGCGCGACATCTTCATGATGGCCACGCCGCTTCATTCGCAGAACTTCGTGGACCTGGACGACGGCGTGCTGATCAACAACCGCAGGCTGGTCACCCACAACATGTGGTTCAACGGCTCGGCGCTTTCCGGCCAGGCCCGGCGCGCGCTGGAGAACGAGCGGGTGACGATCGTCTCGCACGTCTCGGGCCAGATCCATGCCGTGCATGAACGCGCCACCATCGATCCCGCAGCCTACAGCCGCTTCAGCGCGCGCCTGGGCGCCTTCCTGAAGGCCGGCCTGACGCCGGAGATCCTGGGCAACTATCTGCGGCAGAGCGCCGACTGCCAGCGCTGCTTTGTCATGCGCTGGCCGCTGCACGGCGTGGACCATTACGTGCCGTTGGATCGGGTGTTCGACTACGAACAGAACAGTGCCAGCCGGCTGACGGAGGGCACGCGTCCGAGCCTGATGGCCGAAATCGCGCAGGAGGAGTTCGCCGTCGCCTACTGCCCGGGCAAGCTGGTCTTCAACGACATTGAGGCCTATGTGCGCGATCACGCCATCGACCTCGATCGCCCGGAGGATGTGGCGGCGCTGAAGAAGCAGGTCGCCTGCGGCTGCCTGGACGGGCAGAGCGCGATCGACGCGCTGATCCGCTTCTGCCACGTCGTGCCGCGCCTGCCCGATGCCGGCCGCGTGCGCTTTGCGCGCGATGCGGGGACCATCGAGATCGAGGTCGGCATGGAGCGCGACGCCATCGAGGCGCATCTGGCCGGTCTACGCGACCGCAACACCACGGCCGACCTGGCCTTCTATGCGCTGCGCGATCTGACTCGCACGGATGTTCGTCCCTTTCTGCTGGCGGCGCTGCAACGCTCGCCGGTCTCGCGCGCCGGGGCGGCGGCCTGGACAGATGAGGCCGTTGTGCAGTGGGGCGCGGCGCTGCCCAACGTCTCGATCTACGATGGCCCGGCGCGTCTGGCGCAGCCCGACGAGGTGTGGAATTTCGGACGCGGCGACGGGTTCGAGCGGGCACTGGCGGTGGCCAACGTCCTCATCCCGCGGCGTCCGGAGAAAGCCTGGTCGCTGGCCCTGGAGGATCGCGTGGCCGTTTTGCGGTGCGGGGCGCAGACGCTTTGCGCGTGGCCTTCGGCGAAGTTGCCGCGGGAGACAGTCTGGGATCTGGGCGGCATCTCCTGTGCTGACAGCGTTGCGCGCGGCGTGTAAGCTAGGATCCGGATGTGTGAAAGGATGGCTGTGATGCGGGTCAAACGGTTCATAGGCCTGTTGCTGTTGCTGGCGCTGGTTGGCGTGCCCGGCGCGGGACGCGCCGTGACCAATGTCTTTGACTACCCGCTCGTCTTCCGTCAGCACCAGGCGCTGGTGCAGGAGATGCAGCAGGCGCTGCGACGGCATGATGCCGCCGGGATGGAGAGCATCTGCCGGGCTGGCGCGTCCTTGCTCCCCGAGAACCCCGTTTGGCGCTACAACCTGGCTTGTGCTTTGGCGCAGCAGGCCAAGCCCGACGCCGCGCTCGCCGCGCTCGACCAGGCGGTTGTGCTTGGGTTTCGGGATGCCGATGCCATCTTGCGCGATGGCGACCTGGCACCTCTACGGTCGTTGTTCGGCTTCAGCGCGATTCTGGGCAAGGCGCGCAGTCTGGCCGGGCAGCCGGTTGCCGGGCAGCCGGCGGTGACAGCCGCCACGGTGTCCAACGGCGTGGTCATGGTCAGCGCGTCCAACACCACCTGGGATTTCGATAGCGGCCATTTTCGCGCCTTCTTTGCCCTGCCGACCAACACACCTGCCGAGGCGGCGGCGCAGGCCGCCTCCTGGACCAGCGCTGTGGCGCCCGAAGTCCACAGTTGGCTGGTCAATGGGACAGCCGCCGGCAACTGGGGCGACTTCTACGACAACCGCGACGACGGTCATTCGCGGTTGGACGTGCGGCCGTTCGCCGGGCTGACCGCCATCGACTATGCCCCGGATGCGCGGCATGCGGGCGCGCATTATGGGCTCAATGCGTTCATGTTTAACGGCGTGGTGATTGGCAACTCGTCGGTCGCCGTCACCAGTGGTCCCTTCTGGCGCAGCGTTCCGCGCGAAGCACTGAACGACGGCCCGGCCACCGCCTTTCTGGTGGCCCAGTACCTGAACAACCAGCTCTACTGCTATCCATCCCACCGGGACGATGACGCGATCGGGCTGGGCGACCTCTATCCGGTCAACCAGCCGTATATCCTGATCACGCGGGGATCGTCCTGGTCCGACCAGCCCTTCCTCAAGGCCGTCGCCGCCACGCTGGCGGCGCTGCCGCCCGGCACCAAGCGCTTCCTGTCCACGCATGGCCTGCTGATGCCGACGGTCCAAATGATCCTGCGCGCGTCGCAGAAGGGCGTGCACAAACCGGACGACTACCTGACGGGCATCGCCCATCCCGTGGTTTTCGACGCGGCCGATCTCGATGTCGCGCGCATGGTCCGGATGGCCCATGACCTGACCACCAATGACGTGCCGCCGCTGGTGGTGCTGCGCACGCTGGAGGACCACCTGGCCACGCCGGGCGTCGATTTCTTCGATCTGGCTTCGTCCGATGCGCAGTACGACTCGCCCTTTGTCATCAGCCGCATCATGCGCAACGTGGCCTTCCGGCGCACCATGACGGTGGGCGCCGGACTGGGCGGCGTGTCGACCAACGGCTGGCGGCTGCATTGGGTCGTGTTGCAGGGCGACCCGCGCAAGGTGTCCCTGCTGCCGCTGACACCCGATCAGGCGCAAATGAGCGTTTCGGTGGCCTACCACGGCGGACGGTTCCCGTCTTCGCCCGGTTCGCCGCTGCAGACCAGCCGTGTCGATGTGGGCGTGGTCGCCTCCAATGGCCGGCTCTACTCCGCGCCGGCCTTTGTCTCGTTCCTCTTCCTCAATAACGAGCGGCGCATCTATTCGGAAGACGGGCGCATCCTTGCCGTGGATTACGCCTCTGCCACGAACAGCTATGCCGACCCCGTGCTGTCGCTGCCCAAGCTTTGGCGGGATGAATACCACTACGATGAAAACAAGCAGATGACCGGCTGGACGCGTTACCGCGGCGAGCGGGCGGAGTCGTTCACGATGCGCGGCGAGCGCGTCGAAGCGAGCGACGCCCAGGGACGCGCCACGGTGACGCGAACCGTCACCTATCTGCCGCGTTCGAGCAGCAACGGTGTCACGGCCCCCGATCTGGTCCAGGTGGATGGCGCATTCCGCATCAAGTATCGCTACATCTCCGACCTGGACACCACGGGCGTCGTGACATCCCGTGATCGCGCTGCACCCTGAACCGACACCATGCCTGCTGCCAAGACTAGCCAGAAGGATTTGTTCGACAACGGTCCGGCGTCCCGCGGTACGCTGCTGCGTTTCCTGCTGACGTTTGCGTGGAAATACCGTGCCGGGTGTATCAAGGTGCTGGCCTTGCAGGTTTGCCTGCTGACCCTCGGGCTGCTGGGTTTGGGCCTGATGGGGGTGGGGGTGGATTTCATCCGGTTTCAGGCCGGGCGCTCTCCCGTCGCGGCCGGGACGGCTGCGGTTCTGCCCTCGGCACCCGACGCTGCCGTCACGCCGGCGGCGGAGCGCTCCCGCGCGCCGGCTGCTGCCGTGCATGTGATGCGTGCGCCCAAACCTCCCAAGTGGCCGTTTGGCCTGCGTCCGCCTGCGGATGCATCCCCCATGCGGGTGTTGGCGATTCTGGCCGGCGCCATTCTGGGATTCGCGGTGCTGCGCGGCGGGCTGAACTACCTCTACACCGTCGAGGCCAACAAGCTGGTGCAGGAGCAGATCGTGGTGGACCTGCGTTCGCAGGTCTACGAGAAGATGCAGCGCCTGAGCTTCCGCTTCTTTGATGCCAATGCCAGCGCCTCGATCATCAACCGCGTGACGGGCGACGTGCAGTCGGTGCGGTTGTTTGTGGACGGGGTGGTGATCCCCTGTGTCGTGCTGGTGCTGTCGCTGGTCGTCTACCTGATTTACATGCTCCACATCCACGTCGGCCTGACGCTGGCCTGCCTCTGCACCACGCCGCTGCTCTGGTACGCCACGCGGCGCTTCTCGCGCCTCATGCAGCCGCGCTACCGCCGCGTGCGCGAACTGGTGGACCGGCTGGTCCTGGTGCTGAGCGAGCATCTCAGCGGCGTGGGCGTGGTGCGCGGGTTTGGCATGGCCGAGGCGGAGATTGCACGCTTTGCCGCCGCCAACCGCGCCGTGCGCGACGAACAGATGGTGATCTTCCGCACGGTCACCTGGTTTCAGCCGCTGGTGGGACTGATCTCCCAAATCGGCATGGTGGTGCTGATCGGGTACGGCGGCTGGCTGGTGCTTTGCTACGAGCGGGCGCCGGACGCCGCCACCGCCATGCGCACCGGCCTGTCGATCGGCCAGTTGCTGGTCTTTTCCGGCCTGCTGCAGCAGTTCGCCGGACAGGTGGCCAACATCGCCAACATTGCCAACAGCATCCAGCAGAGCTTGATCGCGGCGCAGCGCGTGCACGAAGTTCTGACGGCACCGCTGGAGATCGAGAACCGGACGAGCTGCGTGCGCCTGCCCCGCCTGCGGGGTGCCGTGGCCTTTGAGGACGTCACCTTCGGCTACATGCCGGACGATCCGGTGCTGGAGTCCATCACCTTCGAGGCGCGCCCGGGCGAGTGCATCGCCGTGCTGGGCGCAACCGGCGCGGGCAAGAGCACGCTGATGAGCCTGATCCCGCGCTTCTATGACGTCACGCGCGGCTGCGTGCGCGTGGACGGCATCGATGTGCGCCAGGCAGACCTGCGCGATCTGCGGCACGGCATCGGCATCGTCTTCCAGGAGAGCTTCCTCTTCAGCACGTCGGTGGCGGCCAACATTGCCTTCGGCCGGCCGGATGCCAGCCGCGCGGAGATCGAGCGTGCGGCCCATATTGCGGCGGCGCACGACTTCATCATGGCCCTGCCCAAGGGATACGAGACCGTGCTGCACGAGGGCGGCAGCGACCTCTCCGGCGGGCAACGGCAGCGCATCGCCATCGCGCGCGCCATTTTGCGCGAGCCGGCCATCCTGCTGCTGGATGATCCCACCGCCGCCATCGATGCCCACACGGAGCACGACATCCTGCGCGCCATGGAAGGGGCCATGGCCGGGCGCACGACCTTTGTCGTCGCCCACCGGCTGAGCACGCTGCGCCGCGCCGAACGCGTGCTGGTCCTGAACCGGGGGCGCATCGCGGAACTCGGCACGCACGACGAGCTGATGCGCCGGGGCGGTCTCTACCAGGAGGTCGTCGCCCTGCAGATTGCGGACCAGGACAGTGACCGGCCCGTGGCAACCGTCACGGAGGGCGCCCGATGAGCAAAGAGCCCTCCCTGCGCCAGGATCTCACGCTGCTGACCAGCGTCAAGCACGAGCACCGCGAAACCCAGGCGCGGCCGCTCGATTTCGATCTGATCCGCCGGCTCTTCACCTTCACCCGTCCCTACCGCCGCACGCGCAACTGGCTGGTGATGCTGGTCGTGACGCGTTCCATCCAACTGCCGCTGATGACCTGGGCCATCGGCGCCGTGCTCGCGGGGCCCGTCAGTCGCCTGGATGGACGCGGCATTGCCCTCGGCGCGGCCGGCTACCTGCTGCTGGCCGTGCTGACCCAGTTCACCTTCGTCTTCCGCTCGCGCTGCGCCCTGCGCATGGGCGAGAACGTGCTGCACGATCTGCGGCGCGAGATGTTCGCCCACCTGCAGCAGCAGCCGATGAAGTTCTTCGTCGACATGCGCATGGGCCGCATTCTCAGCCGCTTCACCAACGATGCCGATGCGGTGCGTTCCGGCGTGCAGGACGTGCTCTTCATCTCCATGGTGCAGGGCGGCCAGATGCTGATCGCGGCGGCGGTGATGTGTTACTACGACTGGGTGCTCTTCCTGATGCTGGCCGCCATGGGCCCCTTCCTGGCCGGCATGAACTACTACTTCCGGCGGCGCCTCAGCCGCGTGCACCGGGCGGTCCAGGAGAGCTTCAGCCGTGTGACCGCCACCCTGGCGGAGTCCGTGGGCGGCATCCGCGTGACGCAGGGCTTCTCGCGCGAGCGCCTGAACGCCGACCTCTTCGGCGAGTTGGTCGCCGACCATGCCCACTTCAACCGTGACGTGGCGCGCGCCTCGGGCATCTTCCTGCCGCTGCTCGAGATCAACAACCAGCTCTTCATCGCCGGCCTGCTGCTCTTTGGCGGATGGCGCGTGATGCACGGCTGCACGCATGTCGAGAATCTCTACCAGTTCGTGCTGATGAGCGGCGCCTTCTTCGGGCCGCTGGTGACGATCGGCAACATGTACAACCAGGCGCTGGCCTCCATGGCCGGCGCCGAGCGCGTCTTCCGCTTCCTGGATACCCGACCCGCCTGGCAGGATGCGCCCGATGCGCAGCCGTGCAAGCTGCAGGGGCGCGTCGAATTCCGCCACCTGAACTTCAGCTACAACGAAAAGACGCCCGTCCTGAGCGACATCACCTTCACGGCCGCGGCGGGACAGACCACCGCGCTGGTGGGGCACACCGGCAGCGGCAAGACGACCATCATCAACCTGATCGCCAAGTTCTATCTGCCCACCAGCGGCGACCTGCTGCTGGACGGCGTGGATATCCGCAAGATCGCCTCTCCCTCGCTGCACCGCCAGATCGGCATCGTGCTGCAGCAGAACTTCCTCTTCACCGGCACGGTCATGCAGAACATCCGGCTCGGGCGGCCCTCGGCGACGGATGCCGAGGTGGCTGACGCCGTGCGCCGCCTTGACTGCCAGGAAGCCATGGATGCCCTGCCCGACGGCCTGAACACGACCGTCGGCGAGCGCGGCGCCGGCATCAGCCTGGGGCAGCGCCAGCTGATCTGCTTCGCCCGCGCCATGCTGGCCGATCCCCGCATCCTGATCCTGGACGAGGCCACCAGCTCGATCGACACGCTGACCGAGGTGCGCATTCAGCACGCCCTGTCGCTCCTGCTCAAGGGGCGCACCAGCTTCGTGGTGGCCCACCGCCTGAGCACCATCCGCCACGCCGACCAGCTGCTGATCCTCGACCGCGGCCGCATCATCGAGCGCGGCACCCACGAGGAACTGCTGGTGCGCGGCGGCACCTATGCGGGCCTCTACAGCCAGTTTGTGCGCGCCGGGCAGATCCGCGAGGAGTGAGCCTTGCAACCGCAGATGAACACCGATCAACGCAGATGGGCTTATCGCCACCAGCACGTTGCAGCACAGGACCATGTTCACCAGATGGATGAAAGCCGTTTCTGTCGCACGACCGTGCCAATCAGCGTCCATTCGCGTCTATCTGCGGTTCAGCTGTTCTCTTAGGGTGAGACGCCGGGCCGGAAAAGGATTGGCCGCAACGGCGATTTGTGCGATGTTCTTTTGCCATTCAGCAACGAGTCCAATGATGACCGACAGGGAACGCTTTCTTAAAGCCCGTGCGGTGCTGCAGCACGCATCGTCCTATGAGGACGCCAAAGCCAACTTTCGTTGGCCGGAACTGACGCAGTTTAACTGGGCGCTGGACTACTTCGACCCCATGGCCGCGGGCAATACCGCCACCGCCTTGGTGTGGGTCGATGAGGACGGGCGCGAAATCCGGCGCAGCTTTCAGGAGATGGCGCAGCGCTCCAGTCGCCTGGCCAACTTCTTTCTCGAACTGGGCTTCGAAAAGTCCGAAACCGTGCTGGTGATGGTCTCCAACATCGCCGAGCTGCACGAGATCCTGCTCGCCGCGCTGAAGGCCTCGGTGGTCGTCATTCCGACTTCGACGCTGCTGACGTCCGATGATATCCAGGACCGGCTGCTGCGCGGCAACGTGAAGCACGTCATCGCCGAGGCGGCCTATGCGGAGCGCATTGAGGCTTCTGGCGAGGCGGCTCGCAATCTCAAGACGCGCATCGTCGTTGGCGGCAGCCGCGCGGGCTGGACGCCCTTCACCGACGCGGAGACGCGCGCGGTGGTCTTCGCGCCGCTGTCCGTGACCTATGCCACGGACCCGGCGCTGCTCTACTTCACCTCCGGCACCACGGCGCATCCTAAGATGGTGCTGCACTCCCACACCAGCTACCCCGTGGGGCACTTGGTGACCATGTACTGGATCGGGCTGCGTCCCGGCGACGTGCACTACAACATCAGCGCGCCGGGGTGGGGCAAGCACGCCTGGAGCAGCTTTTTCGCGCCATGGAACGCCGGGGCCACGGTGGTCAGCTTCCACTACAACCGTTTTGACGCCGCCCGCGCGCTGGATGTGATCGAGCGCTACGGCGTTACCACGCTCTGCGCGCCGCCCACCGTCTGGCGCCGCTTCCTGCTGGAGGACCTCTCCAAACGGCGCTTCGCGCTGCGCGAGATCGTCAGCGCCGGCGAGCCGCTGAACCCGGAGATCACCCAGCAGGTGCGCGCCGCGACCGGCATCGCCATTCGCGAGGGGTACGGTCAGACCGAAACCGTGCTGCAGATCGGCACCTTTCCCGGCATGCCGGTGCGCGAAGGCGCCATGGGCCGCGCGGCGCCGGGTTTCACCGTGGCCGTGGTCGGGCCGACCCTGCTGCCAGTCGAGACCGGTGCGGACGGGCAGATCGCGGTGCGCATTCAGCCCGAGCGTCCGATGGGGCTGATGAAGTGCTACCGCTGCGATCGTGATAAGGAAGATGACGTCCTGATCGGCGGCTGGTACTTGACGTGCGACATCGCGCGCGTGGATGCGGACGGCTACTTCTGGTTTGTGGGACGCAACGACGACGTCTTCAAGAGTTCTGACTATCGCATCAGCCCCTTTGAACTCGAGAGCGAACTGCTCGCGCATCCCGCCGTGGCCGAGGCGGCCGTGGTGGGCAGCATGGACAAGGAGCGCGCGGGTCTGGTGCCCAAGGCCTTTGTGGCCCTGCGTCCGGGCTATGCGGCCTGCCGCGAGATTGCCCTGGATGTTTTCCGCTACTCCCGCCGCCACCTGGCGCCGTATAAGAGGCTGCGCCGCCTGGAGTTCGTGGAGGATCTCGTCAAGACCATCAGCGGCAAGATCCGTCGCGGGGAACTGCGGCGCTACGACGACAACCTGCGCCGCCACGACCGCCGGGGCAAGCTCGAGTTCATGGAAACCGATTTTCAGGCCGAACTGGGCCCGTCGCGGAAACAGAAATAGGGCGTCGGGGCGCGTACTGCATGCGGTCCTTCCGGCGTCACGGGCGGGTTGTGTGGGGCGAGCTGGTCGACGGAGGAGCGGAACGCCATATCCCGATGCACGACGGCCAACCAACGCAGCGCGAACAGATGCTTCAGGCCATGCGCGACCGGCCGACACGCTCGATCATATCGGAACGGGAATCTCGACGTGGTGATCCACGCAAGCGCCATGCCTGCAGTGAGGGCCGGGACAGGATTTGACAAGGCGATCACGATCAACGTACGGAAGTCCGTCTGATTTCCGTCAGCAAGGAGGACGAAGAATGAGCTTCAATGGATTGGGCATGGACATGGGCAATCTGTCGCGCCTTTCGCGCGCCGAAACGCGTTCGCTGAGCGCCGAGAATCCCACCGGCGAAAAGGGGAAGGGCGGCATGGCCATCAACCCCGAGCACGGTCCGTCCAAGGATCTGGGCCAGGGCTGGAAGGTGCGTCCGTGCATCAGCATCAAGGCGGGCGAGACCGCCACGCTGGCCGATATCGCCGGCCCCGGCGCGATCCAGCAGATCTGGATGACCCCCACCGGGAACTACCGCTTCAGCATCCTGCGTATCTACTGGGACGGCGAAGCCACGCCCTCCGTCGAGTGCCCGATCGGCGATTTCTTCGCCAGCGCCTACACCAGTTTCCAGGTCTTCCGCCCGCTGGTCTCGCTGCCGGTGTGCGTCAACCCCGGCAACGCCTTTAATTGCTATTGGGAGATGCCGTTTCGCAAGCATTGCCGCATCACGCTGGAGAACGTGGGCTTGGAGGCGATGACCGAGTTCTACCAGATCAACTACACCCTGACCGACGTGCCGGCGGACGCCGCCTACTTCCACGCCCAGTTCCGGCGCGTCAACCCGCTGCCCTACAAGTCGGTCTACACCATCCTGGACGGGGTTCAGGGATGGGGCCACTACGTCGGCACCTACATGGCCTGGGGCGTCAACAACAACGGCTGGTGGGGCGAAGGCGAGATCAAGTTCTTCATGGACGGCGACCAGGAGTATCCGACCATCTGCGGCACGGGCACGGAGGATTACTTCTGCGGCTCCTACAACTTTGAGAACAAGGCGACCAAGCAGTACCAGGAGTTTTCCACGCCCTATGCCGGCATGCCCCACGTGGTGCGGCCGGACGGCGTCTACAACTCGCAGCAGCGCTTCAGCCTCTACCGCTGGCACATCATGGATCCGGTGCGCTTTCAGCAGGATCTGCGCGTGACCATCCAGGCGCTGGGGTGGCGCGTGGGCGGGCGTTACCTGCCCATGCAGGACGACATGGCCTCCGTGGCCTTCTGGTACCAGACCGAGCCGCATGCGGCCTTCCCGGCGCTGCCGGACCGCGACGGGCTGGAGATCATCTAGTCCATACCCCAGCGGTTTGCACTGAATCCCAATTTATGGAGTCTGATGTATGGCGAAGAATGTTCTCGTGGCCCAATCCGGCGGGCCTTCGGCGGTGATCAACAACTCGATTCGCGGCGTGATCGACGCCTGCCGCGATAACCCGTCGGTTTTCGGACGCGTCTACGGCGCCTGGCATGGCATCGAAGGCGTGCTGACCGAGACGCTGCTGGACATCAGCGCGCAGGATGCGCACGAGATCCGGCTGCTCGAAACCACGCCGGCCGCCGGCGCCATCGGCACCTGCCGCTACAAGCTGAAGGAGAAGCAGACCGAGGATTTCCAGCGCGTGGTGGACGTGCTCAAGGCGCACGACATCGGCTTCTTCTTCTACGCCGGCGGCAATGACTCCATGGATACGGCGAACAAGATCGCCAAGATCGCCGCCAAACAGGGGCTGGACCTGGTCGCGATCGGCGTCCCCAAGACCATCGATAATGACGTGGGCGACGCGGAATTCAAACTGGTCGACCACACCCCTGGTTATGGATCCACGGCGCGCTACTGGGCGGTGAATCTGCTGGGCGCCAACGAGGAGAACGCGGGTTCCTGCCCGGCCGATCCCGTGCTGGTGTTGCAGGCCATGGGCCGCAAGATCGGCTTCATCCCGGCCGCGGCCCGCCTGGCCGATCCGGAGCGGCGCCTGCCCATCCAGATCTACCTGACCGAGTCCGGCGTGACGCTGGCCGAAGTCGCCGAGAACGTCAACGCCGAGCTTAAGCGCAGCAAGCGCTGCATCGTGGTGGTCAGCGAAGGGTTTGACGTGGGCGACATCGGCGCCCAGAAGGACTCGTTCGGCCACACCAGCTTTGGCGCCAGCGATCGCACGGCGCAGTCGGTGATCGTCTCATACCTGAACAAGGTTGGGCTGGCGGCGACGGGCAAGGCGCGCGGCCAGACACCGGGCACGGACCAGCGCCATGCGGCGGTCCTGGCGTCGGTCGTGGATCTGGAGGAGGCCTATGCCTCCGGGCGCTACGCGGTCGAGATTGCGCTGAAGTTCGGCGGCGGCTATATGTCCACCATCCTGCGCGCGCCGGGGAAGGCCTACCGCGCGGTCTACGACAAGGTGCCGCTGGACGTGGTTGCCAACAGCGAGCGCTTTTTCCCGAAGAACTGGATCGCCGCCAACCGGTACGATGTGACGGATGATTTCGTGCGCTACGCGCAGCCGTTGATCGGCACGGAGTGGGCGCAGGTGCCGCTGGAAAACGGGTTGCCGCGCTTCACGCGCTTCCAGTCGATCTATGCCCCCCAGAAGTGTGCCGCCTACGTGCCGCAGGCCTACCGCTAGACGCCGGAGATGAGAAACGCGGACGCCGGGGACGGCGTCCCTCCCCATCCCGAACCGGCGCGAGAACGCCTGCGGGAGGGTCGGCGTCCTCGCCGACCAGTTGGATGCAAGGGCATGTCATCAGGCCTCACCATCATTGTCGTCGGTGCGACGGGCGACCTGGCCCGGCGCAAGGTCTTTCCGGCGCTGTTCGCCTGCTTCGCTCGGGGGCAACTGCCCGCTGACGTGCGCTTTGTCGGCGTCGCTCGCACGGTGCTGGATGACGCCGCCTTTCGTGCGCGGCTGGCCGACCGGCTGGCGTGCGACGATCTGGAGTCGGGCGTTTGTTCGCTGAAGGCGGGCGAGTTCCTGCGCCGCTGCCACTATCGCGCCTGTGCCTACGATTCGGTCTCCGACTTCCGCGCCTGCAAGGACTGGCTGACCGGCCTGGAGGGAGGCATGCGCGCGAACCGCATCCTGTACCTGGCTGTGCCGCCATTCGTCTTTGCCGAGGCCGCGCGCGCGCTGGCAGAGGCCGGGCTCTTGCCGCGCAGCGGCGTGACGGATGCGCCCTGGACGCGGCTGATTGTCGAGAAGCCCTTCGGCCGGGATCGCTCCAGCTACGACGAACTGGCGCGCACGCTGGCGTCTGTCTGTGATGACACACAGACCTTCCGCATCGATCATTACCTGGGCAAGGAGGTCGTGCAGAACCTGTTGGTGCTGCGTTTCGCCAATGCCGTGCTGGATGCCCTGTGGCACCGGCGCTATGTGCAGCATGTGCACATCGCCTGGAGCGAGCAGCAAGGCGTGGCCGGGCGCGCCGGCTATTTCGATCAGTACGGGATTCTGCGCGACGTCATGCAGAACCACCTGATGCAAATCCTGACGCTGGTGGCCATGGAACGGCCGGTGGCCCTGGAAGCCGGGGCCATTCAGGACGCCAAAGTCGCCGTGCTGCGGCACATGCGGCCGCTGCGCATGGCGAACCTGCTCGTTGGGCAGTACACGGCTGGCGCCAATGTGGCCGGATATCTGCAGGAGGCGGGCGTGCCGGCCGATTCGATCACGCCGACCTATGCCGCTGCCGTGTTGCACGTGGATACGCCCCGCTGGCGGGGCGTGCCCTTCCTGCTGACGGCCGGCAAGGCACTGCGACGCAGCCTGACCGAAGTGCGCATTCACTTCCGCGAGGCGGCTGCCAGCCTGTTTCGCGCGCTGCCCGATGGCACGCCCGCGGCCGCGGGCAACGAACTGATCATCCGCGTGCAACCCGACGAGCGCCTGTGCCTGCGCATTGTCAGCAAGGTTCCCGGCGCTGGACTGCATCTGGGCGCGACGGAACTTGACCTCGGTTTTCGCGCGAAGTATCCCGGCGTACGCATCGCCGATGCCTATGAGAATCTGCTGCTGGACGTGGTCCGCGGCGACCGCAGCCTCTTCATCCGCGGCGACGAACTGGAAGCGGCCTGGGATCTGTTTACCCCGGCTTTGCATGCGCTGGAGACGCGGCAACAGCCGCCGTCGCCCTATGCCTGGGGCGGGTGCGGTCCCGAAGGATTGGACAAACTGGCGCTCCGCTACGGCATCGCGGATGCGCGTATCATCGAAGAAGGTTGCGAATAGACCATGACACTTCCCTATCGGAATCCCGCACTTCCCGTTGAATCACGCATCGCCGATCTGCTGGCGCGCTTGTCGTTGGACGAAAAGATCGGCCAGATGACCCAGGCCAACGACGATACGCCGGCGAATCGCCAGCTGGTGCGCGCCGGGCGGATGGGGTCGGTGCTCAACATCGCCGGCTCATGGGCGCCGGACCTGGTCAAGATCGCCAATCTCTATCAGCGCCTGGCGGTGGAGGAGAGTCCGCATGGCATCCCGCTGCTGATCGGCCGCGACGTCATTCACGGATGCCGCACGATTCTACCCATTCCGCTGGCTCAGGCCGCCAGCTTCGACACCGCGCTGGTGGAGGAGGGTGCCGCCATGGCCGCCGCCGAGGCCCGCGCCTATGGCATCCAGTGGGCCTTTGCGCCGATGGTCGACATCGCCCGCGACCCGCGCTGGGGGCGTATTGCCGAGGGTGGCGGCGAGGATCCGCTGCTCTCCGGACGCATGGGCGCCGCCACCGTGCGGGGATTCCAGGGCGCCACCCTTTCGGCCGACACGCAGAAGCTGGCCGCCTGCGCCAAGCACTACGTCGGCTATGGCGCCGCCGAGGGCGGGCGCGACTACAATACCACCTGGATTCACGACCTGCTGCTGCGCAACGTCTACCTGCCGCCCTTCCGCGCCTGCGTGGATGCCGGCGTCGCCAGCATGATGAGCGCCTTCAACTGTCTGAACGGCGTGCCGGCCAGCGGCAATGCCTTCACCATCCGGCAGATTCTCAAACAGGAGTGGGGCTTCGACGGCCTGGTGGTGAGCGACTGGGACTCGATCCGGGAGATGATCAACCACGGGTATGCGGCCGACCGTTGCGCGGCGGCCGAGGCCGGCGTGCGCGCCGGCGTCGACATGGAGATGGTCTCGACCACCTACGGCGAATGGATCCCGGCGCTGCTCAAGGACGGCCGGATTACCCTGGCGCAGGTCGATGACGCTGTCGCGCGCATCTTGCGCATCAAGTTCCGCCTGGGGCTCTTCGAGCACCCCTACACCGACGAGAACCAGGGCGGCATCATCCTGAGCGCGCCGCATCGCGCCATCGCGCGCAAGATGGCCGCCGCATGCTGCGTCCTGCTGAAGAATGACGGCGTCCTGCCGCTGCGCCTGCCGCTGCGTTCGTTGGCCGTCATCGGGCCGCTGGCCGACAACGGCGCCGAGCAGATGGGCTGCTGGAGCATGGACGGGCATGGAGGGGATAGCGTCACCGTGGTGACCGCCTTGCGCGATCGGCTGGGCAAGTCAGGCGTGGTGCATGAGGTCCCGGGGCTGCCGGATGCGCGTAGCGTGGACACCGGCGCGTTCGCCGCGGC
>Ga0316226_1002825_pt1 | contig 15624 bp, 12 predicted proteins | sample TBH18017metaG_FD_206009 | JGI IMG/M metagenome (GOLD analysis project Ga0316226, IMG submission 206009) | Freshwater microbial communities from Trout Bog Lake, Wisconsin, USA - TBH18017 | ecosystem: Environmental > Aquatic > Freshwater > Lake > Hypolimnion/Profundal zone | place: USA: Wisconsin... | reverse complement strand
CAACCTGCTTTTCACCAACAGCGTCGGCCTCACGGCGGTGCCCGGCACGGACGAGCTGTGCGTCTGGGAACGCGAAGGCCGCATCTGGTCATTTCAAAACTCTCCCGGCACGAGCGCCAAGAAACTTGTCCTCGACCTCAGCAACCAATGCCAGGGCTGGGACGATTCCGGCCTGCTCGGCATCGCGTTTCATCCGGGCTTTGCGACGAACCATTTCATGTTCGTCTATTATACCTGGGTGAAATCCGGCACCGTCACCGGCTCGCCGACGACGCGCCCGGTTCCAAACCTGCCCGACACTTATCATGACCGGCTGGAGCGCTACACGCTCGACGCGAACGGCGTGGCCATTCCCGACTCGGTGAAAATTTTTGTGGATCTCACGAACCAGACCGTCTGGCATCACGGCGGCGGGATGTTCTTTCATCCGGTGAACGGTTTTCTTTACTGGACGGACGGCGACAATTCCGTCGGCGACAACGACCAGATCATCAACAAAAGCCTTTATTCAGGCGTCTTCCGCATTGATGTGGATTGTCGTGGCGGCGACATCAGCCACGCGCCGCCGCGCCAGCCGACCGGCGGCTTCACGGCCAATTATTTTATCCCGAACGACAATCCCTTCGTCGGCCAGTCGAATGTGCTGGAGGAATTCTTCTGCCTCGGCCTGCGCAGCCCGCATCGCATGACCTACGACGCGCCGAGCGGAAAGATTTTCATCGGCGACGTCGGCGAAAGCTCGCGCGAGGAAATTGACGTCATCAACCCCGGCGAATCTGGCCTGAACTTCCAATGGAACCGCTGCGAGGGAAATCTCGGCAAGATGACCGAGCCGTTCATTGGCATCAGCCGCGGGCCGCTGCTCGACTATCCGCACACCGACGGCCGCGCGGTCATCGGCGGCTACGTTTATCGCGGCAGCGAATTCGCGAAGGATCTCGGCGGCAAATATATTTTCGGCGACAACGTCATGCGCACCGTCTGGGCGCTCGACGAGACTGCGACGCCGGTGAAGAAAACCCTGCTCTGCGTCATGCCCAAGGGCACCGGGCCCAATGCCGGCACGGACTACACCGGCCTCTCGTCCTTCGGCACGGACGCGGCCGGCGAACTTTATTTCTGCCAGTTGAGCAGCATCGGCGGCGGCATCTACAAGCTGCAACGCGGCGGCCCGCCCCCGCCGACGCGCGTCATGCCAAAGCTGCTGTCGCAGACCGGCGTGTTTGCCGACCTCACAAATTTGACTCCGGCAAGTTTTCTCATTCCTTACACCGTCAATTCCCCGCTCTGGTCCGACGGCGCGGTGAAAACCCGCTGGTTCACCATCCCGACGAACACCACCGTCGGCTTTGCCGCGAACGGCGAATGGACATTCCCCGCCGGCTCCGTGTTCGTGAAGCATTTTGATTTGCCCGTGGATGAGACGAACCCGCAAATTCTCCACCGCCTCGAAACCCGCCTGCTCGTCCGCGACACCAACGGCTACGTCTATGGCGCGAGCTACAAATGGCGCGCGGATAATTCCGACGCCGACCTCGTCAACGCCGGCCTCACCGAGCCGATTGAAATTAAAACCGCGAACGGCACGCGCACGCAGAACTGGTTTTATCCCGGCCGGCAGGATTGTTTGACCTGCCACACCGTCGCGAGCGGCGGCGTGCTCGGCGTCAAGACGCGGCAGCTCAACGGCAGCTTCACCTACCCCGACGGCCTCACCGCCAATCAGTTGCACACGCTCGGCCATCTGGGGATTTTCGACGCCGCGTTCGACGACCGGAAGATTTTCCACTATCCGCGCCTCGTCAGCATCACCAACAACGCCGCCGCGCTGCAGATCCGCGTCCGCTCCTATCTTGACGCCAACTGCTCGATGTGCCACCGGCCCGGCGGCGCGGGCGCGTTCTTCGACGCGCGCTTTGACACGCCACTCAAGCAGCAGAACCTCCTCAACGGCCCCGTCGCCAACCAGTTGAACATCGCGGGCGCGAAAGTGATTGTCCCCGGCGACACGAACAAATCCGTCTTGTTCTACCGCGTCAGCCGCGTGGGCGAAAACCAGATGCCGCCGCTCGGCAAAAATGTCGTGGATGAAAAGGCCGTCGCCGTCATCGGCCGCTGGATCGCCTCGCTGCACCCCGCCGCCCCGACCTTGCCGAAGGGCTGGCTGGATGCGGACATCGGCAATGTCGGCGTCTCCGGCGACGCCAGTTTTCTCAATGGCGGCTTCAACCTGCTCGCCTCCGGCGGCGACATCTGGGACACCGCCGACGCGTTTCATTTTGCCAGCCGCGCGCTGGCGGGCGACGGCGGCATCGTCGCGCGCGTGGTGTCCGTGCAATACACCGACCCGTGGGCGAAGGCCGGCGTGATGCTGCGCGAAAATGATTTGCCCGGCGCGAAGTATGTTTTTCTGGGCGTCACCGGCCAGGGCGGCTCGGTGCTGCAATCGCGCGCGGCCACGGACGGCGCGAGCGTCAGCGCCGACGGCCCGGAAACGAAGCTGCCGCACTGGCTCAAGCTCGCGCGCGCCGGAAATGTTTTCACCGGCTACGTCTCCGCCGACGGCACCAACTGGCTCGCCGCCGGCAGCGTGACCAATATATTAGGCAAAAACCTTTCCGCCGGCCTGGCTGTCACCGCGCACAACAACGCCGTGCTGAACTCCACGCTGTTCGACCACGTCACGGTGAAGCCGTGAATGCCGGCGAAATAGCGCGCTTGCCAATTTCCCGCAAAGGGGCTATTCCCAAGACATGAACCGGAAGCCATTCATTCTCCGCCTTGCCGTCGTCATACTGGTTGCGGTGGCATTGGTCGGCTTGGTCGGTTGTAATAAGGGTCGCACGATTTATGATGCGGCCATGAATGGCGACTTGGAAACAGTCAAGACAAGGCTTAAACAGCAACCAGATTTGATTTCCACTAGGGATGTAGATGGCAATATGCCTTTGCACTGCGCTGTGATTGGCGGCAATGTGGATGTTGTGAAATTTCTGCTCGCTCAGAAATCCGATGTTAATGCTCACGGTTGGGATGGGGATACTCCTTTGCATTGGGCAGTGAATGGCGGACACGACAAGGACATGGTGAGAGTGTTAATAGCCAACCATGCTAATGTTAATGCCAAGGATGCCCAAGGATTGACACCTTTATATTATGCAGTGGATAGAAGCGTGGCGGAAATATTGCTGACGAACGGAGCCTACCTCAATGCCACGAACTACGCGCGTGAAACGTCCTTGCACTTGGTGGCGGAATTTGGACACAAGGAAGTGGCGGAATTGCTGCTGGCCAAAGGCGCCGATATAAACGCCAGAGACAAAACTTACGGCAACACCCCCTTGCACACGGCGGCAATGTGGGGAATGAAAGATGTAGTGGAATTACTGCTGGCCAAAGGAGCTGATGTCAATGCTACGAACAACGATGGCGACACCCCTTTACATTGCGCAATGAGTCATGATAGCAAGGATGTGGCGGAATTGCTTTTGAGCAAAGGGGCTAATGTCAATGCCGAGAACAACAGAGGACAGACGCCTCTCTTCCACGCGAAGTATCTTAGCGACCAGAGCATGTCTGAATTGCTCCGTCAACATGGCGGCACAAATGGGTTGCCATGATTGTTTGCAGCTTGTAATTGTTCCCGCCCCGACAATTCGCCGCGATTTCCTGAATTGTTCCCGATGTTGTTCAAACCCCGTCAGGTCTCAATCCCGTAGGCCTTGATCTTGTTGTAGAGCGTCTGGCGGCCGATGCCGAGTTTCTTGGCGGTCTCGAGCTTGTTGCCGCCGGTCTCGCGGAGCATCTGGATGATGGCGTTGCGCTCGACGCCTTCGAGCAGCGTGTAGGCGGTGTCGTGACCCTCGGACGGAACCATGTGGATTTCGCTGACGGAGAGGTCGCTGGCGTCCACGTCCGGGCCCTCGCAGAGCAGGACGGCGCGCTGGATTTCGTTCTGGAGCTGGCGGATGTTGCCGGGCCAGTCGAAGCCGGCCAGGCGGTCGGCCGCCGCCGGCGTGAAGCTGCGGAGCGTGCGGTTGGCCTGCGCGGCAAAGCGTTTCAGGAAGGCGTTGGCGAGCGGCAGGATGTCCTCGCGCCGTTCGCGCAGCGGCGGCAGATAGACGGAAATGGCGCTGATGCGGTAGAACAAGTCTTCGCGCAGCTTGCCGTCCTTGATGGCGTCCTCGGGCTTGCGGTTCGTCGCGGCGATGATGCGGCAGTTGGTCTGGTAATCGGTCTTGCCGCCGACGGGCCGGACTTTCTGGTCCTGCAACACGCGCAGCAGCTTGCTCTGCGTGTCCACGGGCATCTCGGAAATTTCATCGAGGAACAGCGTGCCGCCCTCGGCCTGGCGGAACAGGCCGTCGCGGTCGGCGTTCGCGCCGGTGAACGCGCCCTTGACGGAGCCGAACAGCTCGCTCTCGATGAGCTCGCGGGGCAGCGCGGCGCAGTTGACCTTGACGATGCGGTTCTTGCTGCGCGGGCTCAAACTGTGGATGAGGTCGGCGATGACCTCCTTGCCGGTGCCGCTTTCGCCGGTGATGAGAATGGTCACGTCGCTGGGCGCGATGCGCTCGATGGTGCGGACGACGTTCTGCATCTGCGGGCTCTGGAACACGGGCGCGGAACCGCCGGTCATGGTGGCGACGGCGCGGCGGAGGGAGTTGTTGGACTCCTTCTGCTGGTGGTTTTCAATCGCGCGGTCCAGCGTGACGAGCAGGTTCTGCGTGTCGAACGGCTTGGTGATGAAATGAAACGCGCCGCGCTTGGTGGCCTCGACGGCGGCCTCAAAGGTCGCCGCGCCGGTGAGCACCACGACCTCGGTGTCAGGCCAGGATTTTTTGATCTGCGGCAGCAGGTCGAGGCCGCTGGCGTCGGGCAGATTCAAGTCCAGCAGCACGACATCGGCGGCTTCGCCGGACAGGAGTTTTTTCAGCGCGGCGCCGCTCTCGGCCTCGGCGATGGTGTAATCGCCTTCCAAGATGGATTTGAGGAGACTCCGCAAATCCGCCTCGTCATCCACGATGAGAATTTTGCCTTTCATGATATTTATAAATTCTTCCGGACGCACGCCGCGACGAATTGGTCAAAAATCGCGCGATGGGCGGCGTAACGGGGCGTCAACCTTTCCGGGTGAAACTGCACGCTCAACAGGAACGGCAATCTCCGCGCGGCCTCCGGCTTCAACTCCATCGCCTCGACCATTCCGTCACGGCTGACCGCCGTGGCGACGAACGGTGGCGCCGGCACCCGCACCGCCTGATGGTGCGAACTGTTGACCCCCAAAACCCGCTTTCCGGCAATCTTGGCGAGCAATGAGCCCGATGTCAACGCCGCTTCATGCACCAATTCAAACGCGCGATTGAGCTGCTGATGGTTCAACGCGCCGGGAACTTGCTGCCGGATGTCCGCGACGAGCTGGCCGCCGAACGCGATGTTCAGCAACTGATGGCCACGGCAAATCGCCAGCAACGGCTTGCGCTGCCGGAAAGTTTCCTCGATCAAAATCAGCTCGCGCAAGTCGCGCGCGCCGCCGTCGGGCGTTTGCTCGACGGTCTTTTTTATTTTGCGCGGCAGCTTCGCGTCGTAGAGATCGGAATTGATGTCGTCGCCGCCGGTGAGCAGCACGCCTTCCACGCGGCGGACGCATTCGGCGAGCACAGCGCGGTCGGTGGTCGCGGGCACGGTGACGGGAATGCCGCCGGAATGCAGCACGGCGAAATCATATTTCACCGAAAGGCTGGCGGACAAATCATGGAACTCCACGCCGCGCTTTTCAATGCTGGGAGAAACTAAAATCAACGGCCTGCTTGCCATGCGCCGAAGATAAAGCATCCGCGCAAATTGTCAGCGGAAAATCGCGCTCGACAAAATGGGCGGCGAGGAATAAATAATCTGTGCGAGCTGATAAATTGTTAGGCAGCACCACGCACCACCATTTATGAAAACATCCGAATCCACCAACACCGCCACACAGATTGAAGAGTTGCGCGCATTACGGACGCCGAGTTTCGCCCCGTATTTGTTGCCTTTCCTTCTCATCGCGTCATTTGGGTTTCTCATTTGGTCGAATGGCCGAGGCTACGCTTTGGTTTTCTTCGCCGCGCTCACCGTGACATTCACACTTCACAGTATGAGCGAGCGGCGGAGTCGCCGAGAGATTGACTTGGTGCTGGCATTGCTCGACGCCGAGCGGAAAGTGCAGTGAGATGTTTAGACCTGCGCTGCCTAACAAGTCGCCGGCAAAAGCAAATTTCACCAGTCCGACCAGCGGATGGCTCCCGGCAATTTGCCCGACGCCTTGCCAGACTTGGATTGGATGCGGCACTTTTTCTCCAGCAGCTTCAGGATTTTTTCCACCGCCTGCATGACCGTGAGCCGGTCGGTCGGCAGTTCGATTTCCGGTTTCAGCGGCGGCTCATACGGCGAGGAGATGCCGGTGAAATTTTTGATCTTCAGCTTGCGCGCCTTCGCGTAAAGGCCTTTCGGGTCGCGCTGCTCGCACACGGCCAGCGGCGCGTTGACGAACACCTCGATGAACATTCCGGGCGGCATCAGGTTGCGCACCAGGTCGCGCTCGGCGCGGTGCGGCGAAATAAACGCCGAGATGCAGATGAAGCCCGCATCGGAAAACAGCCGCGCCACCTCGCCCACGCGCCGGATGTTCTCGTGCCGGTCGCGCTCGGAAAAATCCAGGTCGCGGCACAGACCTTGTCGCACGGAATCGCCGTCGAGGATGAACGGCTGGCAGCCGCGCCGGAACAATTCGCGTTCCAGCTCGGTGGCGATGGTGGATTTGCCGGAGGCCGAAAGTCCCGTGAGCCAGACCACGCAGCCGCGATGGCCATGGCGCTGCTCGCGTTCGCGCAAGGGAATCTTGCCGGTGTGCGGGTGCAGGTTGGAAGCGGTGGGCGGTTTGGCTTTGCGGATTTCCGGTTGCTTCATGCGCCAGATTTTGTCAGCGCCGGGGATTTTTCCAAGAACGGATTTCAGCCACTTGAATTATCCGCGTTGATGTGATTCATTAAACTTGCCGGTGTAAACCAAAGAAACGAAAGGAGGCAATTATGGCCAAAATGCAAAGCAAGAACCTGGCGCAGCCCGATGAGCTGCGCACCTTCGACAAGGGCAAACTCGAGCTCGCCACACTCGACGGCGTCACCTTCGGCCGCGCGACGCTGCTGCCGGGCTGGAAATGGTCAACGTGCGTCAAGCCCATCGCGAAAACCAAAAGCTGCGAGGCGACGCACCTGCAATATCACGTTTCCGGGCGCATCGCCGTGCTGATGGACGACGGCAGCCAGCAGGAATTCGGGCCGGGGGAGGTTTCCCTGCTGCCGCCCGGACATGATGCGTGGGTCGTCGGCAGCGAGCCCGTGGTGGTGATCGACATTTCCGGCATGGTTGAATACGCCAAGCCGCACGCGCACTAAATTTCCGCCTCGGGAAATTTTTCGCGGATCTGGGCGCGCAGCCGCACCTCGTCGTCCGGCTGGTAGCGGCGGCGGTTGACGAGCCGCACCACGGCGTCGAGCAGTTCCAGCCAGTCTTCCAGCGGCGGCTCCGGCACGCGCTGCCACACGTCAAACCGCTTGGCGCGGTGGTAAAAATGATACTCGTGCCCGACGTGGTGGGCATAGACCTGCAGTTTCTCACCGTCCTCGGTGACGCGCTTCCAGGCAATTTCGGCTTTGGGCATGGGAAATTATTCCGGCAGGTTCACGCTCGCCACCGCCATCGCGGCGATGCCTTCTTCGCGGCCGATGAAACCCATCAGCTCGTTCGTCGTCGCCTTGATGCCGACCTGCACCTCGCGCAAACCCAGCGCGTCGGCGATGCACTTCTTCATCCCGGCGATGTGCGGATAAATCTTCGGCGCCTGCGCGATGACCGTGGCGTCAATGTTGACGATGCGGCCGTTGCGCCGGAGCACCTGGCGCGCGGCCTCCTCCAGAAAAATGCTGCTCGGCACGCCGCGCCAGCGCGGGTCGGTGTTCGGGAAAAAGTGGCCGATGTCCTCCTCGCCGAGCGCGCCAAGGATGGCGTCGCAGATGGCGTGCATCAGCGCGTCGGCGTCCGAATGGCCGTCGAGGCCTTTCGGGTGCGGAATCTCCACGCCGCCGAGGACGAGCCTGCGCCCGGCGACCAATTGATGAACGTCATAACCGATGCCAACGTGAACCATGCCCAAAACTATAAAAAAAATTGTGCAGTGAAAAAAGATTATTTACCAAAAGATTTGCCACAGAGGCACAGAGACGCAGAGGAAAACTTTTTTTTCGGCTCTGTGGCTCTGTGCCTCTGTGGCTAATCCTATTTGGATTCCGGCAGCGTGAAGAAAAACGTCGCGCCCTCACCAAGTTTGCTTTCCACGCGCACCTCGCCGCCGTGCGCCTGCACGATGTGTTTCACGATCGAAAGTCCCAAACCCGTGCCGCCCTGGTCGCGCGAACGCGCCTTGTCCACGCGATAAAACCGCTCAAACACGCGGTCAATCGCCTCCGGCGGAATGCCCGGCCCGTCGTCGCGCACGAAAATCTCCAGCCGCCCGTCGTCCAGCTTTTTCCCACCGACAACGACCGAACCATCGCCGCGGCCGTATTTGATGGCGTTGTCCACGAGGTTCGCCAGCACCTGGTCGAGCCGGTTCACGTCGCCGTTGGCCGTGAGTTCCGGCACATCGTTGACAAGCGAAACATTTTTATTTTCCGCCTTGGCGTTCAAGTCGGTCAAAACTTTTTCCGCCAGCGCGCGCAATTTGACCGGCTGCAAATTCAATTTTATTTTTTCCGATTCCAGCGCGGAAATCGTCAGCAAATCTTGAATCAACAAGTCCAGCCGGTTCGCGTTGCGCTCGATGATTTTCAGGAAGCGCTCGGCCACTTCGGGATTGTCGCGCGCGCCGTCGAGCAACGTTTCGACATAACCTTTGATGAGCGAAAGTGGTGTGCGCAGTTCGTGGCTGACATTGGCGACAAATTCCTCGCGCGTGCGCTCGAGCTGTTTCAGCCGCGTCAAATCACGGAAAACTAAAATCGTCCCGTCGCGTTCGCCGGCGGCGTTGGTGATGACGGCGGCGTTGACCTGCAGCCAGCGCTCGTTCAAGTCCGGCAGCTTGATTTCGTAATCGAGCACCTGCTGTTCCGCCTCGACGCGCCGGAGCAGGTCGTCCAGTTCGTGCAGGCGCAGCGCCTCGACGATGGTTTTGCCGCGCAGCTCCGTCTTGAGGCCGAAGAGATTCTTGAACGCGCGGTTGGCGAGATAAATTTTCCGGCTGCGGTCGAGCAGCAACAAACCTTCAAGCATCGAGTTGAACAGCACCTGCTGCTGCGCCTTGGCGTCGAGCGACGTCTGCTGCTGCTTGCGCTGGGAAGCCTCGATCTCCGCCGCGCGCCGTTCCGCCTGCGCGTTGAACCGCGCCCGCCACCAGAAATGGAGGCCGGCGAGCGACGCGAGCGCGAGGATGGTCAGGACTGGCCACATGGCTGGGAAAATTGGGAAAAGGAAAACATCCAACACTCAACATCCAACATCCAACATCCAGCGATGCCCTCGCCACGCCCTTTGGATGTTGGATGTTCGTTGTTGGATGTTCGATGTTTCCGCATTACTCCACAAACCGATACCCAACGCCGCGCACGGTGTCCAGATGCTTTGCCGCCGGGCCGATCTTCTCGCGCAGCCGCCTCATGTGCGTGTCCACCGTGCGCGTGTCAATCACGCTGTCGTATTCCCACACGTCGCGCAGAAGCTGGTCGCGCGATTGCACGCGACCCGCGCGCTGCGCGAGAATGGTGAGCAGCTTGAACTCCGTCGCCGTCATTTCAATGGGCTTGTTCTTCCAAGTGATGACGTGGCGCGGCAGGTCAATCAGCAAATCGCCGAAGCGCAGTTGTTCCTTCGGCTTCTCCTCGGTCTGGAAACGGGAAAGAATTTTTTTCACGCGCAACAGCAGTTCGCGCGGGCTGAACGGCTTGGTCAGGTAATCATCCGCGCCGAGTTCCAGGCCGAGCACGCGGTCAATCTCCGCCGCCTTGGCCGTGAGCATGATGATGGGAACCTTCGCCGTGGCCGCGTCGAGGCGCAGCGTCTTGCAGATTTCGAAGCCGTCCATCTCCGGCAACATCACGTCCAGCACGATGAGGTCGGGCGTCTGGCTGCGGGCTTTTTTGAGCGCCTCCGCGCCGTCCGCCGCCGTGGTGACGGCGTAACCGGCCTGCTTCAAATTGAACTCGACGAGTTCCACCGCTTCCGGCTCGTCATCCACAACTAAGATTCGCGGTTTCACGCCGCCAGTGTCGCACGCCGCAATTCGTCACACAATTTCAATCCGGTGACAACCGTGTGACGATTGGGTGACAAAAAGAATTTCTCACACGGATTTCACGGATTCGCACGGATTAAAATTTTCTTCCGTGAAAATCCGCGGAATCCGTGTCAAAACTTCATGCCCGACATTCCACTTTCGCCGCCGCAAAAAATTTGCCACGCTCGGCTCATGCCGATTCCCGTCATCAGCACCGCGCAGATGCGCGAGTGGGAAGCCGCCACCTGGGCCACCGGCCAGACCGAGGCCGAGGTCATCCGCCGCGCCGGCAAGCGCGTCGCCCGCCGCGCCCGCAAGCTCACGCGCGCAGACGACACGATTCTCTTTCTCATCGGCAAAGACCACAACGGCGACGACGCCCGCGCCGCCGCCAAGCAGCTCGAAGGCCGCCGCGCCGAGGTGCTGGAAATGTTTCTGCCGGACACGGACCTGCTGCCGCTGGAATCGGCCTTGGCGAAAAAACCCGCGCTCATCGTGGACGGGCTTTTCGGCATCGGCCTGAACCGTCCGCTCTCCGAGGCGTGGCAGAAAATTATTTCCACCATCAACGCCGCGAAAATTCCCGTGCTGGCGATTGATGTTCCGTCCGGCCTCAACGCGGACACGGGCGAAACTTTTGGCGCGGCCATCGAAGCCGCCGTCACGCTCACCATCGGCGCTCCGAAAACGGGATTGCTCGCGCCCGCCGCGTGGCCGTTCGTCGGGCGATTGGAAGTGGCGGAAGATGTCGGCCTCGTCCCCTGCCCGCTCGCGTCGGAACTCAACTGGACGCAGCCGGAAGATTTTGAACATTTCCCGCCGGCGCGAAAGGTGGCCGGAAACAAAGGCGATTTTGGTCATGTGGCGATTGTTGCGGGCAGTTTTGGTTTTCACGGCGCGGCGGTGCTGGCCGTGCGCGGCGCGCAGCGGGCGCAGCCGGGGCTGGCGACCTTGTTCACGCAGGAAGAAATTTATCACCCGGTCGCCGCGCAGTTGCAGTCCGCCATGGTGCAGCTCTGGAAGCCGGAATTGAAACTGTCGGACATCGCCACCGCCGCGCTACTCGGGCCGGGACTGGCCACGCCGGCGGTGCGCGCGGCGATGAAAGATTTCACGCGCTACCTGTGGCGGCTGGCGGCGTTCCCGCTGGTGGTGGACGCGAGCGCGCTGGATTTTCTGGCGGCCGAGCCGTTCCAGAAAAATTTCATCCGCGTGCTCACGCCGCATCCGGGCGAGGCGGCACGGCTGCTCAAGTCCTCGGCGGCGCAGGTGCAGGCGGACCGCGTGGCGGCGCTGCGCGATTTGTCGCAGAGATACGGCGACTGCTGGGTAATCTTGAAGGGGCACGAGACGCTGGTCGGGCGCAGCACGGGAAACATTTTTGTGAACGGCTCCGGCAATCCGCAACTCGCGCAGGGCGGCAGCGGCGATTTGCTGGCGGGGTTCATCGCGGGGCTGCTGGCGCAGCCGGCCTTGCAGGCGGACGTGGAAAAGACGTTGCGCTACGCGGTCTGGCAGCACGGCGCGGCGGCGGACAAGCTTTCGCTCACGCGCGGCAACTGGACGGTGGAAGACCTGGCGGCGGAAATCGGGAACGCGCGGTAAATGGCGCAAAACGCGGCGTCAGGCGGCGGGCAAATCGAATCGGCTCCGGCTTTCCTGATTTCACCTCCACCCGAAGTTGTGGCTAAATCTATTTGCCACGCGGGAGGCGGTTGCCCAAATTGCCGGGATGCAATTCACCTCCGTCCTCCGGCTGGCCGCGCTGGCCGCCATGGTCTTGTCCTTGAACCTCCGCGCCGCCGGCACCGACGCGGCCGCCGCCGCCTCGCCGCGCGAACATCTTTCGCTGGATGCCAACTGGAAATTTCATCTCGGTGACGACTGGCCGGACGCGCTGGCGCTGGACAAGGCCGGCGCGAGCGGTGGCCCGGCGGCGGCGAAGTTCAGCGACGCGGCGTGGCGCACGGTCAACCTGCCGCATGACTGGGTGATTGAACTGCCGTTCGACCCAGGCTCCGACGCGAACCACGGGTTCAAGCCGGTGGGGCCGGGCTTTCCCGCAAACAGCATCGGCTGGTATCGCCGGACGTTTGAGCTGCCTGCGGCAGATGCCGGCAAGCGGATCTGGCTGACGTTCGACGGCGTGTTCCGCGACGCGACGGTGTGGGTGAACGGCTGGCTGGTGAAACGTCACGAAGGCGGCTACTACCCGTTCCGCGAGGACATCACGGACATTGTGAAGTTTGGCGGGAAGAACCTCATCACGGTGAAGGTGGACGCGAGCAAGTTCGAGGGCTGGTTTTACGAGGGCGCGGGGATTTACCGGCACGTGTGGCTGGACAAGACCGCGCCGGTGGCCATCGCGCCGGACGGGGTGTTTGTGTGGAGTTGGTTCGCAGGCAATACACCTGAAAATAATAACCACATGCCGCCGTTTGTTTTTGTCCTGACACATGTCAAAAATTATTCGAGTGATTTCGCTTTTGTTACAACCAAAAGTGAAATCTTCGATCCAAATGGAAAGTTTATTGCGAAAGAAGAAAAATCACCACAGCGTGTTCCTGTTGGTAATGGGGATAAAATTACTGATGCCACCGGTCGGATGAATCCTGGATCCGAACAAGAAGTTTCGCAAACGCTGACCGTTCACGAGCCAATTCTTTGGTCACCCGAATCTCCCAAGCTTTACAAGCTCATCACCACAGTTTCTGTCGAAGGCAAAGTGGTTGACCGCAAGGAAACCGAGTTTGGCATCCGCACGGTCGGGTTCGACAAGGACAAGGGTTTTCTCCTGAACGGCAAACATTATGAACTCTACGGCACCTGCAACCATCAGGACATGGCGGGCGTCGGCGCGGCGCTGCCGGATGCGCTCCAGTATTTCCGCATCGCCAAGCTGAAGGAGTTCGGCTGCAACGCCTATCGCACCTCGCACAATCCGCCCACGCCGGAACTGCTCGACGCCTGCGACCGCCTGGGCATGATCGTCATGGACGAGAGCCGCCTGCTTGGCAGCGATTCGCAGAATCTTGCGAAGTGGGAAGACCAGATCCGCCGCGACCGCAACCACGCCAGCGTCGGCATCTGGAGCGTCTGCAACGAGGAACACCGGCAGACCACGCCCGAGGGCGGCCGCGTCGGCGCGACGATGCAGCGCCTCGTCAAGCAGCTTGACCCCACGCGCCCGGTCACCGCCGCCGAGGATGTGGGCGATATTTACGACGGCCTGATGGGCACGCTGGAGGTGCGCGGCTGGAATTATCATCCCGGATCGGAGATGGACAAGTATCACGCCGAGCATCCCGACCAGCCGAACGTCGGCACGGAACAGGCCAGCACGGTCTGCACGCGCGGCATCTACGCGGATGACCGGGCGCGCGGCTATGTCAACGCCTATGACACGCGCGGCACCCAGACGGCGGAGCGCTGGTGGAGCTTCTTCGCCGACCGGCCGTGGCTGGGCGGCGGCTTCATCTGGACGGGCTTTGATTATCGCGGCGAGCCGACGCCGTATCGGTGGCCGTGCATCAACTCGCACTTCGGCGTCCTCGACATGTGCGGTTTCCCCAAGGACAACTTCTATTATTACCAGTCGTGGTGGACGACGAACATCGTTTTACATCTGCTGCCGCACTGGAACTGGTCGGGCAAGGAAGGCCAGGAAATCCGCGTGGACGCGTTGAGCAACTGCAAGTCGGTGGAGCTGTTCCTCAACGGCGCGTCGCTCGGCAAACAGGCGATGAAGCCGAACTCCAAACTGAGCTGGCAGGTAAAATACGCGCCGGGCACGTTGAGCGCGAAAGGCTTTGATGACGCCGGCAAGGTCATTGCCGAGACGAAAGTGGAGACGACCGGCGCACCGGCGGCGGTGCAACTTACGCCCAACCGCAAAACCATCAACGCCGACGGTGAAGATGTGGCGGTGTTCACCGTTTCCGTGACCGACGCGCAAGGCCGCATCGTGCCGGTGGCGGGGAACAAAATAAATTTCTCCATCGAAGGCATGGGCAAAATTCTCGGCGTGGGCAACGGCGACCCGAGCTGCCATGAGCCGGACACGTTCATCGGCCAGCCGGCGGCGAAATCCATCCCGGCCAACCGCTGGCGCTGGAAATTGGCGGCGTTGCCGGCGGACGGCGCGCCGGCTCCCGAATACGCCGCCGGCTTCGACGATGCGGCGTGGAGCCAGACCAGTTCCGAAGGCGATCATCCGCAGTTGTCCGCCGGCCAGACCGCGATTTTCCGGCAGCACCTGGCCGTGACGGCGGAAGACCTGGCGCAGGCCGGCATCCGGCTTCACTTTGGCCGCATTGACGACGACGGCTGGGTGTTCGTGAACGGCCGGCTCGTCGGCGAATCGCATGACTGGGAGGACGCGCCGGCCTATGACCTCAAGAAATTTCTGCACGCCGGCGACAATGTCGTCGCCGTCGCCGTGCGCAACACCGACGGCCCCGGCGGTCTCGGGCTGGGCGTGAACCTGGAACTGGCCGGCCAGGCCGCCGCGTCGCCGTGGTCGCGCAGCGTGTTCAACGGCCTCGCGCAGGTCATCGTGCAAGCCGCGCAGGACGCCGGCGAAATCAAATTGACGGCGAGCGCCGACGGCCTGACACCCGCGACGGCCACGATCACCGCGCAGCCCTGCGCGCCGCGCCCGAGCGTGCCGTAAAAGGCGGCGGCGGTGGCCGCGCTGTCCCTACCGCACCTTTTCAATCTCAATCCGCGCCGGGTCGTTGAGGCCGAGCTGGAGCAGGACGGCGTTGGTGTAGAGCTGGCCGTTCAGCTTCGGCGGCGGGACGCTGAAAAGCCGCCGCTGGCGCGCGAGCTCCTTGAGCGCCAGCGTGTCGAGCGCCACGGGATCGCGGCTCAGCCAAATTTGATCCAGCACGCTGGCGAACTGCAGGAAGCTCGCCGGCCCGCCCTGATACTGGCCGAGCAGCGCGTCGGTGACGTTCAGCACCACGCGGTCGCCCACGCTGGGCAGCGCGTAAATTTCCGGCAGCGCCACGGCCAGCCGGTCGGCGTCGCCCTCGAAGCGGCGCGTGTTGTCCACGCTGCCGAGCGTCAGGCTGAAAAAATGGCCGCACAGGCCGGCGTCGTTCTCGTTCAACAGCGGCACGACGGAAATAATCTTCGTCAGCTCCCGGCTGACGAGCTTGGAGACGTAGGATTTCTTGCCGATGCCGTCGCCCTTCCGGCCAAACTCCGAGTCGCCCCACACCAGCGAGCCGGTGATCGGCGAGTCGGGCAGGTAAAAATTCGTCTCCTCATAGCCGGCCTCCACCGCGCCGGCCACGCGCACGCCAAGCTGCCTG
>Ga0316226_1002824_pt1 | contig 15636 bp, 10 predicted proteins | sample TBH18017metaG_FD_206009 | JGI IMG/M metagenome (GOLD analysis project Ga0316226, IMG submission 206009) | Freshwater microbial communities from Trout Bog Lake, Wisconsin, USA - TBH18017 | ecosystem: Environmental > Aquatic > Freshwater > Lake > Hypolimnion/Profundal zone | place: USA: Wisconsin... | reverse complement strand
CCGATCGCAGCGTTCTTTGCTACGCGTGATGAATATAAACGGGATCTTCCCGGCCGGATTATAGGGGTTTCGAAGGATGTGAACGGGAAAAATGCGCTGCGCATGGCGCTTCAGACCCGTGAACAACATATCAAACGGGAGAAAGCAACCTCCAATATTTGCACGGCACAGGCACTTCTGGCTACAATGGCCGGAATGTATGCGACTTACCATGGTCCCGAAGGGATCAGGGCCATCGCGGACCGGGTACATGGTATCGCCTCATTTTTGTCCGGGGAGATCACCAAACTGGGATACCAGCAAGAGAATACAAATTTCTTCGATACGATCCGTATCGATCTGCCGCGCCATGTCAAACGGGAAGATATCGAATGGCTTTCCCTCGATCTGGAGATGAATTTTCGCTATTTCTCAAACGGGCAGGTTGGATTAAGTATTGACGAAACCACAAATATTGAGGATATCAACTGGATTCTGGAGGTGTTTGCCAAGGCCGCCAACAAACCGGTTCCTGTAATTACTGCAATCCCTGAAAATAATACCATTGATGGCCCATTTCTCCGTAAAACAGCGTACCTGAAACAGCATGTTTTCAGTAAATACCGCTCCGAGACTGAAATGGCACGCTACATCAAGCGGCTGGAGAAAAAGGATATTTCACTCGTTCATTCGATGATCTCCCTGGGATCTTGTACGATGAAACTGAATGCAGCAACGGAAATGTTACCGCTCAGCTGGATTGAATTTAATGGAATTCATCCTTTTGTTCCAAAGAACCAGGCCATGGGTTATCATGAGCTCATGGAGGAATTACGCCGTGACCTGGCAGAAATCACCGGTTTTGCTGACATCTCACTGCAGCCCAATTCAGGAGCAGCCGGTGAATATGCAGGGCTACTCGTGATCAGGGAATATCATAAAAGCAGGGGAGAGGGACACCGTAATGTCGCTTTGATCCCCTCCTCAGCCCATGGAACAAATCCTGCAAGTGCCGTAATGGCCGGGATGAAAGTGGTGGTCGTCCCATGTGACGAGCGGGGAAATATCGATGTAAATGAATTAAAGGTCAAAGCAGAAGAATTTAAGGATAATCTTTCATGCTTCATGGTGACCTATCCTTCCACGCATGGGGTATTTGAATCGTCGATTACCGAAATGTGCAGCATTATTCATCGGTATGGCGGTCAGGTTTATATGGATGGTGCCAATATGAATGCCCAGGTTGGTCTGACCAATCCGAGCCGGATCGGTGCCGATGTTTGCCACCTTAATCTCCATAAAACATTTGCCATTCCCCATGGGGGTGGTGGTCCGGGAGTTGGCCCAATTTGTGTGGCAAAGCACCTGGTTGAATTTTTACCGGCCCATTCAGTAATGAACAACGGTCATGTTGGAATTCATGCCGTTTCGGGTGCACCCTGGGGAAGCGCTTCTGTCCTGACCATTACCTACGGGTATATCAAGATGCTGGGCGCTGACGGGCTCACGGATGCAACCAAAATTGCCATCTTGAATGCCAATTATATCGCAGCCCGGTTGAAAGACAATTATGGCATATTATATACCGGTGAGAATGGCAGGGTAGGCCATGAGATGATTTTGGAATGCAGGCATCTTAAGACTGCTTCCGGTATTTCGGAAACAGATATTTCAAAACGACTGATGGATTATGGGTTCCATGCCCCGACACTCTCATTCCCGGTTCACGGTACCCTGATGGTTGAGCCAACTGAAAGTGAATCGAAGGAAGAACTGGATCGTTTTGTGGATACGATGAATGCCATTTTTGAAGAGATCAAAGAGGTTGAAACAGGGGTTGCGGATAAGACTGATAATGTTTTGATGAATGCCCCGCATACGGCCGAAATGCTTACTGCCAACGAATGGACACATTCCTATTCCCGCGAAAAGGCGGCTTTCCCGCTCGAGTGGCTTCGGGAGAATAAGTTTTGGGTTCCTGTTGGCCGTGTCGATAATGCCTGGGGTGACCGCAACCTGTTCTGTACCTGTGAACCACTTGAAAGTTATAAATAGTTAAGCTCTTAAAATAGAGGCTGTTTCAAAAGGGTAATAAATAAACCGCAAAGATCGCTAAGTCCGCCAACTGGCGGATCGCAAAGGGACTGAAATCCAATATTATACTTTGGGATCTTTGCGCCTGCTTTGCGCTCTTTGCAGTTAAAAAAAGAGTTATTATACCGAATTATGATATTATTTCCCAATGCCAAAATTAACCTGGGGCTGAATATCCTTCGAAAAAGGGTTGATGGCTATCATGAACTTGAGACTGTCTTTTATCCGATAGGATTGAAGGATGGTCTGGAATTCGTTGAAAATAAGCAAAATAAGATCGATTTTTCAAGCTCGGGTATTCCGCTGAATATTGATTTTGAAGAAAATATTGTGGTGAAGGCTTATCGGTTACTGGCTGCTGATTATCCTCTTCCGGGACTTGATATCCATTTGCACAAGGTGATTCCCTTTGGTGCCGGCCTGGGTGGAGGCTCTTCGGATGCCGCCTTTTTACTGAAAGGTCTTAACGAAAACTTCGGATTGGGCTTAACAACAGATCGGCTAAAGGGTTATGCTCATCGGTTAGGGGCTGATTGTTCATTTTTTATCGGAAACAAACCTTCATTTGCCACAGGAATAGGAGAGAAGCTGCAGGTTATTGATTTATCCTTAGAGGGCTATTTTCTGGTTACGGTAAAACCTCCGTTTGGGGTTGGGACCAAAGCAGCATATAAAGGAATTACCCCGGGAACTCCTAATCTCTCATTGTCTCATGCTATCCAACTGCCACCTGAAAAATGGCAGGAATACCTTGTAAACGATTTTGAAGCTTCTGTATTCCCGCTTTTCCCTGAAATTAATGAAATTAAATCAAAACTGCTCAGTCATGGTGCGGTTTATGCCGCCATGTCAGGCAGCGGATCGTCTGTTTTTGGATTATTTAAAGATGAACCTAAGCTGGAATTGGCCGATTTCCCGGCAGATTATTTTGTCTGGAAAGAATGGATCTAAGAAGAATAATTGAAAGTGGAAATTGTAATGTGCAAAATGCATAGTGGATAATTAGCTAACAGATTGATTAATAAATTATAGTATATTAACTTTGCATTTTGCATCTTTCATTTTACATTTTACCTTCCCTTTTTTTGTTTAAGATTCACTGTCAGAGATAAAATCCTAGTAAATAATCACTTCATCCGCAAACAAAAATCCGTGCTGCCCATTTTTTGCAATTACCCTGATGTATCTCCCCTTTTCTCCCGCAAGATCAAATTTAAACTCTTTAAAAGTGAGCGCGGATTGTGTTAATGGAATGTCGTTATTGACCGTTTTCACCTTCCGGAAATCTTTCCCATCATCTGAAAGTGAGATCTCCACAAAATCGGGCATAAATACTCCCGGGCCGGTTTGCTGAATAAATGAGACCGCAAGTGTTTTCAATGCAAGGGGATTCTCCAGATCAATGGTCACATCCATGTCATTGGTGTCAAAACCCTGCCACTGCCCGTCCCCGTAAGTGAGTGAGCCGCGGTAGCCATTGACCAGCGTTGCCTCTTTTTGGGCCGGATAACCTTTGCTGTAAGGCTGATTGTAAACCACTTTTTTCCCGATTGCCAGATGAAAATCGATATCCAGTCTGGTCGGTTTTCCTTTCATTTTCCCATTTTCAAAGATTGCAGCACAAATCTTTGCCGGTCCTGTAGCCTCAAAACCTCCGCTGTATGATTGAGAAGATGTTGTTGGTTCAGACCCGTCTAAAGTATAGTAAATCTTCGGATTAAACTGCTCGCTTTTAAAGCTGACTTTTACCTTTTTTGCATCATAGTCAAATTTGGTTCCAATTTCCAGGCTATAGGCCGGCCGGCAATAGTTTACATTCAGCCGTTGCAGGAGCCGGTAATGTGATTGAAGCCTGGTCCTGAAACTCTCAAAGTTGCGATCTTCCTTCTTTGACCAGGTCACCTCAGCCATAGCAAGCAACCGGGGATAGGTCATGTAATCCAGATGTTCGATCGTTGGAATAAATTCTGTCCAGATATTTGCCTGGGCTCCCATGATAAACTTGGCTTTTGATCCCTCAAGCTCAGCCGGAACAGGTTCATAGGAATAGACATTCTCAGTGGTCAGATATCCGCCAATGGCCAGCGGCTGGGTTGCAGGATCTGCCTGGTAATGGTCAAAATAGCAATAATTGCCCGGGGTCATAATCACATCATGCCCCATTTTTGCAGCGGTTATGCCACCCTCTTCGCCGCGCCACGACATGACCGTTGCAGCAGGGGCAAGGCCACCTTCGAGGATTTCATCCCATCCAAGAAGCTTTCTACCCTTTGACGATAAAAACTGTTCAATCCGGCGGACGCCATAGCTTTGCAGTTCAGACTCATTTTTGAGTTGCTCATCCCGCATCCTTTTCTGGCATTTCGGGCACTTTTTCCAGGCGGTCTGATCGGCTTCGTCACCTCCGACATGAATATATTCCGATGGAAAGATCGCCATCACTTCCGTAAGCACATTTTTCAGAAAAATAAAAGTAGAATCATTTCCCAGGCAAAGTTCCCCGTTTACAAAAGGCTTACCGGAACAGGCAAGATTAGGAAAGACCGCGAGCACCTCATCAGAATGTCCTGGCATCTCGATCTCCGGAATAACCGTAATTCCGCGTTGGGCAGCATAAGCGACAATTTCCCGGGCTTGTTCCTGGGTGTAATAACCACCATAAGCATTGGGGTTTCCTTCCTGCAGATAATGACGCGTGTTATCCCACCACTCCTTCCACGTTTTATGAGTACGCCATGCCGTTTCGGAGGTCAGTTCGGGATATTTTTTGATTTCCAGCCGCCATCCGGGACCGTCGGTCAGATGCCAGTGGAATTTATTCATTTTGTACAAAGCCATCAGGTCGAGAAAACGTTTGATTGTAGGGACCGGAAAAAAGTTGCGGGATACATCCAGCATTACTCCGCGGTAGCCAAACCGTGGATGATCGGTAATCTCAGCACAGGGTACCTCCCCCGTTTTTGGCTGAAGCAGGATCAATTGCAAAAGGGACTCCATACCATTCAATGCCCCGGTGTGTGTTAAAGCCATTATGGTGATCTTTTCCGGGGTAATTACCAGGCGATACCCCGCACTGTCGGCCACGATTTCCTTACCGGCATGCACAAAGTTAATCAGGGATGGGCCATTTGTTTCTGGCTTCAATCCAATTGCTTTAATATCAGCCTGTTTTGCGAAGAGGGTGGCTACTTCTGAAAACGCAGGGTCGCTCTTTATCCTGGTCACTTTTGTAATCCTGAAAACACCGGAATGTTCGGTTACCTGCGAGGGTTGTGGGATAATGGCAATTCTGCCTGAATTTTGGGCCATAGAAGGTACTGCAACAATTACCAAAAACCATATTGCTGCATAGTGTTTGATTGATATCATAGTGGAAAAGATTTCAATTTTAAGCAGACGAAGTTAGTATATTTTTATTAATTTTAGCCTTAGTTTCAATCAGCCATGAAGTTCAATTTTAACCAAATATTTATAGCAGGAATTATGAAAAAATTACAATCCAGAAGGAATTTTTTAAAAGTGTCGGCCACTGGTGCTTTAGGGGCAATGGTTCTTTCAGAATATGCATTTAAAGCAGCGCCGGTTGATCCCAAAACTTTCGGTATTGGTCTTCAGTTATATACCATCCGGGATGCGATGGCAAAAGATGTTCCCGGATCTTTGAAGAGGGTTTCTGATATCGGGTTCAAATACGTTGAACTGGCGAGCTATTCCAATGGGAAATTTTATGGATACGAACCGGCAGAGTTTAAGAAACTGGTAAACGACCTTGGTATGGAGGCCATCAGCAGTCACACCCAGGTTGAAGCATTGGGTATCACACTGGATAATGCCAAGAAAATGGCCGAGGACCATGCCAAACTCGGTGTTAAATATTGCGTACAACCCTGGGTAGTCGAAGAGGCCCGGACAACCATCGCCAGCTTTCAAAAAATGGCCGCAGACTGGAACAAGGTAGGTGGTATTATGAAACAACATGGAATCCAGTTTGGATACCACAACCATAATTTTGAATTTGCCAAGGTAGAGGGTAAAACTCCTTACTATGATGTCTTTATGAAAGAACTGGACAAAGATCTGGTGACTATGGAGCTTGATCTTTTCTGGGCAACCAAGGCAGGACAAAACCCTGTTGAAATGTTCAAGAAATACCCGGGACGGTTCCAACTCTTCCATATGAAAGATATGTATACCAAGGAAGCTCCATTCTATATTCCTTCCACAAAGGACTTTGCACCTGTAGGGGCTGGTATTATCAATTTCAAGGAGATTCTGGCTGCCAAAAAAATTGCCGGGTTGAAATATATGTTTGTTGAGCAGGACTGGACAAAAGATGGTAAACCGTTTGATTCTATTCAAACAAGTATCACTAACCTTACCACTAAGTTATTGCGTTAAGACTACTTTTTTAAATAGAATAGAGGCTGTCTGGAATTTTTGATTTCCGGCAGCCTCTGTTTTTTGAAATGCAGGGATTCAGGATTCAATGATGTATCGGATCCGGGAAAAAATATTTTCCGGGATTAGTAGGAAATATTGGGAATGTGTTGATTAAATTGTATAGTTTTGTTCTATGACCGATCAGAAGGGAGATACCGAAAATTATTGGGGAACTGCCATAATCATAGTTCTCTTCTTCATCCTTATTTCATTTTTTCCCGGCAAAACACTCCACCAGACCTCCTGTTCCTATCAATATGCCTTAAAAACTGAGTTTAGTTTAAATCACTCCAAGGCTGTTGCAGCAGATGCAATCCCAATGCCTTCCGTTCATAAAAGCTGTTTGCACATTGTTTATAATGAGAATATTAATCTTTTCAGTGAGGCGATAAAGGTGATTGCTGACAACCGGAAAATTTGCCGGCAGTTTTCATGGCTTCAAAAATCTGAATTATTGATAAAACTTTGTCTCCCCGACAGGTTTTGTCATCACCCTGTTTCAACAGACAATGAAGAATTACCGGTTTTAAGTTAAATTCCCGTTTAATTTTAGTGGAATCAATAATTTTCCTTCTTTTAAATCAAAAGGAGAACTGAATTATTAACTTAAAATTTTAAAAAATGAAAACAATAATCTATTCAATAATCGCAATCTTCCTTTTCACGACCCTTGCAACAGGTTTGACCGGCAAGTCAAAACCCAAAAATACTATACTGATTCAAGCTACAGACAAAGCAGGGTCGGCGGCTCAGCTTTCACAATCTGCTCAGATTATTTCAGCCCGGTTAAAGGAATTCAGCCCAGAAGAGTTTACCATCTCCATGATTCCGGAGAAGAAACAAATTCAGGTAGCCGTTGGTCCGGACCTTGATTTAAAGGCGATCCGGAACCTGCTGACCGCAAAAGGTGCGTTGGCAGTTTATGAGACCTACGACAGGGCAAGCCTGACGGAACTTTTAAAAGGAGATACTCAGCTTTTCACCCTTTTAAATGCACGTAATTCAATAGACTATGGAGCAAAGATCGGATGTGCTTCAGTTTCAGTGGATACCAAAGTAAAGGTGTATTTGAAGAGCCAGGGGCTGGATCAAAAATGTATATTTATCTGGGATTCCCAGTCCGGGGATTCAGAGGAATGCCTTTATGTACTCAAAATAAACGGGGGAAAAGGTCCGCTTCTGGTTAAATCAGAGATTGAAAATGTTCATAGCGGCCAAAGTAAAATGTCTAAAATCAATGACATAGAGATTCGTATCAAAGAATCGGCTGTCCATTTATGGGCCGAGGCGACTGAACGGAATATTGGCCATGCCATTGCCATAGTTATGGATAATCATATTCTGGCAGCTCCCATCGTCCGTTCGGTAATCACCGGAGGGAAATGTGAAATTTCCGGAAATTTCACCCAAACGGAAGCGAAATCTATCGCTTCTCTCGGGAATAATGGTGAACTGCCACTCAATTTCAGAATTGTGAAGTAATAGTTATCAGGAGGCTGTCTCAAAAGTAAAAAAAAACTTTCGGGACAGCCTCTGGTTTGAATACATTTAATCCCTGTTCTACAAATATAAACGGTGCTCTGCCCCTTTACCGCATAAAGTCTGATATAAAAAGAGTTCTGTCTGGTTCGCGACGCAACGGAAGAACCTAACGGCAGTAATTTCAAAATAAGGGAAGAAAGAGGATTTTATCTTCCTTATTTATTTGAATGGCTCTCGTCGTATTTTTTGATTTTACTGGTTACCTGTTCTTCTGCCTGATCATAGATTTCCCGGATAAAATCCTCATTAAAACTCATGGTCCGTTCCTCAAAACTAATTTCACCGAGCCGGTCAAAAAGCCGCTCTTTGGCTACTTTCAGATCCTTTCCATAGATATGAAACGAATCGGCATGCCAGTTTAAGCGTCCCAGCCTGACGGTTCTACCCGTTTTTTCGGCTACACCTGCTGCGATCACCTCCTTGTTAAACTGAATGAATCCGAACATATTCATAAAGTTGGCTCCCCAGGCATCATTACTCCGGAAACGGATGTTGCAATTGAGCCAGTAAACACCCTGCTCGTCTTCAAGGATGCGGTACCACAACGATTGCAAACATGGGGGGTCATAACAATCGAGATCGATATTTGGCATCCAGGTAATCATCTGTGCCTGACGTGTGAAAGGCTGTTTCGACAGCTTATTGATAACCGATTGAATCTGATCAACCTTGAAAGGTCCAACCTCCTGTGATTTGCCATCAATCAACTCTTTCCAGACCCCGTAATGCTGCAACCTGCCATGATAAGTGTATTCCCACCGATTATCGTTTTCTATATTCAGGTTTTTGGTCCAGTGGTCTTTGACTCCCTTTAATTCCATCACATATTCCTTCAGTTCCTCAATTCCTCCGGGGAAAGCCATATGGATCATCGGATCGGTTTCCGGCTCTTCAATCGTTATGTTCATGGTACAATCCATGCTTTCAGGGTCTTCAGGTTTGTCGTACTGGGTTTTAAACCGGGTCCCTTTTTGATATACGGCGAGGATGGCGGCTTCGTAAGCCTCGGCAAGAGTCTTTTCAGCAATAGCGATAACCGGAATGTTTTTCATGTTAAGAAAGTTGATTAATAGTGATTTATATTGAAGTATTTACTGGTCCGCGGTTGACAAAGCTATGAAAATATGGGATTATTTAGGGTGATTTAGAGCATGTTTAAGGAATAAATTCTTTCCATAACATTGCCATTATTTGAGGTTGAGTCACGAATAGAAATCGTTCCGGATCTTCCTCAAACTGTGAGTAGATTGATTTTCCTGGTTCGATTCCAAATTGAGTGTATCGTTCAGGAGTCTTGATAATCAGTTCGCAAGCGAGATAATTCGGATTTTTGGACCATGCGGGTTTTCCTTCTGTACTGATTATTGGAAACCAGGCAAGCCCCTTATGTCTTCGGACATCCTCATATTCAAATCCATACTCCCGGTCGCACCAGGCACCAAAAGTCAGGGGTTGGTCCGGGCCAGCACTGATGGTTGCATGTGCCCAGCCTGGTGGAACAATGACCACATCACCCGGTTCTGCGAAAATGGCAAAGCATCTGCCCGGCTGGTCATATGCTGTTTCCTGCATGTAAATGATTGCTTTACCCGACCAGATCTCATAAACTTCGGGTGTCGACCACCCCGAATAGGGTGAAATCCGGTGAATATGTCCCTGACTCCTAACCGGTTCGTCGCCCAGCTGACCCGCGGCATAGGTTACCGCACCATACAATAAGTGACGTTGCACCAGTAGGGGGAGGTGTTCCGATTTGCCGACATCCATGGCTATCGCATAGACCGGATCGGGTCCTGAACATTGGGGATTACGCAGGCTCCTTCTGATCGAATCAAGCGGGCGATTCTCAACTTCCGGTCCGAATACACCGGGGCCATAGGTAAATCCCATCGGGTCTGCCGTTGGGTGGATATCAAAGCCGGGGTAAAATTTCATGGATTTTATTATCTTGTCGAGCCGCACAGCGGTGCGGCTCTGTTAAAATTTAAATTGTCTGCAATTTTACAGCTGAGATGCACAGTGGTGCGTCTCTACGAATTCAAACCCGCACATATCCTTTTAATGTACCGCATTTCTGCCCTTCACCCGGTCCGAACGGTCGAATGGTGTATGCTCCAACCCTGGCGGGAACAATAAATACCTCGGCGTAATGGACCACAAACGGTTCAAACGCACCGGACGGACTCTCCACGATCACCTCATCACCTTCGACCAGGCAAATCACATGAACCCCGCCATTGGTATCATGGTCCACCTTTTGGGTGAACCAGTGACGGCGGGTTTCGATAAACTCACGTTCATGCAGTCCGGTACTCTCTTCAATCCAGCCGTCTCCCTGAGCGACTACCTGAATGTGATTTATCAGATTTTCTTTGGTCCATTGGGTAGTCCGGTCCCATTGGATCACCTTTTTACCGTGTTCAATATTGATAGGCCGGGGTTTTCCATCCATTCCCAGCCTGCCCCAGTCCCACAGTTTGAACGTAAAAATATAGGGTGTTGCGCTGATCTCAAGAACCATGCTGCTTTTCCCTGAACAATGGATTGTTCCGGCTGGTATCAACACATGATCGTGTTTTTTCATTGGCCACGTCTGCACATGTTTTTCGGCATCGAACGATTTTCCTCCTGCATGTGCTTCTTCGAGTTCATTCATCAATGCTTCAGGGTTTACCCCCTCTTTCAGTCCAAGATAGACGATGGCGTCATCCCCGGTTTCCATCATGTAATAGCTCTCGTCCTGGGTATAATGCATCCCGAATTTCTCCTGGATATATTCGGTTAGCGGATGGACCTGGAGACTCAGGTGACCCCCTTCCATGGTATCGAGGAAGTCAAACCGGATCGGAAACTCATCCCCAAACCGACCGTGGACCGGGTCGCCAAGCAACTCACGCGGATGACGAAATACCATGTTAATTGAGGGTATCTCAATCACATCGTCACCAAATTTAAGCAGAAGGCTGTTCTCCTCTGGAACGCAGTTGAAACACCAGGCATAGTTGGGAGCCGACGGGTCAAGCTTACAAACCTCTTTCATCCACTGTCCGCCCCATGGCCCCGGATCAAAAAACGGCACCACACTGAAAGGCCGGTTAATGGCCAATTCCAAACCCTCTAAAATCGCTTTCCATTCAACAAGTTTGGGTTCATTGATTTTATTGGTGTCGAGCAGGAAATCGATGCGGTCGAGCAAGGTTTTCTTGAGCCGGTCGCATATGCGCCAGTCCACAAAGAAGCCCTGTTTGTAGAGTAACATCCAGTCGGCGATATTCCTGTTATTCACCCCGATATTATCCACCAGGTGTTTGCGCATCCTCAATTGGATCTCCCAGCGGGCCATATCTGCGTAGACCAATAAATCGGGTTTCGGACATAACAAGGATGCTCCATAGCCGTAAATCAAGATCACACCTTCTTCCATCCCTTCGATCTGTTTCTGAAACGTTTTGACTTTTTCAGGGTCGAAAAAAGCATCCATCGAGAGACGTGTCAGAAACCCAAAAATCCGGTCATTGGTAACGTCAGGGAAGGTCAGTTTTTTGATCTCCTCCTCAGACAGCATAAAATCTGAAGCATTAATAAAAACAGAGGGTTTAAGTCCGGCCTGAAGATTGGCAATCAGTTCTTCATGGATGACTCCCTGGTATGTTTCGACGATCACGAACCTTTTCTTTTTCGGAATTTTATGGATTGCCAGGGATAATCTGGCGCAAATATCGCTCCACCCGTTTACCACCCGGTATTGCTCATTTTTTACCTCAACAACCGGCAGGTTATTGAATTTTGAAGGTTTTTTTAAATAGCTTTTTGTCATTTTTATTCAATCTTTAAATCCCTGTAACTTTTTACAGATTCACCTTTATAATTTATTTCAGCTTGCATCTGGTAATTTCCCTTGACCAAAGGCATATTCATTTTAAATCCGACCACTTTTACCTCAAACTTATTAAGTATTATTTTTGTATTTTGAACCGAAAGGTTTTTTCCTTCACTAAATACTGACAATTTTACTGATCCTTTCCACTCTTCTTCGATATCGTTGAACACATGAACTGGGATTGTAATTTCGCTGCCGGGTTTATACGATTTTTCCCACAATTCAATCATCAATCCAACCGGGTTGAATGCCGGTTTCACATAGTTCACAAAATGAGGTTCATAGGTCAGCATACCAATATCGGTGAAATTGTCGCTGGTCTGACCGCGGGGCTGTCCGGAACGTGAATATCCAAGACCACAAAAGTGCATGATCCCGGCGCATTTGCGATAAGCCCTCCAGTATTCAGTGAGGATTGCCGTATTTTTGGCACAAGCCTCAAATTTCTGATCATTTGTAATGGCCTCGGGGAAAACTATCCGATAGACCCGATCAGTCAGAGTTGTGGTAGTTCCATCTCTGTTAAGCCAAAGCCATGAGTATTCGTTTACAATAACCGGATTATGATATCGTTCGCCGTTTGGCCTGGGATTAAATTCATTAGGGTCATTATTTGGCAGACGAATCGTTGAAAACAGTTCTTTTAAATAACCCCCTTCTGTTGGATTTTTTCCATCGAAGTATCGAAAAAATAAATAAGGGTGTGCTTCAATAGCATCATTCTCACTAACCGGGGAAGCCCACCCATTATCCCATGGAAGATTTGACAAATCAAGTGAACGCACCAGCTTTATTGCTTTACCTGTAGTATCATTCACCGATTCATTTTGCCCATCCCACACCGCAATACACGGATGGTTCCATCGCTCACGAATCCAATCCTGGTATTCAGCAGCAAGCTGTTCGGAGGAAATTCTTCCCTGAAATTTTCCAAAGCCTCCCTTATCTCCTGTCCAGACCGGGAATTCGTCCTGAATCAGCATTCCCAGGCTATCAGCAGTCTCGTACCATTTTTCAGGTGGAAATCCAATACAATAACGAATACTGTTCCAATTCATCTCCTTAAACCGGCTGTGTAATTTTGTGATCCATTTATTGTCCCATGGCAGACTCCCCCTTTGGGGATCTTCAAAAAACCGGAAAATACAGACATTGGTTCCCCTCAGGAAATAAGGTTTGTTGTTTAGTAAAAATAGTGCGCTATCCCGGCTGACTGTAAAGGTGCGCATTCCAAAACGTGTTTTTGAATAATCTCCTGAAGTAGTAAGCTCCAGGTTGTACAAGAATGGTTGTTCAGGTGTCCATAATCTGCATCCCGACATATTAACAGTAAAATCTACTCGTTCGACATTTGCCCCCGATTTATTTTTTGGGGAAAAAGATCCATGAGCAACAACTTTTCCAGAAACAGTTTCACGAATAATATACGAAACTTCTGTCTCTGCCGGGCCGGATTTGGTTACGATTTCTGCGATTACCCGTAGGCGCTCATTTATTACATCCGGTACAGTCTGTACATTTGAAATAAACGGATAACCCGAAATAATTAGTTTTACATCATCGTAGATCCCCGGGATATATTTTATTTTCTCGAAATCATTCCCGTTTACCACGGTATCGGGGAGGTTATTCCTGCATCCGACAGCAATGATCAGTTCATTCTCTTTACTTCCCGCATTGAGAAATGGTTTCAGCTCAAATAGTGACGGTGTGAAATTGTACAAATTCTCGCCAACCAGCTTTTTGTTTACAAAAACCCAGGTATGATAGGCTGATTTATTGATCTTTAGTTGAACCACAGGAGAGGACAATTCCTTTATTGTAAAAGTGCGTTTGTACCAATACACCGAATTGTTATAGATTGAATCCTGACTGTCGATTTTTGGTCTCGACAGATCCACCAAGCCCGGAACTTCAACACAAGAGGTAAATTTGGAGGGGATGGCAGTCATTGAATCTGTTTTAGTGATTTCCCAGATACCATTCAAACTGATGATCTGCCGGTGAATCACCTTTTCCATGCAACTACTTAAAAAGAATACGAATAAGAAAAATAGAATTATGTTTTTCATAAAGATTGATTCTAAGGTTAGGTTCTGAAATTTGGAATTGCGCGATTAAATATATACTTAAAATTTCTTACTTAGCTCAAATTCAAGTTCTTCCAGTGTTTTTCCTTTAGTTTCGGGAACAAATTGCCAGACATACAACGAGTTGGCCAGGCAGATCACGGCGAATATCAGAAAGGTGATCCCCCCGCTTAATTTCTGGAGCATGATTGGAAAGGTGACAGATACAATGGTGCAGGCGATCCAGAGGGTTACAATAGCCACGGACATCCCTTTGCTGCGAAGCCGGTTGGGGAATAATTCGGCAATGACCACCCAAACTGCAGGTCCGAGTGAGGCGCTGAAAAAGGCGATATACCCCAGAATAAATACAAGCACCATAATGCCTGAGGTCTGCTTCAAAAAATAGAGGGCTGACAAACCCAGGAGCATGGTCATCATCCCAGCTGAGCCAAAGATCAACAATAATCTGCGGCCAAACCGATCGATCAGTGCCATCGCGATCAGGGTGAAAATCACATTTGTACACCCTATGGCGATGGTCTGAAGCAAAGCTGTTCCGTTGGAGTCACCCACACTGGCAAATATCTTGGGTGCATAATACATAATCGTGTTGATTCCTGTAATCTGCTGAAATACAGCCAGTATAATTCCAATGATCAGTAGCGGCCTTATTTTTGATTGTATTAAATCGCTGAAAACCGCCTCCTGATGGATTTTCAATGTCTCTTCAATTTGGCGCAATTCACAACCGGCAAGCTCTTCACCCGAGGTTTTGATTAAGATATTCAGCGCTTCCCTGCTGCGCATCCTGGCAACCAACCATCGCGGACTTTCTGGAACCAGAAACAAACTAAAAAAAAGCAGCACTGCCGGAGCTGCCATTACCAGCAACATCCATCGCCAATTGTTTACACCCGTTCCAACAAGGAGGTAGTTACTGAAGAATGCGACCAGAATTCCGATAACAATGGCAAGTTGATTTAACGAAACCAATGAGCCCCGGTATTGAGCTGGTGCCAATTCTGCAATGTACATGGGAGAAAGGATTGAAGCCACACCAACTGCAAGTCCGCCCAGAATTCGTGCAATCAGAAAGTATAGGAGAGAATGGGCCGAGGCACTTCCTATTGCCGAGATAAAAAACAACAAGGCCGCAAACATGAGCACTTTTTTCCGTCCATAATGATCCCCCGCTTTTCCGGCAAAAAATACGCCGCCAATGCAACCAAATAACAGGCTGCTCACAGTCCAGCCCAGGCCCGCTTCAGACAAACCAAAATAGGGCTGGATGAAATTGATGGTTCCCGAAATTACGGCGGTATCGAAGCCGAACAGAAGTCCGCCCAATGCCGCAACGACAGATATCATGAGGACGTATCGATTCATTTTAGGTGGTTTAAGTATTGGTTAATATTTTGCTTCCGGAATTCTCATTTATTTTACCCTGATTATAGTGACACCCCATGCCGGAAGTTCCGGATTTCCTGGTATTTCCTCCAGTTTTTCCTCTCCTGTATTGCTTTTCCAGACCTGTTGGATCGGATTCTTATTCGAAATAAGTTTGGTCCTTACACTTGAATCGGAAGAATTGAAAAGGGTAACCATCCATCCATCTCCGTCATCGCAAGG
>Ga0316226_1002819_pt1 | contig 15659 bp, 16 predicted proteins | sample TBH18017metaG_FD_206009 | JGI IMG/M metagenome (GOLD analysis project Ga0316226, IMG submission 206009) | Freshwater microbial communities from Trout Bog Lake, Wisconsin, USA - TBH18017 | ecosystem: Environmental > Aquatic > Freshwater > Lake > Hypolimnion/Profundal zone | place: USA: Wisconsin... | reverse complement strand
CCGTGTGCGCCCAGGGCGCGCCCGGCTCGACGAGCGCCTGGCGCAGGTCGGCGAACGTGGAGGCGAGCGCGAGCGGGAAGTGCGGCCGGTCGGCGACCGGGCCGAAATGGGTGAACCCGGCGACGGCGCGCTCGGAGACGAGGCGCCGCAGGAGGCGCTCGCGGGCAAGACCCGCGAGCTGCACCGGCGGCGCGCCGCGCGCCTCCGTGGCCAGCCGGCGCGCGAGCTGCCCCAGCGTGAGCACCGACAAGTTGGCGAGCGCCCCCAGCCGCCGCACGAGGACGTCGCCCACGCGGGTGCGCACCGCGGACGAGCCGACCACGACCGTCAGTGGCGCCAGCGGCCGCCCCGCCCGCAGCTCGCGGACGCGCTCCGCGAGCGCCGCCTCGAGCTCCGGGAAGCGGCCGCTCACGAGGATCCCGCGCTGCTCATCGGCACCCGTCCCCATGGTGCCGGCGAGCGTATCACGGCGTCGTGACGGAGCCGCGGCCGGGGTTCAGGGCGGCATCTTGCCCGAGGCCGGACGGTTCGCCTCCTGGGGCCGGGCGGGCCACCGAGCGGGTCTGCTCCGGCGGCGGAGGTTGCCGCGCCGACGAGCCACAGGACATACTCGACCCGGAGCCGACCCGCCACTTGACCGAACCCCAGGACATCCTGCAGACACCGCCAGCCTCTCGCGGCGACCGCCTCGCGGCGCTACTGCGGCGGCACTGGTGGGTCCTGGCGGCGTGCGCACTTGCGGTGGCGCTGCGGGCGCCGTTCGTGGCGATCATGCACTCGCAGCCGACGAGCGATTCCTACGTCTACGTCACCGCCGCCCGTTCACTGGCCGAAGGCCACGGCTACAGCTACAACGGCCACCCGACAGCGTTCTTCCCCATCGGGTGGCCCGCTTTCATCGCCGCACTGTACCTGATCTCAAGGAGCTACTCCTTCGCGATGGTGCTGTGGGCCGGAGTCGGCCTCTGGGCGTCGGCGACGGCGCTGATCTACGTGTTCGGCCTCAAGCTCGGCAGTCGTGCGACGGGGATCGTCGCGGCGTTCATCGTCGCGGCGTACCCGGACTTCATCTTCCCCAGCCTGCGCGCCTTCTCCGAGAACCTCTTCGTGCCCGTGTTCATCGGGGCGTGCATCCTGCTCGTGCCGCGCGCCGGCGAGCGTCTCGGCATGCGCCGCGCCGCGCTCGCCGGTCTCGTCCTCGGCCTCGCCATCCTGGTGCGCTCCACTGCGATCCTCCTCCCCGCCGTCCTCGGCCTCTGGCTCCTCCTCCAGTACCGCGACCGGCTCTCCCTCAAGGTCGCCGTCACGTTCGCGGCCGTCGCCTATCTGGTGCTCGTCCCGTGGCTGGTGCGCAACGAGGTCGTGATGAAGACGCTGGCGATCTCGACCAACGGCGGCTACACCCTCTGGCTCGGCGACAACCCGCACGCGACCGGCGGCAACGCGGTCAACAAGGAGCACCCGCGCTGGGACCTGCACTCGACGGCGCGGGAGGCGCGCGACAACCAGCGCCGCACGCAGCGCGCCCTCGACTTCATCACCCATCACACCGTTGAGTGGCTGGGCCTGATCCCTGCCAAGACGTATTACCTGTTCGACTGGAACGCGGGTGCGCTCGAAAGATCGACCGACGCCGCCAACACCGACCCTCAGGCGCGCGTCCGCGAGCGGGTGCTGACGCCGGCGGAGCACACGCTCATCGTGACGGCCCGGCGCATCTACCCGGTCCTGCGCGTGGTCAACTGGCTGTGGTGGCTGGGAGGCTTCGCGGCCGTCGTCTGGGCGATCCGGCGACGGCGGCCGGGCGCGACGCTGGTCGCAGTCGTCGTCGCACTTTGGATCGTGTTGCACGTGACGCTGATCCACGGCCAGTTCCGCTACATGCTGAGCGTCCAGCCGCTGATGGCGGCGCCGATCGCGTGGGCGCTGGTCACGCTGTGCGGCAGCGCGTGGGCGCGGGTGCGGCCAGGAGAGGCAGGCGGGCAGACGCCAGGAGACGCGCCAGCCTGAGTCTGGCGCCGCCGATCAGGTGAAGGCGCGGATGAGCTCGGCGTGCCGCGGGTGCTCCGCGAGGAGCCCCTCCCGCTCGCCGAGCTCGAAGTCGTCGTAGGAGAACCCGGGCGTGACGATGCAGCTGACGAGCGCCCAGGCGTAGTCGGCCGGCAGGTGCGGGCCACCCGCGAGGCGGGCGCCCTGCCAGCTCCCGGCCGGCACCAGAGCCTGCGGCAGCCAGTCCTCGGCGCCGCGCGGCAACCCGACCGGCGCATCTGCAGTCGGCGGCGCCGCGTGGTCGCGGCTACGCACGATCTCCTCGAGGTCGCCGAGCACGCGTGCGTGTGCCGTCCCGTCCCCGGCGATCGTCACCAACTCGAGCGGCAGCCCGCCCTGGAACACCCACAGCTCGTCGCTCTTGAGGCGGTGCAGGTGGCTGATCGCCTCCGCCGTGATCAGGAAGAGAATGGCCGTGGACAGCGGGCGCTCGCCGCGCGGCGTGACGACGTTGTCGTCCGCGCGGTAGGTCTCGCGGAAGAAGCCGCCCTCGGGATGTGGCTCCAGTCCGAGGGTGGCGGCCAGCTCGCGTGCTCGCGGTCTCATGCGCCGAGCATACCCACCGGGCAGGCGCGGCGCACCGGCCGGCGGCGCACCGGCCGGAGGCACTGGCGGCCGGCCGAACGATGGAGAGGCCCCTCGTCCAGCTGGAACGAGGGGCCTCTCGGTAGCAAGCCGTAAGCCGGATCCTGTCGTGGGTGACCATCCATCTGGGCTGCCCGTTGCCGGACAGCTCATGCGACCGAAACCCGGGAGCCTCGGGCGAGCAACCCTCAAACGCTCCCCTATTTGGTCTTGCACCGGGCGGGGCTTGCCGAGCCGGCCTGTCACCAGACCGCTGGTGAGCTCTTACCTCACCGTTTCACCCTTGCCCGCACCTCCGAAGAGGCCGCTGGCGGTCTGCTCTCTGTTGCGCTTTCCCTCGGGTTTCCCCGGCTGGCCGTTAACCAGCGCCCTGCTCTGCGGTGTCCGGACTTTCCTCGACGGGGAGCCTCGCGAACTCCGAAGAGCATCCCGACGCGACCCCACCGCGGCCACCTGGCTTGCCTGACGAGTCTACCACCGGGGCCGTGGGGCCAGTCATCGGCGCGGGCGGGAGCCAGTGGGGATCAGCCGCTGGCCTCCACAAGCACCACGCCCGGCAGGCCGTGGAAGTCGGCGTCGGCGGTCACGAGGTCGCAGCCGCGGAGGCGCGCCGTTGCGTAGACGATCGCGTCGGCGGCCGCGAGGCCGTGATCGATGCTCAGTTCGGCGGCGGTGATGACCACGGACGAGTCCGCAGGCGCGATGTGCGAGTGCTCCATCTCGCCGACGGCCGCCATCGCCGTGCGCTCCTCACCACGCCGCATGCAGATCCGGTACACCTCGAAGAGGACCATTGTCGGCGTGACGACCGCGGCCAGATCGGACAGGTAGGGCGCGCACGCCCCGGCCAAAGGCCCGTCGGCGACGACCTCGAGCCAGATGGATGAGTCGACGACGACCACGCGTCAGAGCCGATCGGTCTCGTCGCGGTAGCCCTCGTAGGACATGCCCCGCGCCATGCCGCGAAGCTCCGATATCGGGCGCTGCGGCACGACGGCGATGAAGCCGTCGCGGTCGATCAGGGCGACCTTCTGGCCTGGCTTCAGGTCCAGCCGCTCGCGGATCTCCTTGGGGATCACGATCTGGAACTTGGGCGAGATGGTGGCGTGCGCCATGAGGGCCTCCTTGCGGCTCGGACCCATCATACTGCATGACTATCGATACGCGAACGGTATGTCGTGCTCGCTATCGACTCCGCGGAGGGCGCGAGTCACGCCTGCGGCGACCCCTCGCGCCCCGGCTTCAGGTGGCCGAGGGTGTAGGTCGTGACGTCGTCGGGACCCACCGTCACGGGGACCTTGCGCATCGTCAGCCCGCCCGCACCGCCGGATGTCTCGGCTCTGGTCACGAGTTCCACGTGGCCGGGGCCGCCTCCGGGGCCCACCTGCTCGTCGAGGAGGATCCATCCCAGACCGACGTGGCGTCTCATTTCGCGCTCGTCGGTCGTCTGCCACAGCTCGTCGAAGTCGACCTCGGCGTAGCGGACCGCGCCGCCGCCGGCGTCGCTCACGTCGAAGCCACGCCCGCTGTCGTCAGCCATCGTCGTCCCTCCCCGTCTGCACCTCTGCCGCACGCGCAAGGCGCGCAGCCGTGAGCTACCCCCGCACCGCGGGGTCGAGCTGGGCCGCCGCCGCCTCGTCGAGCAGCCACGTGAGCTGCCCGTGGATGGGCCGCACGCCTTGCGCAGGTACGGCTGCGGGCACCATCAGGCCCTCCATCACTTCGGCGACCATCCCCGCCTTCTGCGCGCCGCTCACCAGGAACCAGACTCGGCGCGCGGCGTTGATGACCGGGTACGTCACCGTGATCCGCGGCGAGCCGTCAGGCGCCTGAGTCGCCACGGCGAAGCGCTCCTCGACCTCGAGCGCGTCACTGTGCGGGAACAGGCTGGCCGTGTGGCCGTCGCCGCCGAGGCCGAGCAGAACGAGGTCGAAGACCGGCAGCTCGCTCTTGGGCCGCTCCAGGGCGGCGAGCGCGCGGAGTTCCTTCTCGTAGGCCAGCGCAGCCTGCGCCGGCGGCTCCTCACCGGGCACGCGGTGGACGTTGGCCTCGCCGATCGGCACGTGCTTGAGGAAGGCGTCACGCGCCATCCCGTAGTTGCTGGCCGCGTCGTCCGGCGGCACGCAGCGCTCGTCGCCCCAGTAGAGCTGGACGCGGCGCCAGGGGATCTTCTGGCTGAACTGCTGGCGCGCGATCATGCGGTAGAGGGCGCGCGGCGTCTCGCCGCCGCTGAGCGCGACGGCGAAGCGGCCGCGCGCCGCCGCCGCCTCCTGCGCCGCCAGCGCGAACAGGTCCGCGGCGCGCAGCGCGAGCGCGTCGGCGTCGGGCAGGATCTCGATGCTCACGTCTCATCCTCCTTCGAAGGCCGGCGCCAGTAGTGGCCGTCACGCGCGATCATCGCGTCGGCCGCCTCCGGTCCCCAGCTCCCGGCCTCGTAGATGGGGATGTCGCGTTTGGGCTTGGCCGCCCACGCCTCGAGGACGGGGCCGACGATCCGCCAGGCCTCCTCGGCCTGATCGCCGCGCGTGAAGAGCGTCATGTCGCCCTCCATCGCGTCGACGAGGACCGTCTCGTAGGCGCTGAAGGGCAGCTCGTGGAGCGTGGTTCCGTAGGAGTAGTCCATCAAGACCGGCTGCAAGGCCACGGCGTGACCGGGCTTCTTTGACTCGATGCTGAGCGAGAAGCCCTCGTCCGGCTGCACGCGCAGGACGAGCACGTTGGGCTGCAGGCCGCCGCCGGCCGCCGCGTCGCGGAACAGCAGGACCGGCGGCCGCTTGAAGTGGATGGCGATCTCGGTGACGCGGCGCGGCAGGCGCTTGCCGGTGCGCAGGTAGAACGGCACGCCCTGCCAGCGCCAGTTGTCGACGAGCAGCTTGAGCGCCGCGTACGTCTCCGTATGCGAGTCCGGCGCGACACGGTCCTCGGAGCGGTAGGCAGGCACCTGCTCGCCGTCCAGCACGCCCTGCACGTACTGCGCGCGCACCGCCCAGCCCGAGACCTCATCGCGGGGGATGGGCCGCACCGCGCGCAGCACCTTGAGCTTCTCGTCGCGCACGGCGTCGGCGCCGAAGGCGACGGGCGGCTCCATGGCCACGAGCGAGAACAGCTGGATGAGGTGCGGCGTGATCATGTCGCGCAGCGCCCCGGCCTCCTCGTAGTACGGGCCGCGGTGCTCGACCCCGAGCGTCTCCGCGGCGGTGATCTCCACGAAGTCGACGTAGCGCCGGTTCCACACGGGCTCGAAGATGCCGTTGGCAAAGCGCAGGACCAGCAGGTTCTGCACCGTTTCCTTGGCGAGGTAGTGGTCGATGCGGTACATCTGGCGCTCGTCGAAGACCTCCGCGATCTCGGTGTTGAGGGCCTCGGCGGTGGCGAGGTCGCGTCCGAACGGCTTCTCGATGACGACGCGCGTCCAGCCCGCCGGGTCACCCTTGGCGTGGTCGGCGTCGCAGGCCCCGTTGCGCGCCAGGCCGGCGCGGCCCAGCTGACGCACGATCACGTCAAACTGGCTCGGCGGCGTGGCCAGGTAGAACATGCGGTTGCCGCGGGCACCTTTGGTGTCGAGCTCGTCAAGGACGGCCGCCAAGCGGCGAAAGCCCTCCGGGTCGTCGAACTGCCCCTGGATGTAGCGCGGCGCCTGCAGGATGCGCTCGCAGAGCGAGCCGTCCACGATCTCCGCGCCGTAGTGATCGTCGATCGCCTCCTGCATCAGGGCGCGGAAGTCGTCGTCGCTCATCTCCTGGCGGCCGTAGCCGACCAGGGTCGTGCCGAACGGCAGCACGCCGTGGCAGCCGAGATCGTAGATCGCCGGGATGAGCTTGCGGTGCGTGAGGTCACCGGTGACGCCGAAGATGACCAGGCTGCACGGATCCGGATGGCGCTCGCCGCCAAAGGGCGAGGGCGCCTGGCTGAGGTGAGGAACGCCGCCGACGCGCACGCCGTCTTCGCGGCCGATGTGGTCGGTCTCCTCGTAGCCGATGCGCTCGGTCACTTTTTCTCCTGCACTGCGTGGCCGCCGAACTCGTTGCGCAAGGCGGCCAGCACCTTGCCGCTGAACGTGTCGGCCTGGCGCGAGCGGAAGCGCATGAAGAGCGCCGCGGTGATCGCCGGCATCGGCACGCTGTGGGCGATGCCCTGCTCCACGGTCCAGCGGCCCTCACCGGTGTCTTCCACGTAGCCGGTGATGTGCTCGAGGCCCGGGTCCTTCTTGAGGGCGTCCGCGGCCAGCTCGAGCAGCCAGCTGCGCACCACACTGCCCTGGTTCCAGAGATCGGCGATGGAGGCGAGGTCAAGGTCCCACTCCGTCGCCTCGAGGAGCTCGAAGCCCTCAGCGTAGGCCTGCATCATGCCGTACTCGATGCCGTTGTGGACCATCTTCACGAAGTGGCCCGAGCCGTGGCCGCCGCAGTACTCGTAGCCGTGACCGGGAGGCGCGAGCGTCTTGAGCAGCGGCTCGACGCGCTCGAAGGCGGACCTGTCGCCGCCGACCATGAGGCAGTAGCCGACCTCGAGGCCCCAGACGCCGCCGCTGGTGCCGGCGTCGAGGTAGCGGATACCGTGCTCCTTGAGGGCCGCACCGCGCACGATGTCGTGCTGGAAGGGCGAGTTGCCGCCGTCGATGAGGATGTCGCCTTCGGCGAGCAGCGGCACGAGCTCATCGATGGCGTCCTGCGTCGCCTGGCCGTAGGGCAGCATGATCCAGATCACGCGCGGCGTGGGCAACGCCGCGACGACGTCGGCGAGCTCGCGCACCGGCTCCGCGCCTTCGGAACCGAGCTCCTCCGACTTGGCGTAGGTCCGGTTCCACACCACCACGCGGTGGCCGCCGCCCAGCAGCCGCCGCGCCATGTTGCCGCCCATGCGACCGAGCCCGACCATGGCAACATCCATCAGGACCTCCTCGTTGGCCGGGCCCGCCGGCGTGCGCAAGGCGGCTGAACGGCGGCTTCAGACCGCTGCGGCCACGAGCTCGGCAAGGCGAGAGAGCCCGGCCGGTACGTCGTCGCCGAGGCACACGCGCATCACGCGACGCTCGTGCGCCCGCAGAGCCGCCAAGTCGCCGCGCGCCTGGGCGCGCTTGAGCACGCTGAAGCTGTACGGCTGGCCCGGGATATCGACATCGTCGGGGTCGTGCCCCAGGAGCTGCAGGAACAAACCCTCGTCCGGCCCGCCCTTGTGAAGCTGGCCGGTGGAGTGCAGGTAGCGCGGGCCGTAGCCCAGCGTCGTGGCCATGGTGAGGCCGTCGCGCACGGTCAGACGGATGGACTGCAGCTGCTCCCACACGGCGTCGCCCGGGCAGACGTACGCTTGGAGGGCGACGTAGTCGCCGGCCGACGCCTGCGCGAGGAACTCGCGAAGGGCCGCCGGCAACTCGCCGTCAGCGACCGGGAAGACGAGCCTGCGTCCTTTCTCTCCCGGTGCCTCCGCCGGCAGCTCGCCGGCCTCGGCGAACTGGGTGAGCAGCCCTTTGGTGACGTCCTTGCTCTCCTGCACGTTGGGCTGGTCGAACGGGTCGATGCCGAGGACGTAGCCAGCGGCGGCGATGGCGATCTCCCAGCGCAGGAACTCGCCGCCGAGCGCGTACTCGTCCGCCAGCTCGTGCTCGAGCACGGGGTGGCCGGCCGCGCTCAGCGCCGCCAGCTGCTTCGCCGTGGCGGCGTCCCGGCGGCCGGCGAGCCGGACGTTACTGAACACGCGGTCGGCGCCGTACACTTCCGGCGCGCCGAGCGGCTCGCGGTCGACCGGCAGGATGCCGCGACCTTCCTTGCCGGTGCTCTCCGCGACCAGCTGCTCGACCCACGCGCCGAGCGGCGCGAGCGGCGCGTCGAAGGCGAGCGTGAGCTTGTCGCGGCCGCGCCGCGCGAGCTCGCCGATCGCGGCGCCCAATCTCAGGCCCGGATTCTTCGCCGCCGGCACGTCGGGTCCGCAGGCAACGGCGACGGCGCGCACGCCGTCGAGCAGCTTCTCGAGGTCGACGCCCATGAGGGCGGCCGGGACCATGCCGAAGAAGCTGAGGGCCGAGTACCGGCCGCCGATGTCGCCGGGGTTCACGAAGACGGCGCGGAAGCCCTGGTCGAGCGCCTCCTTCTCCAGCGACGTGCCCTCGTCGGTGATCGCCACGAAGTGGTGGCCGGCGTGCTCGCCGTCGAGCTCCCGCAGGCGCTCGTAGAAGTAGGCGTGGAAGCACGCCGTCTCGGTGGTGCCGCCGGACTTGCTGGCGACGATGAACAGTGTCTTCTCGAGGTCGACGGCCGCCTCGAGGGCGCGAACGGCAGCCGGGTCCGTGGTGTCCAGCACGTACAGCTCAAGGTAGCCCGGACGCGTGCCGAGCACGTCGCGCATTACCTCGGGGGCGAGGCTCGAGCCGCCCATGCCGAGCAGGACCGCGAAGCGGTAGCCCTCGGACTTCACGTCGTTCGCGAACTCCGCGAGCCCCACGATCTGGTCGCGCACGCCCTCGAACACATTGAGCCAGCCGAGGGCGTTGCCGATCAGCTTCTGATGCGCCGCGTCGTCGGTCTTCCACAGCGACGCGTCGGCCTCCCAGAGCCGCGCTGCGAAGTCCTGCTCCGCCAGCGCGGCGACCCGGTCGTCGACCGCCCTCAAGAGCTCGGAGCGCCCGTCGCGCGCCTCACCGCGTCCGCTCCGATCCTCGCGCGCCGCCACCTCAGCCCCCGACCCCGGCGAGAAGGTCCTGGCGCTTGCGTTCCACGTTGGCGACCGTCGCCTCGAAGGACTCCATGAACAGGTCCACCCCTTCCGTCTGCAGCTGAGCGCCGACGCGCTCCATGTCGATCCCGAGGTGGCTCAGCTCGCGCAACGTGCGGTGCGCCTCCTCGAGGTGGCGGTCCACGGCGCGCTGGAGCGTGCCGTGGTCCTTGAACGCCTTCCAGGTCGCTTCGGTGAGCGTGTTGATCGTGTGCTCTCCGATGAGCTCATCGACGTACAGCACATCCGAGTATCCGGGGTCCTTCGTGCCGGTGCTCGCCCAGAGGATGCGCTGCACCTTGGCGCCCGAAGCGGCGATGAGCTGCCACGGGCGGCTGTTGAGGTAGGTGCGGAAACGTTCGTAGACGATCTTGGAGTTGGCGACGCCGGCGCGGCCCTTGAGCTCGGCCAGCCTGCGACGGTCGGCGCCGCCGACGTCCTCCATCTGGGCGTCGAGCAACTGGTCCACGAGCGTGTCCACGCGCGAGACGAAGAAGCTGGCGACGGACGAGACGGCGCGGATCGTGAGGTCGTGCTGCAGGCGGTATTCGAGCGCATCCAGGTAGGCCTCGGCCACGGCCTCGTACTGCGTCAGCGAAAAGAGCAGCGTGACGTTGATGTTGAGGCCGTTGCGCAGCGACTCGAGGATCGCCGGCACGCCTTCGCGGGTGCCGGGGATCTTGATCATCGCGTTGGGCCGGTCGACGGCCGCAAAGAGCCGCTCGGCCTCGCTGACCGTCTTCGCCGCGTCGTAGGCGTAGGCGGGCGAGACCTCGATGGAGACGAAGCCGTCCTCGCCGCCACTCCTCAGGTAGACCGGCGCGAGCACGTCGCAGGCGCCGCGGACGTCCTCGATGGCGATGCGATCGACGATCTCGGCGGAGCTCAACCCCTGGCGCGCCAGCGCCAGGATCTGCTCGTCGTAGGCGCTGCCGCCGCGCACCGCCTTTTCGAAAATCGCCGGGTTGCTCGTCACGCCGCCGAGCCCGTCGCGGTCGACCATTCGCTTGAGGCCGCCGCGGCCGATGAGCTCGCGGCTGATGTAGTCGAACCACGGACTCTGGCCGAGGTCGTGCAGTTGGGCGATACGGCTGTCGCCGCGTCCGGGCATCGCGATCACACTCCTTGTGCCGGGCGCGCCCGGCGTCTTGATGGTCTTTGTCGGCGCGCCGGAGCGCGTCGTCAGCTAGTCACTTACCCCGCGAGGCGCATTTCATGGCAGGGCGGTCTCAGAGACGCGCGCCGGACCCGTCGGGATCGCCGGCGCGTGGTGCCGCCGGCCGGCGCACGCCTGCCTCAGTAGTCGCCGCCTTCCGGCACGATGCAGACGAACGAGAGCGCCACGTCCTCCGCGGCGCGGAACTGGTGCTCGTGGCCGGACGGCACGTAGGCGTACGAGCCGGCCTCGAGCGGGTGCTCGACGCCGTCGACGAGCAGCGTGCCGCGCCCGGAGGCGACGAAGTTGATGTGCGGCCAGTCGTGCGCGTGCCGCGGCGTATGGCCGCCCGCGTCGACATCGAACAGGCGCATCACCCAGCCGTCCCAGCCGTCGGCCGGCGAGACCAGCACGCGCTTCATCACGCCCTCGATGCCGTCGCCGGCCATCGCTACGGCCGGCACGTCGGCCTTGACGCCCACCACTCCGGCCTCATTCATCCTCTGCTCCAGTCCGTCGGTCCGCGAAATCTGCAGCGACTGTACCCGGCCTGGTCCCTTTGTGACCACGACCGCGCGGATCCGCGACCTGCATCGAGACCTCCTTCATGCCGTATGGCACGACCTGGCGGCCGACCTCATGGAACCCGAACTTCGCGTGGAAGCCGGCCGACGCGGGGTTCGGCGGGTCGACGTCGAACTCCGCCGTCAACCACTCGACACCGGTCTCGCCGGCGAACGCGAAGAGCCGCTCGTACAACCGCGAGCCGGCCCCGCGTCCGCGCGCCTCCGGCGCCACGACCACGCGGTCCACATACAGAAAGGACGGATACCGCTCCGCGAACCACAGGTAGTTGACGCTGTCGTGCCCGGTGCCCTCACGGAACGCCAGGACGAAGCCCACGACCTGCCCCTGCTCCTCGAGCGCCCAGTGTAGTGAGGCGGTGCGATGCAGCCGCTCGAGGCGCTCGCGCGGCATCGGAGAGAGGACATGGACCGACTCTTCGTTCAAGGCGAGGATCGCCGGGAAGTCGCGTTCGTGGGCTGGGCGGATCAGCATGCGGCCTCCGCCTCCTCCAGGAACGCGCCGACCGCCCGCGCAAGCTCCTCGGGCGCCTCTTCCTGCACGAAGTGCCCCACCCCGGCCAGCCGCACGATACGCGCCTCGGGGAAGACTGCCTCCCAGCGCCGCAGTTCTTTCTCGCGGAAGGCGATGTCCTTCATGCCCCAGACGATCAGGACCGGCTTGCCGGCGAGGGCGGGCATGCCGCTCCACAGCCGTCCGAGCCACGGCGTCGCCGCCACGATCTGCTTCGGGAGGACCAGGCACCCTTCGCGATCGGCTCGCGTTGGCAGGGCCCGCAGATACTGCGCGTGCGCCGACGCTGTGAGCTTGCTCCTGTCCCCGAAGAGGCGGCGCATCATCGTCCCGGCGAAGAAGTTGTAGCGCCGGATCAGCGTCCTCCCGATGGGCCCGCCCATGAAGCCGCTGAAGGCGATGTAGTACGGGTCGCGGTTCACCGGCCATGCCCACGTGTTCATGAGCACGATCCTGGCGACCTGCTCCGGATGGGCGACCGCATAGGAGAGCCCTATGGGGCCGCCCCAGTCCTGCACGACGAGGGTGATGTCCTTCAACTGGAGCGCGTCGATGAGCGCCGCGAGGTTCGCTGCGTGGTCCTGTGGCAGGTAACTCCAGCCCCTCGGCTTGTCCGACAAGCCAAAGCCGAGGTGGTCGATCGCCACGCAGCGGTGCTCGGCGCTCAGCCGTTTGATGAGGTCCCGGTAGAGGAACGACCACGTGGGATTGCCATGGACCATGACGACGGGCGACCCCTCGCCCTCGTCGACGTAGTGCAGCCGGCCCGCCGGCATCTCGAAGAAGTGCGGTCCGAATGGGTAGGCGGTCCTGTCGACCCACCCACTCGCAGTATTTGGGTCTGTCGCCGGCACGGCGCCTCCGGTCCATCGTCGGTGTACGGTTGCAGTCCGCTCACTGGGCTGCTCGGCCATCCTACCCAGAGGCGGTCTGCCGGACGCTCTGGTGACCTATCCCGACCAGACGAGCCGGGTGACGAGACCCATTGCATCGACCGCCGTCAGTCCAGTCAAGCTCGGGACCGAGAGGATGCCGGCTACACGGGGCACCACGCCGAGGTGGTTCAAGACCCAGGGAGGCGCCCATGCCGTCTACCGTTTCTCTCGCGAATACGAGAAGATGCCCTTCACGGCCGTGGCCGGGCGGCGCCCGGGCATGAGAACGCGCGAAGGAGATGCTTCCCGGTGGACGCGATGGACCAGTACAACGCCAAGAAGAGGACCGCGGAACAAGCCGTCCGGGTGGTCCGCTCCGGCGACTGGGTGGAGTACACGTTCGGCCACGGCATCCCGCAGGCGCTCGATGGGGCGCTCGCCGCGCGCAAGAGCGAGCTTCGCGATGTCAAGATCCGCTGGATGCTGGCGCTCCGCCCGCTCGCCGTGGTGACCGCGGACCCGGAGAACGAGGCGTTCACGTTCATGTGCTGGCACTTCAGCGGCCTGGACCGGCGCCTGTGCGATCAGGGCCTCGTCCACTACATCCCGCTGCTCTATCGCAACAAGCCGCGGCACTATCGCGAGTCGCTGGAAGTCGACGTCTGCATGCTGGCCACGCCGCCCATGGACAAGCATGGCTACTTCAACTTCTCGCTGTTCAACTCGTCCACCCGCGCCATGGTGGAGAAGGCCAAGACGGTCATCGTGGAGGTGAACGAGAAGCTCCCGGTCTGCCTGGGCGGCCGCGAGGAGAGCGTGCACATCTCCGAGGTGGACTTCGTGGTGGACGGCGAGAACCCGGACCCGGCGGAGCTGCCGCGGCTGGCTCCCACCGAGGTGGACAAGACCATCGCCCGCCTTATCGTCGAGCAGATGAAAGACGGCTCCACGATCCAGTTCGGCATCGGGGGGATGCCCGATACCATCGGCCGGATGCTCTGCGACTCCGACCTCAAGGATCTGGGCATGCACACCGAGATGCTGGTGGACGCCTACCTCGACCTCCTGGAGGCGGGCAAGCTCACGAACCGGTGCAAGAACATCGACCGGGGCAAAGGGGTGTTCGCGTTCTCCATCGGAGGCAAACGGCTGTACGAGTGGGCCGACCGCAACCCTGGCCTGGCCTCCTACCCGGTCGACTACACCAACGACCCGGCCGTGATCGCCGCCAACGACAACGTCGTGGCCATCAACAACTGCGTGGAAGTGGACCTGTTCGGCCAGATCAACTCGGAGTCGTCGGGCCTGCGCCAGATCAGCGGCACAGGCGGGCAGCTCGACTTCACGACCGGGGCGTACATGTCCCGGGGCGGCAAGGCCTTCGTGTGCATGTCCTCCACCTACGCAGACAAGAAGACCGGCGAGATGCGCTCCAGGGTGGTGCCCACTCTCGACGTAGGCAGCATCGTCACCGGCCCGCGCTCGCAGTCGCCGTACATCGTCACCGAGTACGGCATCGCCAACCTGCACGGGCGTTCCACCTGGGAGCGGGCTGAACGCGTGATCGAGATCGCCCACCCGCAGTTCCGGGAGGAACTCGTGCGCGAAGCCCAGAGGATGGGCGTCTGGCGGCGGAGCAACAAGGTGTGCCGATGACCGAGATACGTTGGCACGGCCGAGGCGGCCAAGGGGCCATCACCGCCTCGAGGATCGTCGCCACGGCAGCATTCAAGAACGGCTACACCGGAGCGGTGATGATCCCGACCTTCGGCACGGAACGCCGCGGAGCGCCGATCTTCTCGTCCCTCAAGATCGCCAGGCAAAAGATCCGCGACCTCTCTCCCATCGAGTCGCCCGACATCGTCGTGGTGCTGGACCATCTGCTGCTGGACGAGGTCGACGTGGCCAGAGGCCTCAAGGAGGACGGGATCATCGTCCTCAACACCCCCAAGCCGGTCACTGCCTATGACTTCGGGGGCGTGCGTCTGGCCGTGGCCGACGTGAGCGCTCTGTCGGTGGAGGCGGGACTGCCGCAAGGCAGGGTGAACTCCGGCATCATCGGGGTGCTGTGCCGGGTCTTCGACATCGTGCCGTTCGCATCGGTGCTCGAGGAGATCGAAGCCGAGTTCGACGGCAAGAAGCCCAAGGCGAACGCCGGCGCGGCGCGCCTGGCACATGAGAACACCACCGTAGGGGTCGCGTGATGGGCACTCGAGGGTATCGCTACAAGACGTCGCACAGCCTGCCCGGCCCGGGTGACGGCGGCAACACCGGGTCGTGGCGGGTCCAGCGCCCGGTCATAGACCTGACCCGCTGCACTCCTGCCAAACGAGGCACCGAAGCTTGCTTCGCCTGCTGGCTCTACTGTCCCGACGTCGTGGTGTCCCGTACCATCCCACCGGAGATCGACTACGAGTACTGCAAGGGCTGCGGCATCTGCGCCGAGGAGTGCCCCACGAAGGCCATCACCATGGTGGACGAGTCGGTGTATCACGATCAGGGCGAGGGCTGAGGCCGTGCACATCATCGAGACCGGCAACGTGGCAGCCGCACTGGGCGTCCAGCTCGCCGGCGTCCAGGTGGTGGCTGCCTATCCGATCACCCCGCAGACGCCGCTCACCGAGAAGCTCGCCGAGCTGATCGAGGCGGGCGAGATGGACGCCCGGTACGTCCCGGTGGAGAGCGAGCACTCGGCCCTGGCCGTCTGCATCGGCGCGAGCTCGGCCGGCGCGCGGGCGTTCACCGCGACCAGCGCCAACGGTCTGCTCTACATGCACGAGCAGGTGCACTGGGCCGCGGGCGCCCGGCTGCCCATCGTCATGTGCGTGGCCAACCGGGCGGTCGGAGCTCCCTGGAACATCTGGAACGACCACCAGGACTCCATCTCGCAGCGGGACACCGGCTGGATCCAGATCTACTCGTGCGACCACCAGCAGATCATCGACGACACCCTGAAGGCCTTCCGTGTGGCGGAGACCACCAGCATCCCGGTGATGGTGTGCTACGACGGCTACCTCCTGTCGCACACCTACATGCCCTTCGCAGTTCCGGAACAAGAGAAGGTGACGCAGTTCCTGCCGCCGTTCCATCCGTCCTACGCGCTGGATCCGAGCTCTCCGGCCAACCTCGACACCGTCACGCTGCCCGAGATCCGAGTGGATGTCCACGGCGAGATGGCCCACGGCTAC
>Ga0316226_1002808_pt1 | contig 15698 bp, 14 predicted proteins | sample TBH18017metaG_FD_206009 | JGI IMG/M metagenome (GOLD analysis project Ga0316226, IMG submission 206009) | Freshwater microbial communities from Trout Bog Lake, Wisconsin, USA - TBH18017 | ecosystem: Environmental > Aquatic > Freshwater > Lake > Hypolimnion/Profundal zone | place: USA: Wisconsin... | reverse complement strand
TATTTTCCCGCCAGCCAGCAGCCCGCCGGGAAGCCGGCGGCAGCCGACGACGATGGCGAGCTGCAACGCGGCCGCGAAACCATCCTGGTGGCCGAGGACGAAGATCCTTTGCGCGAGATGATCGCCGAGCTGCTGGAGTATCAGGGCTACAAAGTTTTGACCGCCCGCTCCGGCCGCCACGCCCTCGAAGTGTGGGAGGCCGCCAACCGCGAAGTGGATTTGCTCGTGACAGACCTGATCATGCCCGAAGGCATCCTCGGCGGCGAGCTGGCCGAGCTGCTCCTGGCCCAGAAGCCGGGACTGAAGGTCATCTTCACCAGCGGTTACAGCCCGGACATGGCGGGCAAGGACATTTCGCTGGTCGAGGGCATCAACTTCATGGCCAAGCCCTACTCAATTGGGAAAATGGCGCAGCTTGTCCGCCAGTGCCTCGACACCCCGGTGAACCCGCCGGCTTGAATGACCATTGCGCCGGGGCGAAAAAAGAAGTGGAGCGAGCGAAGGGATTTGAAGCATAAAAAACTTTTTTATTTCTTCCATAAAACCTTCATTTTTAACCATTTGCATCTATAAAAAAATTCATTGTTTTCGCCTAAAAATGCAGATTTGACCGCACTTCGTGATGCAAAAAGATGCAAATTCCGACGGAAATTTCCGCCGTTTCTGACTCCCGAAATTTTACCACAGCCCGGCAAATTTGCGAGTTCATAATTGAAGCAATTTCTGATTCTTTATGGCTCATGCGAAACGCCAGACAAGAAACGCGAGCGGAAAAAATTTGCCGCTACATTGGGAATCTAAATCGGGGATTGGCGCAGTATCCAGAATTGCGCTCACTGCGAGAAAGGAAGGCGGAACGCGAAGCTCAATTGCGCGCGATGCCATTGGAAGAAAGACTTGAGCTCGTGCCACCAGAGGAAACGGAGCGGGAACGAAAAGAGCTCATAGTCACCTACACCGAAATTATTGCCGCCGTGGAAAAAGAGCTGAACGCAAAGCGGCAAGCAGTTCAAAAGGCAGAAGGAGACATTGCCGAATTCCGCAGATGCCGCGCGGAACTTGAAAAACAAGCTATTTAGATTTAGCAGTAAATTTTACAGTATTAAGTTTTCTGCAACTTCTGCGACATCTGCAACTATGGAATCCGGCTCCTTGGTTCAAGCTGCCGCCTCAATTACCCTTGGCTGGATACACTTTCATGAGCTGCATATTTCGTTGCGCCAGACTTTGCGCGATGATCCTTTCACCTTCGGTGGGAGGCGTGGCCGGCATGAAATTGGCAAACCGGCCGGTGCAATCCTTGATGGGCTGGGATATGATGCAGGCACCCAGGCTCGGCTTGCCGTTCGCATCCCGGATAATTGGGTATTGATTCATTTCGCCTTGGTTCCCTGGGAACTCAATCTGAACCACCACAAATTCCTGCCGGTCGGATGCCAGCGATGGCCGAATACCAGTTTTTTCCGTGCAAGCTAGGCTTATCCAGGATTCCAATACGAGCACGGCGGCGAAAGCATCCTCTGCGATGCAAATATGACGCAGTGTGCTGACGAATTGGTCTTTGACCTCATCATCGGCCAGTTGTGACGCGACCAAATTGACAATGTGGTCGCGTCCGTAACAAGTAAAGATGGGCGGGATTCCCCCTTTTACTTCGAGTGTTTTGGCCACCGCGTGGGTGGTGCTAGCTCTGATGTATTCGATGGTTAGTTTTTTAGGTGTGTATGTTTTTTTCATGGGAAAATTTCGTTAGCCGGTGTTTTCCTTTCGGTCGTTATTCAGGCGTAGCCTGAATAAGCGGCGTGTGGCAGCGCCGGGACTTTCCAGTTTTGACACGGCCCGGCGAAATTCCTAATTTCCAGAAATGGAAAAGAAGCAACATCGGCCTCGCCTTGGAACGGCGGCTGACTGTGCGAAGTTTTACCCGGCGTCGCTGGCAGAGGGGCTGCGACAACTTGCGACCATGGTTCCCTCGACTAAATCCGGCCAAGCAAGATTGGAAAAAGCAGAACGGGAAGAAGCCGAAGCCAAGCTGAAACAATCCGCGACTGGGACGAAAAAGCCCCGGCTCTAAAAAGCCGGGGCTTCGCTTTTCAGCCCGCAATGGCATCCTCGAACTTGGTGTCCAAGATGAAGTCGGCGGCTTTTTGTGCCTGTGCGGTGGCCTGCACGATGAGCTTGTTGTCTGCCTGCAAAGCCTCCAGCCAGTTCTGCAAATAGGCGGCGGAATTCTGAATCGTGTTTTCGATGCCGGCATGACCGCACAGAAACGCCGCGCCAAGCTCCGCGACAAGTTCCTCACGGCAATACGGATTGGAGCCGAAGCCGGCGGCCTCGGTCAATGTCGGGCGATTCAACCGCGATGCGTGGCCGGTCGCATGGGTGAGCTCGTGAAACAACGTGGCGTAGTAGCCCGCTTCCGTGTCGAACCGTGCGCGATCCGGCATCGCCACGATGTCAACGCTCGGCGAATAAAACGCCTTGGCCAGTCCGTGCTTAATCTCCGGGCGCTTCGGCATGAGGGCGACGATTTCCTCGGCGGTCGTGTTAACCGTCGCGGGTGCTTCCGCCGGTGCGGGAACATTTTTCAAACCTTCGCATTGGGCGACGTTGAAAACGCTGTAGAGCCGCAACACCGTGTAGTGTGATTTTTCGCCGGTGATTTCATCTTCGGTTTCCTGCCGCTTGCCAAAGATGACGGGGCACGCCTTTTCGCCTTTCTTGATGCTGCCGCCCAATTCTTTGGCCTGCCGGAATGTTAACCAAAACGGTGATTCGTAGCTCATGGCATGGAGCAATAAGATGTTCATACCGCGATAGGGCTTGCCCGAAACCAAGTTGCGGGGCAAACCGGTGGAGACTTTCCACGGCTTTTGCCACGGCACTGTGCCGGCTTCGAGCATGGCGACGATTCTTTCGGTGATAACCTCGTAAACGCTGCCGTGTTTTACACCCGCTTTTTCGGGATGGCTCAAGAGTCCTGAACCTGATTGGTTGATTTCAATTTGAGTATTCATGGTCTTTTTTTTGTTACGCCCGCTTTCGGTCTGGTCTGTCGTCCTTCACCAATTCACGCCCGCGAGTCAGGGCGGCTGGCGGGAGGAATCTACGGAGGGCACCGCCATGAGTTGCCCCCTGACGGTAGCGGGCGGGTGAGGACGGCGGAGCAAGACCGTGCCCCTTTGCCCAGCAGCGGGACTGGGCGAAACGCACAGGACAGCGTAGCTGGCCTCACGCCTAACATTGGAGACGACTCTGCTGGCGACCACACTCCGGGGGTGTCCTGGCAACCGCAAGGAGGGAACGCATGAAGACCAAGACGGTCAGCGTTACTTTCGGTCGTGCCCGGCTTCCACAACGGCTGGCGGGGCAACCCGGATGCACTCCTCCGCCTCCGCCACCATCACCCACCACAGGCGGGTGATTTCCTCGGTGCGAACGCCGGAGAATGCCTTGATCTCCAGCGTGGCGCGCAAAGCGTCATCATCAATCGCCGCCAGAATCCGCCGCATTTCGTCCGGCGAATAAATGTCATCGGGTTTCAACAGGTCAATGGCCTGTTGTTCGGAAGTGATTTGCTCGCGGGCATCGCTGAACATCGTCGTGAAGCTGGCGGCGTGGGCAATGCCGCTGGGCAGGAAGCCTTTCTCCACCGCGAAATTAAAGAAAGCGATGATGGCCTTGCGATGATTGTTTTTATTCCGGCACTTTCCACCCAGCTTAGCGATGAAGGCATCAATCCGCGCTGTCTCAATCTCACTGATTAAGCCGGGACAAGCATCAATCAAGTTGCCCACATAGCGCTTCGTGTCCCGTAGGTGATAATAGCCCACGCCGCGTTTTTCCAGATGCGCCAGATATTCAACGTAAATGTCTGCCACCGTGGCTCCGTGACGAATCCGTTGACCGTGGGCATTGCAAAAATCCACGGCTTGTTCCATGGTGCCGGTTTTAAGGCGCTTTTGCAGCTCGGCGTATTTCCGGCAAACTTCGTCCACTTCCATTCCCAACGGCTTCACGACGAGCTGTGCCAGAATCAAAACGCGCCGGTCTTTTTCGGTGAGAAAAGCCGCGCGCGATCCGTCGCGGCTCAAACGGGAAGCGATTTCCTTGGCAAGTGCTTTGGCCCGGTCCAGGGTGTTGCGCCGTTGCAGAATCCGGCGGGCACCTTCGTAATGAGAAATTTGAAATGACTGGTAGGTTCTGTTTTCCGAGCCAGCCACATTTTTTGCATCATTTGCATCAACTTGCTTCGTGACCTTCACCGTCACCGGTGCGGCATAAATGGGAATCGTCACCGACCCGACCGTGATGGTCGCGACCGGCTTCTTTTCGCTGTTGGAAACACCAAATCCCATATCTAGTTTTAAGGGTTTTTGGTGAAAGTTCTACGTGAAAATGCGAATATTTCGCCTGAAAAATCAGGCGTTACGCACGGGGAGGAATGACGGTGAAACCGGCGGGAAAAATGACCGTTTCGGGGAAGAAAAATTAAGGGACGCGGAGTCTTTTGCTGATGCAAAACTGATGCAAAAACTTCAGACCCCGCTAAACCCCAACAAAAGAGTGGAGCGAGCGAAGGGATTTGAACCCTCGACGTTCACGTTGGCAACGTGATGCTCTACCAACTGAGCTACGCTCGCATCCGAAAGTGGGGTGATAATAGGCCAAATCCGCCCGCTGGCAAGCCTGAATTTCCTGTCACCTGACCGTTTCGCCCAGCGTCGCGCGGATGACCTTCAGCAGATAGTCGTGCTCCAGCGGCTTCTGGAAAAACGCCACCGCGCCCGTGTTCGTGGCGCGCTGCTTGGCCGTCGGGTCGTCCGTGCCGGTGATGACAATGACTGGAATCTTTTTCACGTTGTCCAGCCGGTGAAACCATTCCATGATGCGAAACCCGTCCCACGGCACGCCGTCCACGTCCGGTGGAAAGCTCAGGTCCAGCAAAATCAAATCCGGCGCGTCCTTCCGCGCGATGGACACGGCGGTCGAACCGTCCATGGCCGTCAGCACCTGGTAGCCGGCGCCCTGAAGCTTCAGTGAAATCGTCTTGATGACAATCTCGTTGTCATCCACGACCAGGATTTTTTTTGGCGTTCCGACGGCGCTCATAGGGCTGATTGCGGTCTAATAAAATGTGAAACTTCGCCTGAACCTAGCAAAGCCCGCGCCCGGCGCAAAGACATTTCTCCGCTTTGCCCCGCGCCCCGCCGTGCTAGACTGCCCGCGTGAGCAACGCCTATTATGCCCCCGGCGACCAGCGCGCCGCAAAGGTCAGCGACCTCTTCGCCCGCATCGCCCGCCGCTACGATTTTTTGAACGACCTCCAGAGCTTCGGCCTGCACCGGCTCTGGAAACGCCGCGTCGTCAAGCTGGCGCAAATTAAAAACGGCGACCGCGCGCTCGACCTCTGCTGCGGCACCGGCGACATTTCCTTCGCCCTCGCGCGCGGCGGCGCGGCCACCACCGGCCTTGATTTCAGCGCCCAGATGCTCGAAGTCGCCGCGCAACGCCAATCCCATTTGAAATCTCAAATCTCAAATTTGAAATTCCTGCAAGGCGACGCGCAGCAGTTGCCGTTTCCGGAAAACTCCTTCGACATCGTCACCGTCAGCTACGGGCTGCGGAACCTCACGAGCTGGGAACGCGGATTGGATGAAATGTTTCGTGTCGCCAAGCCGGGTGCGCGGCTCATCGTGCTGGATTTTGGCAAGCCGGCGAACGCGCTCTGGCGCAAAATATATTTTACGCACTTAAAAATGTCCGTGCCGCTGATGGGCTGGCTGTTTTGCGGCGACGCCTCGGCCTACGCCTACATTTTGGAATCGCTCAAGCATTATCCGGCGCAACTGGCCGTGGCGGAAAAGATGCGCGCGCTGAAACTGGAAAACGTCCGCGTCATCAACCTGCTCGGCGGCGCGATGGCGATCAACTGCGGGGAAAAGGCGAAATGATTTTGCGCGAAGTAACCAAACAGGAACGACCAGGTCTAATCTTTTTTGGGCGTCTTAAGTCGAATGGTAACACTACGGAAGCTGCTCTCCGCAAAATCGAGAGCGGGATTTGAAATGGCAGGGTCTTCTCTGATGAGCAAATCAACTATTTCAGCAATTTGCTTCTTTCTTTGAGTAGAAAGGTCACGAAGCTCCTCATCTTTTTCCATTTGATCTCGTAATTTTTTACGGTTGGCACGAGCCAATCGCGCTTGTTCATAATTGTTGTAAGCGGTCGAAAGTTTCAGCACTGCATCTGCACCTGTGTGGAAAGCTTTGGGGAGAAGCTTTAAGAAAATATAGAGAATTAAAATTGCAGTTGGATTTGGAATGGCCTGTAAAACTTGAGTAAAATCTATTTGCAAAGACCCTGCGCGCATCCGCGAAATTCGGAGTTGGGACTTCTCATCCCAAGCATACTTTTTAAGATCACCATAAAGTAACCTGCCATAGACACGGTCAAGAAGCAGGAAGAAGCGCCCTAAATCTCGTAAATTGATGTCTTCCGCATTGAGAGTGACAATAAGGTCAATCGCAGTAGTTGTTGCCGTCATTTCAGGCGCAAGGTGTTTCTGAATATCAACGGCGAAGGGACGCGAGACGAGCACTGGATGCTGATCTATATCCGAATAAGGAGCGTTTAATCTCTTCACTGATTAATTTATTTCCAAAATTTCACCGCACATTTTTCCCGCCAAGCTGAATTGTCATCCCCTCGCGCGCGGCTTCCACTTTCAGTTTGCCGTTCCGCTTTTTCACCAGCGCGCGGGCGTGCTTCACAAACGCGTCAATCGTCCGGTCGTCGTGGTCGGGGTCGTGGTGGAAGAGGACGAGTTTTTTCACGCCGGCCCGGAGCGCCAGCGCCACGGAATCGTCCACGCAGCCGTGTCCCCAGCCGGTGTGCTTTTTGTATTCCGCGCGGTCGTATTGCGAGTCCAGAATCAGCACGTCGGCGTCGCGGACAAAATCAACCATCCCGGCGTCGTCACCGTCCCGGCGCGGCTCGGTGTCGGGAAAAAAACAGACGATGCCGTCGGGCGAAAACAGCCGGTAGCCCACGGTCACGCCGGGATGGTTGGCGCGGTGCGCGCGGACGAGGACATGGCCGATGCTGAAGTTGAATTCCTCCAGTTCCTCGATCTCGATGTTGCTGGGCAGTTGCGAAAACGGCACGGGAAAATAGGTGCTTTCCATCTGGCCGGTGAGCGCGGCGACGAGGCTTTTGCGCGCGCCCTCGCAGCCGAGGATGCGCAGCCGGCAGCGGGATTCGTAGATCGGCGCAAAAAACGGGATGCCCTGGATGTGGTCCCAGTGCGTGTGCGAAAGGAGCAAAGACAAATTAAGCTGGCCGCGCTTGAATTCTTCCAGCAGCGACTGGCCGAGCTTGCGCAGCCCGGTGCCGGCGTCGAGGATGATGACGTCGCGGCCGCAGCGGACTTCGACGCAGGTGGTGTTGCCGCCGTAGCGCACGGTTCCCGCGCCGGGCGAAGGAATTGAGCCGCGAACGCCCCAGAACTTGATGTGCGTGCCCGTCTTGATGAAACCACTCTAGCGCAGGCGGCGGAAAAAACAAAATTGAAAAATTGCGCGGAGAAAAGGGTGGCTGGCCGAGCCGCAGCTTTTGGCGGAGTTGGATTTGCCCGCCTACGTTTCACTTCGGCGCGGCAGCCTCGCTTTTCACTTTGTTCAAAGCGAAGGCTGGTGGGTTGGGAGAGACTCGAACTCTCGACCAATGCCTTAAAAGGGCACTGCTCTACCGACTGAGCTACCAACCCAACAGGGCGGAGGAAAATAGATTAAAACCGCCCAAACGCAAGGCTTTTTCCCCGCCGCCGCAACCCCTCTTAATCGTAATCCTAATCTTAATCTTATTCGGTTTTCAGGATTGAGATTACGATTAGAATTACGATTAAGAAAAAACAGGACATCAATTCGGTTGGCAGAAATCCGCCCGCCGTCTAACCTGCGCCATGCGGTTGCACGACCGATACCTGTTCCGCGAATTGCTCACGCCACTGGCCTACTGCCTCGGCGGCTTCCTTGTTTTCTGGGTCGCCTACTTTTTCTTCAGCGAACTCGACATCATGCAGGAACATCAGCTCCGGCTGTGGGACTGTGTGGAATACGCCGCCGCGATGATGCCGGGCTTTCTCATCCTGGTGCTGCCCATCGGGCTGCTGCTCGCGCTGCTTTACGCGCTCACGCAGCATTCGCGGCACCACGAGCTGACCGCGCTCCGCGCCGCCGGCGTGAGCTTGTGGCGGCTGTGCGTGCCGTATTTCGTCGGCGGCGTGCTGGCGGGCGGAATTTATTTTGCCATCAACGAAAGCATCGTGCCGCGCTGCGCCGACTGGACGCAGGAAATCCTTTCGCGCCACATCCAGCTGGAAAACAATCCCAAGGCCAAAACGCACTTCACCAAAATCGGTTTCCGCACCGCCCACGCCAACCGCATCTGGCAGATTGGCGAATACGATGCCACCACGCGGATCATGCTGAACCCGAACGTGACGTGGACAACGCCCGACGGTTCGTGGCGCGCGCTCAGTGCCGAGCGCGCCGGGCGCACCAACGGCGTCTGGATTTTTTCCAACGCGAAAATGTTCACGCAGTCCCCGCAAGGCAGCCTCGTGCCGACGTTCACGACGAACCAGATTGCCATGCCGGAGTTTGACGAAACGCCGGGCCAGATTTTGAGCAACATCCGGATGAGCGATTCGCAGACCCTGCGCGGCTCGCGCGCCGCCGACATCCCGCTGAAAGATTTGCGCGCGTATCTCCGGCTCCATCCCGACCTGCCGCGCGACGACGCGAACGCGCTGCGCACAAAATATTACGGCCGACTCGCCGCGCCGTGGACGTGCCTGGTCGTCGTGTTCATCGCCATCCCGTTCGGCGCGCAATCGGGTCGGCGCAATTTATTTTTCGGCGTCGCCGGCAGCATTTTCATCTGCTTTGCGTATTTCGTGCTGCAACAGGTCAGCCTCGCGTTCGGCCTGAACGGCCACCTGCCGGCGTGGCTGGCGGCGTGGCTGCCCAATATGTTTTTCGCCGCCGCCGGAACCGTCTTGATCCTGCGCACCCGCTAATTTCAAGTGAGCGAGCAACTGGAAAAACTGAAAGCGAGCCACGAGCGTTTGCGCGCGTTGTATCAGGTCGGCAGCGTCATCCATTCCACGCTCGACTCGCAGGAGGCGCTGCAGCTCATCGTCAGCGAGGCGGTGCGCGTGATGCGCGCGTCCAGCGGTTCGCTCGTGCTCATCAACCCCACGTCCGGCTTCCTCGAAATCCACGCGGCGCAAAACCTCTCGGCCTCCGCGCGCAAGCTGATACTGCGCGTTGGCGAGGGCCTCACCGGCTGGGTTGCGCAGACCGGCAAGCCCGCGCGCGTCGGCGATGTGTTGCAAGACAAGCGCTACGTCAGCATCCGCCGCGACGTGCGCTCGGAACTCGCCGTGCCGCTCGAAGTGCAGGGCGAGGTGCGCGGTGTCATCAACGTGGATTCCGAGCGCGTGGATGCGTTTTCGGAAGACGACCAGGAACTGTTGCAGGAGCTGGCAATCCAGGCCGCGAAGGTGATTCACCACACCTGGCTCTACGAACAACTGCGCCTGAAGGTCATGCTGTTCGAGTCGCTTTCCAGCGTGAGCCGCACGATCAATTCCACTTTGAACCTCGACGAGGCCTTGCGTGCCATCACGAAGGAAGCCTGCGAGCTGATGCGGGCGCGGATGTGTTCGCTGATGCTGATTGACGAATCGCGCGAGTGGCTGGACCTGCGCGCGAGCTACGGCGCGGGCGACGCCTACATCAACAAGCCGCGCCTGAGCGCCGGCGAAAGCCTCATCGGCGTGGTGGTGCGGCGCAAAAAACCGTTGCAGGTGGCCAATGTCCAGACCGACACCCGCTATCAGAACGTCGAGCTGGCGCGGCGCGAAGAATTGGTGTCGCTGTTGAGCGTGCCGCTGATTTTTGCCGGACAATGTATCGGCGCGTTGAGCGTCTATACCGCGCGGCCTTACAGTTTTTCCAACGAGGAAATAAAAATTCTCTCCGCGCTCGCCGAACTGTCCGCCATCGCCATCGAGAAGGCGCGGCTCTACGAGCGCGTGGTGGACGTGGAAGAGCAGTTGCGCCAGAACGAAAAGCTTTCCGCGCTCGGCCTGCTCGCGGCGGAGGTGGCGCACGAGATCCGCAATCCGCTCACCGTGATGAAGCTGCTCTACCACTCGCTCGACCTGAAGTTTGACGCGAAAGACCCGCGCAGCAAGGACGCGCGGATCATCGAGGCCAAGATTGAGCACCTGAACAAGATCGTGGAGCAGATTTTGGATTTTGCGCGGACGACCGAGCCGAAGTTTGCGCCGGTGAACCTGAACGACCTCGTGGACGAATTAAGCCTGCTCGTGCGGCACAAGCTGGCGAACCAAAGCATCAAGCTGGTCCACGACTTGCAGGCCGATCTGCCGCTGGTCTCCGGCGACGCGCCGCAGCTGGAGCAGGCGTTTCTCAATCTGATTCTCAACGCCGCCGAGGCGATGGCGGACGGCGGCACGCTGACCATCCGGTCGCGCGCGCTGCGCGGGGCGGACAAAACCTTGCGCGCGGCGGTGGAGTTCAAGGACACCGGCGGCGGGATGACGGCGGAGCAGCAGCGGCAGGCGTTCAAGACCGTGCTGGCCACCACCAAGGCCAAGGGCACCGGCCTGGGCCTGGCGATTGTGGGGCGGATTGTGGAGACGCATCACGGCGAAATCCGCATCCGCTCGCGCGTGGGGCGCGGCACCACCCTGCGCATCGCCCTGCCGGTGAAGTGAGTTGAAATCAAACTGCTGGGTGTCGGGAGGGTTTGAGCAGAAGAATTCCGCCAAGCAACGGAAACAGACCTATGGCAAACAGAGCCGCGCCAAGCGGATGGTTTGAGCCGGCGGGAGATTGCGGCGGCTCGGCTCGGTCAACAATTTGAACCAACGAAGCCCTCGGGTGTTCCAACTCCAATTTCTCTGCCTCAATTTTTGCACCAAGCTGCCTATGTAGTGCAAGCATCTGTTCATTGTTGGTTTGTTGGAGTGAAATTTGTTTTTTCTCTTCTTGATACTGCTGCTGCATAATCTCAAGGCCTCTTGAGATCGTCTCTCTGCGACATTTGTTACGAAAATCTTCAAAAGCTTCAGCTATGGCATTAACAATTTGGGCGACTTCATTGGGGTCTTCGCTGGAATACGTGATGGCAATGACCTTAATGTCTCTAACCGGGGCAAACCATGTTCGGCTCCTGATTATCTGAATGGTCGTGGTCGTATCTAACGGCACCCCGGTTTGATATTTTCTGCCCCAAACTTCATTAAGATTTAATTTTTCAACGACGTTTGAAAGAGTATATGGCGAACGAATATTTTCGCGCATAATGTCATTAACACGGATGTAATCAGAAACGCTTGGCCGCTCGTCCCAGCCTTCGTTTTTTGGATAGATACTCACCATTGCCCGATACTGTGCCGGACTTAACAGCAGCCATAACCCCACGCCGCAAAGTGCCAAGCCGCCAAGCAGGAGCGCCAGCCCGAGAATTTTAGTTTGCCGGATTTTCATCGCTGATTGTTTGAATAGACATTGCGCGCGTGTCCACCGTTCAACGCCGTTCGCCAAAACCCTGCTGGATTCCGGCCCAAAAATTATTTAGTCTCCCCCGATGTTCGACATCGTCCGCCCGCAGATCGCCACCGCCGCCGACAAGGTTTCCCACCTGCGGAGGTTTCTTTGACGTCGCCAAATTGAACCAACGGTTTGCCGAACTCGAAAACCAGATGACCGGCGAGACCTTCTGGAACAACCAGGAGGCCGCCCAAAAAGTCATCGCCGAGACCAACGACATCCGCGGCAAGCTGGATCCGCTCACGCGCTTCGGCAAGGCGGTGGAGGATTTGCAGGTGATGCTCGAGCTCGCCGCCGCCGAGCCGGAGGCGTCGCAGGCCCGGCACGAGGCCGAGATGGAGGCGGACGTGAAAAAATTGTTCGCCGACCTCGACACCTTCGAGCTGAAAACTTTTTTGAGCGGCCCGCATGACAAATGCAATTGCATCTTCACCATCAACGCCGGGGCCGGCGGCACCGAGGCGCAGGACTGGGCAGAAATGCTCTCGCGCATGTATGGCCGCTGGTTCGACCTGCGCGGCTGGAAATGGGACGTGACCGACGCGCTGCAAGGAGACACCGCCGGCTTGAAGACCGTCACCTTCCGCGTGGAGGGCGAAAACGCCTACGGCTTCTGCAAGGCAGAACGCGGCGTGCACCGGCTGGTGCGCATCTCGCCGTTCGATTCCAACAAGCGGCGGCACACCAGCTTTTCCAGCGTGGACACGGTGGCGGAATTGAGCGACTTGCTGGAAACCGACATCGTCATTCCCAAGACGGAAATCCTGCGCGACACATTTCGTTCCGGCGGCAAAGGCGGCCAGAACGTGAACAAAGTTGAAACCGCCGTGCGCCTGACGCACTTGCCGACCGGCCTCGTCGCCGCGTCGCAGGCGCAGCGCAGCCAGGTGCAAAACGAGGCGACCGCGATGGCGATGTTGATTTCCAAACTTTACGCGCTGAAACTCGACCAGGCCAAGAGCGAGATGGAACGGTTTTACGGCGACAAGGGCAGCATCTCGTGGGGCAATCAGATTCGCAGCTACGTGTTCCAGCCGTATCGCATGGTGAAAGATTTGCGCACCGGCGAACAGTCCAGCGACGTGCAAGCCGTGATGGACGGCGCGCTCGATCCGTTCGTGAACGCCTGGCTCCGCGCCGGCTGCCCGCTCAAGCGGATGCAGGGCGTGAAGGATGAGGAAGAATAATTTGCCACAGAGACACAGAGGACACAGAGCATGAGCTTGGAATTTCCAGAGGAACGCGATCCGCTGACCGAGAAAATCATCGGCTGCGCGATTGAGGTTCACCGGACGCTGGGGCCGGGCTTGCTGGAACAAACTTACGAGGCTGCACTCGGCGTCGAGTTGAAACTGGCCGGCCTGGCTTTTCAGCGTCAACTGGTGGTTCCGGTAACTTACAAAAAAGAGCCGGTCGGCGATTATCGTTTGGATTTAGTGGTGGAAAACTCCGTCATCCTGGAAATCAAAAGCGTGGACCGGTTTGACCCAATTTTCGAAGCGCAGCTGCTGACCTATTTGAAAATCACCGGACTGAAACGCGGATTGCTGTTGAATTTCAACTCCCGTCTGCTCAAAGATGGCATCAAGCGATTGGTGCTTTAACTCTGTGTCCTCTGTGTCTCTGTGGCAAACATTTTAGAAACCATTGTTGAACAAAAAAAACGCGAAGTCGCGCAACTGCCCGCGCGCCTAATCGCCGCCGGCGATTTGCGCGACGCGATGCTGGAGCATGGCGAGCGGCGTGATTTTATTTCCGCGCTGAAAAATCCGCGCGTCGGCGACATTGGCTTGATTGCCGAGGTGAAGAAGGCGTCGCCCTCGATGGGCGTCATCTGCAAAGACTTTGACCCCGTTCGCATCGCCAAGCAATACGAGGCGGCGGGCGCAAGCTGCCTTTCCGTTTTGACCGACGAGAAATTTTTCCAAGGCTCGCTGGATTATCTCCGCCAGATCCGCGCCGCCGTGAAGCTGCCGCTGCTGCGCAAGGATTTCATCATTGATGAGCGCCAGATTCTCGAAGCCATTGAATGGGGCGCGGACGCCATCCTGCTCATCGTCGCGATTTTGACCGACGAGCAATTGCAGAAATTTCACACGCTCGCGATTGAAGCCGGACTCGCCGTTTTAGTTGAAGTTCACGACGAAGAAGAATTGAATCGCGCGCTGAAAATTTCTCCCGCGCTCATCGGCGTGAACAATCGCAACTTGAAAACTTTCGCGGTGGACTTGGCGACGACGGAACAGCTCGCCGCAAAACTTTTCTCGTCACCCGCCACTCGTCACTCGTCACTTCTGGTCGCCGAAAGCGGAATTCACACTCGCACCGACGTGGAGCGTGTGCGGCAGTGTGGCGCGGGCGCCATCCTCGTCGGCGAATCGCTGGTGAAGCAAGGCGACATTGGCGCGAAGGTGCGTGAGTTGATTGGGTAGCACCCGCCTCCGGCGGGTTCAATTCGGCGTCCCGCCGAATTGCGGCAGGGCGCATGGCTTTTCTGAAAACGGTAGAACCACCTCCAATCCACGCCACAAAAGTTTCGGGCGAGACGCCCGAAACGACCCGCCGGAGGCGGGTGCTACCGGGAGCAATTCTTCGCCAACTGCTTCGCCAGGCGGATCGCCGCAATCATGCTTCCGGGATTCGCAATGCCTTTTCCCGCGATGTCGTAGGCCGTGCCGTGGTCGGGCGAGGTGCGGATGAACGGCAGGCCGAGCGTCCAGTTGATGCCGCTGTCGAAGGCGATGGCTTTTAGCGGCGCGAGCCCCTGGTCGTGATACATCGCCACTACGGCGTCAAAATCCCCTTTCAGCGCATAGTGAAAAACCGTGTCGCCGCTCAACGGGCCGACGACATCAAAGCCGCGTTTTTGCATTGCCTGAACGGTCGGCGCAATCGTCGTGATTTCCTCGTCGCCAAATTCCCCGCCCTCGCCGGCGTGCGGGTTCAGGCCGCAGACGGCAATTTTCGCGCGCGACAAACCGAGGTCGCGGCAGGACTGCGCGGCGAGTTCGATGGCGAGCGTGATTTTTTCCGCCGTCAATTTTTCGGGGACGGACTTGATGGCGATGTGAACCGTCGCCAGCGCGACGCGCAGCCAGCGGCCGCGTTCGTCCGTGCCGAGCAGCATCATGGCTGTGCGCTTCGTGCCGGCAAGCTCCGAAAGAAATTCCGTCTGTCCTACAAATTTGTGCCCGGCGCGGATGATGGCCTGCTTGTTGACCGGCGCGGTGACCAGCGCATCGAGTTCGCCGCGCAGGCAGCGCTGGCCGCCGTCGTGCAGCGCGGCGATGGCGGCGTGGGCGGCAAACGGCGAGCCGGCGGGCAGATTTTCCGGCAGCGGCCGGGCGAGCGGGTTGGCGATGAAAAACCTGCCGCCGGCGTCGTAGCCGGAAAATTTTTGCAGCGGCGGGTTGAGCTGAAGGCGGCGGGCCAGGTTGAGCGCGGAATGCTCGTCGCCAATCAGGAGATACTTCGTGTCATCAGCGGGCGCTTCGGCGGCGACGGCCTTGAGCGTGACTTCGAGGCCGACGCCAGTGGCGTCGCCCAACGAAATGCCAATCCAGTTTTTCATCGTGCCGCCGGATCCGGCGATTTTTCAGAAGTAGCGGATGAAGGTTTTTTTCTTGAGGCCTTCGATCCAGTCCTTCTGCAGCTTGGCCTGCTGCTTGAGGCGGAGGGTCTTTTCGATGTCGGTGGCGACCTCAAGCAGCGGGCGGACGTGGCTGGCGTGCTTCTCCTCGACAAACATCAGATAGCAGGTGTCGGGCGTGTCCACCAAATCGCTGACCGTGCCGACGGGCAGGGCGAAGGCGGCGTCGGCGAGCTCCTTGCGCAAAACGGATTTTTGCACCCAGCCCCAGTCGCCGCCCTGGTGCTGCTGCGAGCCCTGCGAATAAATGCTGGCCATTTCGATGAACGGCGCGCCGTCCTTGAGCTTGGCCTGGATTTCGCGGGCGAGCTTGAGCGTGTTCGTGTCGTCCGGCGCGGACTTGGCGAGGACGATCATGCGCAGCTTGATCTGGTCCTCGAGGCGGAACTCGTCCGGGTTCG
>Ga0316226_1002805_pt1 | contig 15713 bp, 11 predicted proteins | sample TBH18017metaG_FD_206009 | JGI IMG/M metagenome (GOLD analysis project Ga0316226, IMG submission 206009) | Freshwater microbial communities from Trout Bog Lake, Wisconsin, USA - TBH18017 | ecosystem: Environmental > Aquatic > Freshwater > Lake > Hypolimnion/Profundal zone | place: USA: Wisconsin... | reverse complement strand
GTTGGCGCGGCCGGCCACCTGGCTGTCATGCAATTTGCGCGAGGCGACTTCCGGCATGAGCGCGGCGTCCACCTGCAATTCGCCGTCGAAGTCCGCGTCGAGGTTCAGTTGCGCCGCCTTGTGCCGCGCCTGCGCCGTGGCCGCCTGCATTTTGCCGATGGACGGATGCGCGCCGCTGCTGCCCTTGGTGGAAAATGAAAGCATCGCCACGCGCGGCCGCACGCCAAGCATGTGCCGCGCAAGCCGCGCGGTGGAAACCGCGATGTCCGCAAGCTGCTCCACGTTCGGTTCGGGAATCACGCCGCAGTCGGCCATGAAGAGCGTGCCGTTCTCGCCGATGCGCGTGTCCTCGACCTCCATGACCGTGCAGCTCGAAACCGCGCCGATGTCCGGCGCGGCCTTGACGATCTGGAACAGCGGCCGGAGCACGCTGCCGGTGATGTGCGACGCGCCGGAGACCAGGCCGTCCGCCTGGCGCATCGCCAGCATCATCGCGCCGTAGAAATTCGGCTGGATCATCGCGTCGCGCGCCTCGGTGGGGCGCAGGCCTTTTTCGCGGCGAATGCGGTAGAGGCGGGTGGAAAAATTTTCCAGGTCCTCGCTGGTGGCGGGATTGATGACCCGGATGCCGTCCAGGGAAATTTTCAGGGCCGCCGCCGCCTCGCGCACCTCGGCCTGGTCGCCGAGCAGGATCGGCACGCCCATGCGCAGCGCATAAAACTGCCGCGCCGCCTGCAAAATGCGCGGTTCCACGCCCTCGGGAAAAACAATCCGCTTGGGATGCCGCTGCATCTTTTCAATGACATTGCCGATGAAACGCATGGGCGTAAGGTAGCCGCCACCGCCGAAACTGCAAAAGGAATTTGAAACCGCCACAGAGGCACAGAGCGCACAGAGGCTGAAGAAATAAATTTTGTTTTACTCTGTGTCCTCTGTGCCTCTGTGGCTATTCCAAAACAATTTTGACTTGGGTTGTTTCGCCAGTTAGCCTTTGCGCCGAATGCAGGAAATCATTGAGAAACTTCTCGTTTTGCAGGATCGCGACCGCAAACTGCTCCGCGTCACCCAGGAACTCGCCCACATCGGCCCCGAACGCGAATCGCTCAAGGCCAAGGCCGCCAGCACCCAAAGCTCGCTGGAAGCCGCCAAGCTGCGCGTCAAACAGATCGAAACCGACCGCAAGTCGCGCGACCTTGAAATCGAGGGCAAGAAATCCCAGATCGAAAAATACCTCAACCAGCAGTTGCAGACGCGCAAGAACGAGGAATACAAGGCGCTCACGCACGAAATCGAGATGGCCAAGGAAGTCATCTTCAAAATTGAGGACGCGCAGATTGTCTTGATGGAACAGGCCGAGGCCGCGCAGAAGGAAGTTGTCCGCGCCGCCGCCGAGGCCGCCGCCGCCAAGAAGCTGGTGGACGACCAGATCGGCCAGTTGAACGAGCGCGAGGAGAATTTGAAGAAGGATTTCACCGCGCTGACCGCCGACCGCGCGCAACTGGCGTCCGCCGTGGACGACTCCACGCGCAGCCGTTACGAGCGGATTTTCAAGAGCAAGGGCGAGAACGTGGTGGTGGGCGTGGAGCACAGCGCCTGCGGCGGCTGCCACATGAAACTGCCGCCGCAAGTGGTGACCAACTGCCGCGCGCAGGGGGAAATCGTCACCTGCCCGAACTGCGGCCGGATTTTGTATTTCGACCGCGGCATGGAATTGACGGCGGCGGATTGAATTGCTTCTGCGTGCCGTTCAGAATTGTTTTTCCGGAAAGAAATTGTAGAGTGAAATGAATTTGGTGAGGGACGGTTGGATTTGAACCAACAACCTTCGCCGCGCAATCTCTCCAAGACTGCTCGAACAGCGATGCACGTTCCAATCGTGCTACGTCCCTAAACCCCGCTTGTTACACCAAGCGGGGAAATTTTTAACCCGCGCGACTAAACGTGGATTGCACGCCCAGCTATCCACACTATTTAGTAAATTGCCTTTTGGAGATAGAACAAGATATTAACTTTTATTCGCCGGTTATTAACAAGCCGTTACGCTTGACTACAACTGATCAGCACTGCAAAGCACCAAAAACTTATTTACAGATTTATTCACACATCGAATTTATTCGCAGGGTTAGCAAATCCAGATTTTTATTAAAAGTTTCGTTGCTTGAGAAATCAGGTATTCCTGTTATTTTATTACCGGTTTTGGAAGGGCGGAGAATCGCTCCGGGCGCAAGTCCGGGGAGGAAAGTCCGAACTCCACAGGGCGCGATGCTGCGTAACCCAAGTCCGTTTGATTGGGATACACGCAGGCGGCCAGTTGGAAGACTGGCCGACGGACAGTGCCACAGAAAATTAGACCGCCCGCCGTCGCCCGCAAGGGCTATGGCGTGGTAAGGGTGAAAAGGTGCGGTAAAAGCGCACCGCGTGAAGCGCAAGCAACACGGCACGGAAAACCCCATCGGGTGCAAGGCCAAATTGGAAACCGAGGAGCTGCCCGCTCCGCGTCCGCGAAAGCGGACAGGTTTCGGGTATCGGTCGCTCAGACAAATGATTCTCTCCGTCCGCAAGGACGCAGACAGAATTCGGCTTACAGCCCTTCCAAAACCAACTTCACCCTTTCGCCCGAAGGCAGAAGGATGAATGCAGAATGATGAAGCAAAACGGCCGCGCGGAGTTTTCTTCATTCATAATTCTTCATTTTTACTTCTTCATTTTCTCCGCGCCGCGTGCGGTGTCCGGCGGTGAATATTTCCTTGGCGTCCAAATCGTGGCTTCGCCCAAATTTCCCAAGCGGTCCACGGCACGGAGGGAAACGGCGTCGGGACTGCCGCCGTCTAGATAGCAATCCGTCCGGCTGGCGGGAAGAATCTGCGTCGTCCAGACGCCGTTCGTGCGGGACTGGCACAGCCACCAGCGCGGCGCATCGCCGCCGGCACTTTCCCAGCGGACGTGCGCGGAATTACTTGCCGTGTCCACCGTGAGTTTCGGTTTCAGCGGCAGAGTCGCGGCGATCCACGGCGACGCGAGCATGAGCGCGGGCTGCGCATAGAGCGCGCGCACGGCGGCGGCGAGCGCGGGATTTTCCGTGACGCTGCGCAGGTGATAATGGATTTCGCCGCCGTTGCTGGTCTGCGTGCGGACGGCCTGGATTTGCCGGGCGATTTCATCCGTCGAAAAAGTTTTGCCGGTCGCCGCGTCGTTCAGCGCCGCGAAAACGTGGCGGCCTTTGGGGTTCTGCGCGCGCCACCATTGCAGCAGCAGCGGAAAACTCTCCTCGCGCTGCGCGATCGGCCAGTAAAGCTGCGGGGCGAGATAATCCACCCAGCCGTTGCGCAGCCACAGCGGCGCATCGGCATAAAGCCTGCCGTAGGCGTCGAGCGCCTTCGGGCTGATGCCCGCCGGCACGCCGGGACGCCAGATGCCGAACGGACTGACGCCGAACTGCACCTGCGGCTTGGCGGCCTTGATGGCCTGCGAGACTTTCTGGATGAACTGGTTGATGTTCGCGCGCCGCCAGTCGTCGCGGGAAATATCAATTGTGGTCGGATGTTTTTTCCAACTTGCGTCGTCGGGAAAATCCATCGGCGCGCCGCTCCAGCTTTTTTCAGGATACGGATAAAAATAATCGTCGAACACGACGCCATCCACGTCGTAGCGTTTCACCACGTCCAGCACGGCGTTGAGCGCGCGGGCTTGTGACTCCGGTTCGCCGGGGTCGAGCCAGGTTTGCTTGCCGTAATGCCGGATGATTTCCGGGTGCGTGCGGGTGACATGGTTTTGCGCGGGCGGCGACTTGGATTCGGGATGCGCGGCGCGGAACGGATTGAACCACGCGTGGATTTGGAGTCCGCGCTTGTGCGCCTCGGTGACGGCGAGCGCGAGCGGATCATAACCCGGCGAGCGGCCCTGGACGCCGGTGAGATATTCCGACCACGGCTCGTTCGACGAGGCGTAAAGCGCATCCGCCACCGGCCGCACCTGGAAGAAAACGGCGTTCAAGTGAAGCTGCGCGGCGTGGTCGAGCAGTGAAATCAACTCCGCCTTTTGCTGCGCGACGGGCAGGCCGGGCTTGGACGGCCAGTCAATGTTCGCCACGGTCGCAATCCACGCGGCGCGGAATTCCCGCGCGGCCGGCGGCGCGGAAATATTTTCATCCGCCGCAAACAGCATTGCGGGCAGCAGCCAACAAGCGGCGAGAATGGAACTGATTTGGTTCATCCGGTTGGTCAATGAGACGCGGGCAAGGGCGTTTTGGCAACGGTTTTCTTGGCTTTTCGCGCAAAACTTGACAAGTGGAGGCGGATGTGATTTACTTTTCCCCGTTGCAGCCTAAGTCCGGCTTCCTTCCTGGAGTCGGACACGGGAGACCCAAAATCCTCAGCAATGAGGACGGGGCGAACGAAGCCAGGCAACTGGTTTCAAGGCCACTTTCAAGGCCAAGCCCGACAGCTAATCTCGTAGGCAATTGGAAGGGCGATCCTCTAGCTCCCGCGCGTGCGGGAAACCAAGGTCACCCCGATTAAAAATTGCGTTGTCGCGTCGTGCCCATGAAAAATGGCCGCGAACGGCAGCCACAATTGAATTGGTTATGACCGCAAATACATTTGCCGGCAGCTACCGGCATACGCAGCGCGGAACATTGGTTCTCGCGGTGACACTCGGCCTGGCGGTCGTTTTCATCGGGCTGGGATTCACCGCGCTAAAACCGCTTTGGGTTTCCGTGCCTGTTTTGGTCATGTGCGCGTGGCTGTTCCATTCGCTCACCATCGAAATCACGGACCGCGAATTGCGCTGGCGCTTCGGGCCGGGACTGATCCGCAAAAGCGTTCCGCTCGCAGAAATTGTTTCCGCCGAACCGGTGCGGACCGGGCCGAGCTGGGGCATCCACTGGAGTCCGCGCACGGGCTGGCTTTACAACGTGTCCGGCTTCGACGCCGTGGCGGTCCGGCTGCTCGGCGGGAAAAAATTCTCGCTCGGCACCGACGAGCCGCAGGCGCTGGCCGCGCGTCTGGCGGAAGTCATCCAACAAAATCAGCCCGCAGCTTCCCATACCTGAATCATTTTATGCTCGACGCCATTTACATCGGAACCTCCGCCTTGATTTTCGCCGCGTTCGCGCTTTACGCAATCGGCTGCGAGAAACTCTAACCAGAACTTTTATGGAAAACCTCATTCTCGGAATCATTTCCCTCGCGCTCTGCGTGTATCTCATCGTGGCCATGATCCGGCCGGAAAAATTTTAACGAACTGTTATGAACGCCCATCAATGGTTGGAACTCGCGCTCTATCTCGGCGCGCTCATCCTCGTCACCAAGCCGCTCGGCCTTTACCTCGGCCGCGTGTTCGATGCCAACGGTCGCACCTGGCTTGACCCGGTGATGCGTCCGCTGGAAAAATTCACCTACTGGATTTTCCGCGTTGACCCGGCGAAGGAACAGGGCTGGAAGCAATACACGTTCGCGCTGCTGATTTTCAGCCTTGTGAGCCTGGTGTTCACCTACGCGATTCTGCGTTTGCAGCAATACCTGCCGCTCAATCCGCAGCACTTCGGCGCGCTGTCGGAACACTTGGCGTTCAATACCGCCGTCAGTTTCACGACGAATACCAACTGGCAGAGCTACGCCGGCGAATCCACGATGTCGTATCTCTCGCAGATGGTCGCGCTGACCATCCACAACTTTTTTTCCGCCGCCGTCGGCATGGCGGTCGCGGCGGCGCTGGTGCGCGGCATCGCGCGGCACACGGCCACGACCATCGGCAACTTCTGGGTGGATTTGACGCGCATCACTTATTATCTGCTGCTGCCGGTCTGCCTCGTGTTCGCGCTGGTGCTCGTGTCGCAGGGCATGATTCAAAATTTCAAACCTTACACCACGGCCACCGTCATCGAACCGCAAACCGTCTCCGTCCAAGTTACCGACGCGAATGGCAAAAATGTGATGGATGCCAAGGGCAATCCGGTGATGACGAACCAGGTGGTCACCACGCAATCCATCGTGCAAGGCCCGATGGCGTCGCAGGTCGCGATCAAAATGCTCGGCACGAACGGCGGCGGCTACACGAACGCCAACGCCGCGCATCCGTTTGAGAATCCCACGCCGCTCTCGAACTTTTTGCAAATGCTCGCGCTCCTGTGCATCGGCAGCGCGCTGACGTATCACCTCGGTCGCGAAACGAAAAATCAGAAGCACGGCTGGTCGGTCTGGTCGGCGATGTTCGCCATGTGCCTTGCCGGAATTTTATTTTGCTGGTGGGCGGAAGCGCGCGGCAACCCGATTCATCAGCAACTCGGTGTCGCCGTCGCCGATGGCAACATGGAAGGCAAGGAAGTGCGTTTCGGCATTTTCAATTCCGCGCTCTTCGCCACGGTCACGACGGATGCGAGTTGCGGCGCGGTCAATTCCATGCACGATTCGTTCACGCCGCTCGGCGGACTCGTGCCGCTGTTCAACATCCAGACCGGCGAAGTGATTTTCGGCGGCGTCGGTGCGGGACTTTACGGCATGTTGATTTTCGTCGTGCTGACCGTGTTCATCGCCGGGCTGATGGTCGGGCGCACGCCGGAATATCTTGGCAAAAAAATCGAATCCTACGACGTAAAAATGGTGCTGCTCGCGTTCGTCATCCTCGCGTTCATCATCCTCGGCTTCACGGCCTGGGCGTCGGTGAGCAGTTGGGGCAAATCCAGCCTGGCCAACCAAGGCCCGCACGGCTTGAGCGAAATGCTATATGCCTACACCTCCGGCGCGGGCAACAACGGCAGCGCCTTCGCCGGCCTCAACGCCAACACGTCATGGTGGGACACGACGCTCGGCGTGGACATGCTGCTCGGCCGGTTCGGCATGATCGTGCCGCTGCTGGCGCTCGCCGGTTCGCTCGCGCGGAAAAAAATTGTCCCCGCCAGCGCGGGAACCTTTCCCGTCAGCGGCTTCACCTTCGTCGTGCTGCTGTTCGGCACGGTCATTCTGGTCGGCGCGCTGACGTTCCTGCCGGCGCTCGCGCTCGGCCCGATTGTCGAACATTTTCTGATGTTGCAAGGCAACCTGTTTTAACCCGCACATTTTATGTCCACAAAATCCGCTTCCATCTTTGACGCGAACATCATTTTGCCCGCGCTGGGCGACACGTTCCGCAAGCTCGATCCGCGCCTGATGGTGAAGAATCCAGTCATGTTCGTCACGCTCGTCGGCGCGGCGATCAGCACCGTGGAGATTTTCCGCTCGCCGGGCCAGACCGGGTTTGTTCTCCAGATTGCCATCTGGCTTTGGTTCACGGTGCTCTTCGCGAATTTTGCCGAAGCTGTCGCCGAAGGGCGCGGCAAGGCGCAGGCTAAATCGCTCCGCGCCACGCGCACGCGCACCAGCGCGAACAATATATCCGCCGGCGGCAAAATTGAAACCGTGGACGCCGATTCGCTGCGCAAGGGCGATGTCATCCTCGTGCGCGCCACCGAAATCATTCCTGCCGACGGCGAAATCATTTCCGGCGCGGCGACGGTGGATGAATCCGCCATCACCGGCGAATCCGCGCCTGTCATCCGCGAGGCCGGCGGCGACCGCAGCGCCGTGACCGGCGGCACGCGCGTGCTGTCGGACGAGATCAAAATCCAGATCACTGCCAATCCTGGCGAAGGTTTTCTGGACCGCATGATCGCGCTCGTCGAAGGCGCGAGCCGGCAGAAAACGCCCAACGAAATCGCGCTCACCATTTTGCTCGCGGCGCTCACGATTGTGTTTCTGCTGGCGGTCGTGACGCTGAAACCGCTGGGCATTTATTCCGGCGTGATTTTTTCCAACGCCGTGCTGATCTCGCTGCTCGTCTGCCTGATTCCGACGACCATCGGCGGTCTCCTGAGCGCCATCGGCATCGCCGGCATGGATCGTCTGCTCCAGAAAAACGTCCTGGCGATGAGCGGTCGTGCCGTCGAGGCGGCGGGCGACGTGGACGTTTTGCTTTTGGACAAAACCGGCACCATCACGCTCGGCAATCGTCAGGCCACCGCGTTTTTGCCTGCGCCCGGTGTGACCGAACAGGAACTCGACGACGCCGCGCAGCTCGCCTCGCTCGCCGATGAAACGCCCGAGGGCCGCAGCGTCGTCGTGCTGGCGAAAAGTTTCGGCATCCGCGCGCGGACGATTCACGAACTGCCGCACGCGCAATTTGTGCCGTTCACCGCGCAGACGCGCATGAGCGGCGTGGATCTTGATGGCCGGCAAATCCGCAAAGGCTCGGCCAACGCCATCCGGCAGTTCACCGGCGGAATGTTGCCGGCGGAAATTGAAAAAATGGTGGAGGCGATTTCACTTTCCGGCGGCACACCGCTCGTTGTCGCCACGCGTGACCGCGCGCTCGGTGTGATTCACCTTAAAGACATTGTGAAGGGCGGCCTGGCTGAACGTTTTAAACGCTTTCGCGCGATGGGCATCCGCACCGTGATGATTACTGGCGACAATCCGCTGACCGCCGCCGCCATCGCGCAGGAGGCGGGCGTGGATGATTTTCTGGCCGAGGCAAAACCGGAGGACAAGCTCGCACTCATCCGCAAGGAACAGACCGGCGGACGCATGGTCGCCATGATCGGCGACGGCACGAACGACGCGCCCGCGCTGGCGCAGGCCGACGTCGGCGTGGCGATGAACACCGGCACGCAGGCGGCGAAGGAGGCCGGCAACATGGTGGATCTGGATTCCAATCCGACGAAACTGTTGGAGATCATCGAAATCGGCAAACAGCTTCTCATCACGCGCGGCTCGCTGACGACGTTCAGCATCGCCAACGACGTGGCAAAGTTTTTTGCCATCATCCCGGCGATGCTCATGGTCACGTTTCCGGTCATCGCACCGCTGAACATCATGCGCCTGCACAGCCCGAACAGCGCCATCCTCAGCGCCGTCATTTTCAACGCGCTCATCATCATCGCGCTAATTCCGCTGGCGCTGCGCGGCGTGAAATTCCGTCCGCTTGGCGCGGTGGAAATTCTGCGGCGCAATCTCCTGATTTACGGCGTCGGCGGTGTGATCGTGCCGTTCATCGGCATCAAGGCGATTGACGTCATCGTTGCCGGCTTGCATCTCGCGTAATTCAACTTAAAAAATTATGAAAAATATCTTTACTGAATTCGGCCGCTCCATCGTGGCGACACTGTTCTTCGCCGTCGTTTTGTGCGGCGTGTATCCGCTCATCGTTTTTGGCGCGGGGCAACTGCTGTTTCCACATCAGGCCAACGGCAGTTTGCTCGTGGACAAATCCGGAGCGGTGCGCGGCTCGGCCTTGCTCGCGCAGAATTTCACCGGCGCGCAATACTTCCATCCGCGTCCGTCGGCGGCGGGCGCAAACGGCTTTGATCCGACCAGTTCCGGCGGCAGCAACCTCGGCCCGACCTCGTCGAACCTTGTGGCGAACATCACCGCGAACCTCGCCACCTACCGTTCCGACAACAACCTCGCGACAAACGCGCCGGTGCCCGCCGATGCCGTGACGGCCTCCGGCAGCGGCCTCGACCCGCACATCAGCGTGGCCAACGCGGAAATCCAGATTGCGCGTGTCGCCAAGGCGCGCGGCCAGTCCGAGGACCGCGTGCGCGAACTGGTGAAACAAAACACGGCCGGCCGCGACCTCGGCGTTTTCGGCGAGCCGCGCGTGAACGTGATGACGCTGAACTTCGCGCTCGACCAAAAATAGTCGCGGCCTTCATCTTCGTTGCGAACCGGCCTGTTTTTGAACATCATGGGTCGCGATGCCAGAGCCGATCCGCCCCGCGATTGAACGCTTGAAGCCGGAAGATTTTCTCCGGCTGATCGAGAAGAGCCGGCTGGGCAAATTAAAAATTTATCTCGGCCACGCCGCCGGCGTCGGCAAGACGTTCGCGATGCTCGAAGAGGCGCATCGCCTGAAAAAAGCCGGCGTGGACGTGGTCATCGGCTGGATCGAATCCCACGGGCGCGCGGAAACCGAGGCGCTCGTCGCCGGCCTGGAAATCATCCCGCGCAAAAAAGTCCCGCACGGCACCGGCACGGTTGAAATTCTCGATGTCGAGGCCATTTTCAAACGCTACCCGACGGTTTGCATCGTGGACGAACTGCCGTTCACGAACGTCGCCGGCTCGCAGCATCCCAAGCGCTATCTCGAAGTGCATGATTTGCTGCTGGCCGGCATCAACATCATCACCGCGCTGAACATCCAGCATCTCGAAAGCCTGCATGACACCGTCCTGCGCGCGACGGGCGTGGACGTGCGCGAGCGCGTGCCCGACCGGTTCGTGCTGGAGGCCGACCAGGTGATCAACATTGACCTGACCGCCGAGGAGCTGCGCGAGCGGCTGCGGCTGGGGAAAATTTATCCGGCCGACCGCGCCGCCGCCGCGCTGGAAAATTTCTTCACGGAAAATAATTTGAACGAGCTGCGCGAACTGGCGTTGCGCGAAACCGCCAATGCGCTTGACCAGCGCCCGCGCATCGGCGCGGTTTCGCCGACGGAGGTCAGCGAGAAAATCGCCGTCTGCATCAGCACGAACCCGGTGACGACGGCGAAGCTGCTGCGCGTGACTTCGCGGCTGGCGGGCCGCCTGAACCGCGAGTGGATGGCGGTTTATGTCCGGCGCAAAAAGGAAGACCCGATGCGGATCCCCTCGGATTTGCAGCGGAAATTCATCCAAAACGTCCAGCTCGCGACCGAGCTGGGCGGCAGCGTCACGGTCTTGGAAAATGAAAACGTCTGCGAGGCGCTGCTGAAGTATTGCCGCGAACACGACGTCAACCTCGTCGTGCTCGGCACGAGCGAAAGAAAATGGTGGCAGTTCACGCGGCCAAACGTCATCGAGTTTTTCATGCACCACGCGCCCGGCATTGACCTGCACATTGTTGACCCCAACGGTTGATTGGAAATTTGAATGAACATCTTTGGCTTCCTGAAAAACACGGTCATCGGCCGCGCGCGCAATGTCTCGGACAAGCGCATTTTCCACAACATGTCGCTCGTGGCGCTGCTGGCGTGGGTGGGCCTGGGCGCGGACGGTTTGTCATCCTCGTGCTACGGCCCGGAGGAGGCGTTCCGCGCGCTGGGCAGCCACACCTATTTGAGCCTGTTCGTGGCGGCGGCGACGGTGCTGACCATCGTCATCATCTGCACGAGCTATTCGCAGATCATCGAGGCGTTCCCCACCGGCGGCGGCGGCTATCTGGTCGCGAGCAAGCTGCTGTCGCCCACCGTCGGCGTCGTGTCCGGCTGCGCGCTGATTGGCGATTATATTTTGACCATCGCCTTGAGCGTGGCGAGCGGCGCGGACGCGATTTTCAGCATGCTGCCGGTGGAATGGCAGATGTGGAAACTGAAGTTTTCGCTCGGCCTCGTCGTGTTTCTCATGCTGCTGAACCTGCGCGGCGCGAAAGAATCCGTGGTGCTGTGGGTGCCGGTGTTTGCCGTGTTCGTGTTGAGCTACACCTTCGCCATTGTCTATGCGGTTTCCGCGCACTTCCGCGAATTGCCCAACATCGCCCACGGCATGGTGGCCGACGTGCAATCCGGCGCGGCCGACCTCGGCTGGCTCGGGCTGATCGCCGTTGTGTTGCGCGCCTACAGCCTGGGCGCGGGCACTTACACCGGCATCGAGGCCGTCAGCAACGGTCTCAACACCCTGCGCGAACCGCGCGTGCAGACCGGCAAGCGCACCATGATTTACATGGCGTCGTCGCTGTCGTTCGTCGTCGGCGGACTGCTGCTGGCGTATCTGCTGTATCACGTCACGCCGGTCGTCGGCAAAACCTTGAACGCCGTGCTGTTTGAAAAAATCACCGCCGCGTGGCCGCCGCTCGCATCAAAAAGTTTTGTCATCGCCGCGATGGCGTCGTCCGGCGCGCTGCTGATCATCGCCGCGCAGACGGGCTTTTTCGGCGGCCCGCGCGTGCTGGCCAACATGGCGGTGGACCGCTGGATGCCCACGCGTTTCGCCACGTTGAGCGACCGGCTCGTCACGCAAAACGGCGTGCTGCTCATGGGCGGCGCAGCGCTGCTGCTGCTGTTCTTCACGGCCGCCGCCGTCAACCTCCTCGTCGTGCTCTACAGCATCAACGTCTTCATCACCTTCAGCCTCTCGCAGCTCGGCATGGTGCGGCACTGGTGGCTGGAACGCGCGTTGGAGCCGAAATGGAAAACCAAGATTGTCATCAACGGCGTCGGCCTGCTGCTGACGGGCGGCATCTTGATTTCACTCTGCGCGGTGAAATTCAACGACGGCGGCTGGGCCACGCTGCTCGTCACCGGCGCGCTCGTCGGCGTCGCCTTCTGGGTCAAACATCATTACCGCCAGACGCAGAAAAAATTGCACCGGCTCAACGAACTCGTCGCCGCCGCGCTGGCGGACGACGCCATCGTCGTCGAAAAAACGCCGCCGCCGTGCGACCCGCAGGCGCGCACCGCCGTGATGTTGGTCAACGGTTTCAACGGCATGGGACTGCACACGCTGCTCGCCGTCGTGCGGATGTTCCCGAAGGTTTACCGGAACTTTGTCTTCGTGCAGGTCGGCGTGCTGGACGCCGGCAATTTCAAGGGCGCGGCCGAGGTGGACAACCTGCGCGAACACTCGCAGCAGGAAGTGGGACGCTATGTCGCCTACATGGGCAAGCGCGGTTTTTACACCGAGGCGCACCTGGCGCTGGGCACGGACATCGTGGACGAGGCGGCAATATTGTGCGACGTCATCGCCGAAAAATTTCCGCAGGCGCAGTTCTTCGCCGGCCAGCTCGTGTTCAAGGACGAAAGCATGGTCACGCGCTGGCTGCACAACCATACGGTGTTTGAGCTGCAACGCCGGCTTTACCAGAACGGCCGCGCGATGCTGATCCTGCCGATTCAGGTGTGAACACGCTTGTAATGTTTGCTTTCAGCCATGGCGCGACTGATTTTCGGCTAAAAATGTGTTGGACAGAAATTTACGACCGGAATAGAGTCAAAATATGAAAAAGGATAGGCTACATAGGCCGACATCCATTATCTGTTAGGCCTATGAGCGCACGCACCAAAAAAGTGGTAAATCTGCTGGTTGGTTTGTTTTTAGCATTTCTTGGAGGTGCGGTATTGTTGTTGGTGTCGCGCTTCGTCGTCACTGGGCACGATTCTAGCCAAGAGGCGACCGTTGGCATTATCACTCGCTATGGGTTGCCGATTCCTTTTGCGTTTTCTGCGCCAGGTTACTCGTGGATAGATTTCAGCGGCACTGCCGCTCTTGCAGATTACTTGATTTGGACGGCACTCGTCTTTATTGTTTTTAGATTTGTGAGGAAGCATGAAGCCACGACATAGGCCTAACAAGTCGCCGGAGCCAACCGCCGTTGGCGCTGTCAGTTCCGCTGTCGCGGTTCACGCCGCGAGTCGGCGGTGGCTCAGCTTTCTACGTTAGGCGTCATCGCGCGTATGCCAATACCACACACATATCGGTCGTTGATTATTTCGATTTTCCTTTGCGTCATTGCCGGAGCGAGTTACGCCAGAGAGTCCAAGCCGTGGGTCACGCTCACCAATTGCCAGTATGTTGTCACCAAGTATAACGATGGTGATAGCTTCCGGGTTCGCAGCGGCACGAATGAGTTCACCTTGCGACTTTACTATGTGGACGCACCAGAGACGACGATGAGTTACCCGGAGCGAGTCCATCAGCAGAGCGAGCATTTCGGCATCACGATGGACGAGGCGTTGAAGGTCGGGACGCAGGCCAAGGAGCGGGTGCAGGAATTGTTGCGAGAGCCGTTTATTGTGCGCACACGCTGGGCGAGCGCGGCGGGACGCGGTCGTGAGACTCGTTACTATTGCTTCGTCGAAGTTGGCGGCAAGAGTTTGGCAGAGATTGGTGAGCGAGGGATTGGCGCAGGCCAAGGGCGTTACTCCGAATCTGCCAGATGGCGAGAAGGCATCGGCTTATATGCAGAAGTTGGAGGGTTTAGAGCAGGCGGCACGTCAGAATCGGATCGGTGCATGGGCGACCGCACCCCCAGACAAGAAAGAGAGTCACAAACCATGACGCCTAACAAGTCGCCGGAGCCGTCCGCTGTTGGTTTATACACAGTTCTTCAGAAGAAGGTAAGCCGCTAAAGGTTATCGCGATTTTCGTCCGGCCATTTTCCCCGTCTTTGAGCTCGATTCGCTCGAAAACCGTTTCCACGATCGAGCGTCTCCGGTCGATGTCCAGCTTGGGCCATTTTTCGTAAAGCGTCTGCGCCTCGTGCGCAACCTCCTCCGACGACACCTGCTTGACCTTTAACCGGGCGACTTCTGCTTCCAACTTCGGCAAACGGGCAAGCATCTGGTTCAGCTGTTCTTCGGCTGGCTTGCAAAAATTCCCGATGGCTTGTTCGGTTAAGTGGCCTTTGGCGTAAAGATTCACCATCCGGCGCATTTCTTCCCTAGCCTTGTGGACTTGGTTTTGCAACGCGGCCAACTCCTGCTCATTTTCCACCAGATGCTTTTTGGCATCTTCAAGCCGCTTGGCAACCTGTTGCGGCGAACCATAGAAGTCGTGCAACTCTTCCCGCATCCGCTGCTCAAAAGCATCCACCGGCACTTTGCGATTGCACTTCCGGCAATGAAATTTGCCGGTATTTTTCCGCTCATACATCCGGCTTCCGCACCCGCACCAGATACGATTCCCAAAAGGATTGACCGGAACTTTGCCCGGTCGTTTGTATTCTTTCGAGGTGGTTTCAATAATTTGATTAACCTGGTTCCAAATTTCTGCCGAAACAATTGGCTCACATTCCACTTGTCCCCATTCTTCTTCCGGCTTCTCGGTTCCCGCCCATGAGCCGGTTTTGCGGAAGCGATTAAACTGGTAAAGTCCCTTGGCGCTGGGGCAAATGAGGATGCGGCCAATTTGCGTATCGCTGAACAAAGTTTTATTCCGGGTGCGATAGCCATCGGCATTTAACAATTTGGCGACGGTGCCTTTGCGGCGGTATTTCAAAAACATTTCGAAAGCTTTGCGGCGAATGGGGGCTTCATCGGGCTGAATCACCAGCTTGCGATCTTTCCACTGATAACCATAGGGCGCGCTGCCGTTGATGGTTTTGCCGAGTTTGGCGCGGACGAGCACAGAGGCTTTTTGCCGGTCGCCAATTTCTTCACGCTCCCAAGTCGCCATCGCCGCGATGACGGTAAAAAATAAACGGCCGGCCGGCGAACCGGTATCAATCGTTTCCGACATGGAAACCAAATCGGCACCGTGCGTTTCAAAATATTTGGAAAATTCCAAAAGCTCGATGGTGTTTCTGGCGAGCCGGGCCAGTTTGGAAAAAAGCAGGACGGAGATATGCTTGCGTTTGATGTCCGCCAGCATCCGCTTGCATTCGGGATGGTCTTTGACGGACTTGCCGGAGACGCCGGACAAATTATAAACCTCTTTGATGGTCCAACCCTGCGAAGCGGCGCGGGCGCGGGCGCGCTCCAAGTGATGCTCCGGGCTGTCGCCTTTGGCTTGTTCGTCGCTGCTGACGCGAATCCAGACGCCAACATTTTTTGGCGAAATTATTTCGTCCTTTTTATCCTTCATACACTACTTCATGGCAAAGAATAAATGGCGAAGCAAGCCCGAAATAAAAATTTCCTGAAAAATTAAAACACCGGCACATTTTTTAAATGTTCCGGTGTTTTGCGTTCACTTGCCGCGCTTATTTTCGCTCGTTCAGGATGTTCAACACGATGGCTTCAATCGCTCCCTGCAAATCGCCGCGCGT
>Ga0316226_1002803_pt1 | contig 15715 bp, 10 predicted proteins | sample TBH18017metaG_FD_206009 | JGI IMG/M metagenome (GOLD analysis project Ga0316226, IMG submission 206009) | Freshwater microbial communities from Trout Bog Lake, Wisconsin, USA - TBH18017 | ecosystem: Environmental > Aquatic > Freshwater > Lake > Hypolimnion/Profundal zone | place: USA: Wisconsin... | reverse complement strand
GTCTCCCTTTCGGGATTGTTGGTAAACAGGATTCCATTTTGAAAGAAGTTCTTGCGGTAACGGTCGGCACACTCCTGAACAGTTTTCTTCAAATCAGCTGCTTTTCCCGGGTTCCATAGTTTGTATTCACACAGTTAAGAAACCTTGTTGTGCCTTCAATAAAGAGTAATGTGGCCTCGGCAGACCCGTTATACATGACTTTCCGGGGTAAAATTCCCCCTGCAATGTAAGTTTCATCACCATTAAATGGGAGCATGCCATCCACCAGATTTCTTTTTTGGGCATCGATGGCCCATTCCAGCATAGGCAAAATCTTACCTATAAATGGAAGGTCATTCGTTTTTGTATAATAATCCATGGCCTGCAAGACAAGGTAACCGGTGATTTCCACCTCATCATTCTCGTGACGGTGAAAAATATTTGGAAAGCCGATTGCCTGGGCATTTTTAATAAATCCTGACTGGTTCCAATTTTGATAATAAAACTCGAGAATTTTTTTTGCTTCTTCATAATGTCCCATCGCAAGGAATCCACGCGAAACACCATACTGATCGCGCACATATCCCATGTGATAAGCATGACCAGCTAAAACTCCTCCGTCCGCCCCCTGTTGCGATTTAATTAAAACCGAAACATCATCAACCGCATTTTGAATGGTAGAATCATTGATCTTTCTTGTAATCTCCTGATGAAAAATGGAGAACTTCTGCCATTGCTTTTTATTCAGAAACATTAACGAATCAATAGAAATTGAATTAAGTTGTTTTGTGTGTTTATCCAACTCATCAACAGATTCACCTGCAATAACAAATAATATGCTTTTGCCAGGCAGAAGTTTTAATCTTATTTTCTTTTTGGTTGAGTCAACGGGTGAAAATGTTGCATTTCCGCTGAGCATAAGCCGATAATACCTTCCTTTGGGCGGTAAATATGAAAACATCAGCGGCACACTTTTCTGAACCTCAACCAGATATGTTTGATTAGTCTGGTTAGTGGATGTTTCTTTTTCAGGGATAACAGATACCAGTGAGCTATAGTTTTTATATCCCTGATCGGGGTTTACCTCCAAATCATAAGTTACTTCAGCTGTGGCAGATATCTCCCGGATGAATGATCCTGCCAGGGAACTGATAAAATCGGTTTCAGTTGAAATTACCGATCCTCCACGTATAATTTGGTGATTCCAAATAGCTGTTCCGCTAATTCTTTCTGAGGATGTGCTATCAGTTCCAGAAAGCGTTACCCGAAGGATGGATGGGGTGGAATATGGTGCACCAAAAAGCTGTAGGATATTTGATCCTTTTCCGTAAATACAGATATTTCCATCTCCTATAGCATGAACTCCTTTGTTAGTCAGGTTTTCAGCACCAATAGCTGAACTGAAACTGACAAATAATACCAGGATGATGATAAACTCGCTGATTTGAATGGGGAAAACCATATTCTATTATTCTGTAAATGAATAAATTAATAGTTGAATTTTTGCATATTCAATTTTAAATTGGAATTAATTTGCCATCCTGAAGTTGTAAATACCGGAACCGACCTTACAATAATATTGTCCACCGGAAGATTTTAGAACATTTATTTTCTTGCCGTTTTCTGAGACTGATGTTCCCTTTTTTGTCGGAAAATAAATGATGGCATCTGTATTTGACGGAATCTCCACCTTCATTTCAAGTTCTTCGTTTCCCTTTTCCCATTCACTTGCGATCAATCCATACTGACATTGGTAACTTGATTTTACCCAGGTAAGGTCACCAACTATTTCAGGCCTGATGATGATATGTTTGAATCCTTCACTTCGTTCATCCTGTTTAATTCCCCCAAGCCCGGTATAAAACCACTCCATAATGTGTCCGAGCATCAGGTGATTATTCGATACTTCCTCGAGTGCAGGCCATGACTCTGTCAAAGCCGTGGCCCCTTTCTTCAATTGAAAACCATAACCCGGAACATCATTCCTGAAGTTCATATCAAACAAAAGCTGAGACCCGCCACCTTCTTCAAGTGCTTTCACGAGAAAATGAAATCCTATATCTCCGGCAGTTAAGGTTTTCCCCGATTTGTTTATGGACTCAACAAGATTATTGAAAACGTCTGTTTTCACTTTTTCATCAACTAATCCTACGCACAGCGGCATAGCCATGGCTGTCTGGCTTCCTGTTGAGTAAACCTTTGTTTTTGGGTTAAAGAATTTGGAATTAAAAGCATTCCTGACCTCCGCTGCCAGAGCCCGCATTTCGCGTGCATCGTCTTTTTGGTCAGTTATTTCCATCATTTTACCGAGCAAAATAATATCGTAATAATAAATGGCTGTTGCGGTAAGCGATTTTGGGGTAAGCTGAGCTTCGCCCGGAGCTTTGGGCCCGTAATCAAACCAATCACCCAAGCCATATGAAAGAATATGTCCCTCTGCCTTTGTTCCAAGGTAGGCAACATATTTTTTCATCATTGGCAAAGCCTCCCTCACGACCGAAAGATCGCCGTTCCATTGCCAAAGCATCCATGGGAGGATTACTCCAGCACTTCCCCATTCGGGAGAATCGCGGAAACCATCCTGGAAGGGTACAAATTCTGGCGCGATGTCGGGCACTAATCCATCTGCGGTCTGTGAAACAATCATATCCCGGATTGCTTTCCGGTAAAGGGGATATAAATCATAATTATAAAACATCGATGCTCCCATAAGGTAGGTTTGCTCCAGCCAGCCCAGCTTTTCGCGATGAGGACAATCGGTAACTACACTTTGAATATTACTTCGTATTGCCCAATCAATCAGGGTATAAATTTGATTAAAGAGTTGATTGGAACAGCTAAATTCCCCCGTTTTTAAAGCGGAATTGCAGGTGTGGAGCATTTGAAGATCAATAATCTGCGGTTTATACTTGCCCGGTTTTTCCGATGATGGGGCGGCACCTTCGACCATTAAGTACCTGAAACCGTAATAGGAAAACCGGGGTCTCCAGGTTTCGACACCTTCTCCCTTAAGGGTATAGGTATAAAAATATGGAGTGCCGGAAGCCTTTTGATTGATTGTTTTCTCCTTGGTTATCAGTTCTCCCGGTGTAAGTTTAATCACGGAGCCTCGTTTTCCGGTCACCTTAAGTTCGATAATTCCTGAGCAATTCTGTCCAAAATCGTAGAGGAATTTGCCGGAAGCAGGTTGCTCAGTTTTCTTTACGGTTATGTTTTCCCGAATCGTAACCGGGTTGTCAGTTTCGGCATTGAGCTCACCGGAGGGACCGGCTGCAACAATTGCAGATTTCCATTTGATGTCGTTAAATCCGGATAAATTCCAACCTTTCTGTTCCATTCTTGCGTCATAATCCTCTCCTCCATAGATACTTGAAAAAAGGATAGGGGAGAGGTCGCATTTCCAGTCGGTTCCGGAAATAATGGTTGTTGAACTACCGTCCGTGTAATCTATTTTAAGTTTACCGATCATTTTGGGATAGCCATAGGCGATTACCAGTTTCCGGTACCGTTCCCTGTTGATATTGTAAAATCCGTTCCCCACAATTACTCCAATGGCATTCTTCCCCGATTTTAAAAACCCGGTGACATCATAGGTATTATAAAGGCAGACTTTTTCGTAATTTGTCCAGCCGGGAGCCAGGAAGCTTTTCCCGATTTTATGGCCGTTAATTGATGCCTCGTAATGGCCTAATCCACAGATATAAAGCGTTGCATTATTAACTTGTTTTTCAACCCTAAACTCTTTTCTGAATTGTGGGACGACACTTCGTTTAACTGCCTTGGGTCCTAATTCTTTTCCGTCACCATGTACACCCGGAATAACTCTCAATGATTCCGGAAGATTTTCAAAGCTGATCCATTGTGCTTTATCCCAGTCTTTTGCTGTAAGAAGCCCCATTTGCCAGGTGGCTGGTTCACTCCAGGGTGATTCCTTTCGAGACTGGCTGACAATTTTTACTTTCCAATAATATTTCCGGTCAGCACTTAGTGGAGTTCCGGAATATTCAACTTGCACCGACTGATCTGATTTTACTGGTTTTGAATCCCAGATGTTCCCAATATTATTTTGAAGTTTTTCAGGACTGTCAGAGACAAGGATATGATAGGAAACTTGCCGGATATCTCTTTCTGAAGTTTGGATTTCCCAGCTTAAATGTGGATTCTGTTTGTTAATACCCAGAGGATTGTTCCTGGAATCGCATTTTAAGTTTGTGACTGATACTGGATTCTGAGCATTGACAGAGAAAACCCATAATATTGCCAGGCATTGAAATAGATACTTTGGTCCGGTCATTTCAGATTAATTAGTTTGTTGAATATTTTATCGGAGACTTTAAATGCGGTTCCATGACGGGTTCCATCGGGAAAAATTACCCGATCGGATATGTCTTCCCAATCTTTCATGTTTTTTGACCTTACTGCTCCATAATGATGATCCCTGTATTTATCAAAATAAACGTACACATAATCGCCAATTATGAGGGAACTTGGTCCCTCAGCCCAGTATTTTCCCGTTATGGGAGCAGATACATCAATTGGGTAGGGGCCTGATGCCGATTTCGACTGGGTCATCCGGATATTTTTTTCGGGCGGGTTTGGATTTTCATTCTTTAGAAACATATAAAATGAGTCTCCTTTTGAAAGGATTGTGGCGTCAATCGCGCTAAAATCAGGATTGAAAAATAGCCTGGTTTGACTAAAATTTTTAAAATCTGTGGTAGTAGTGTAATAGATCCTGTGATTCCACCCTTTTTCGTGTTCAGAATCTGCCACATCAGAATGTCTCCCGGGAATTGTGGTGGCCCAGAAGATGATATAGTTTTTATTCTGAGGATCATAGACCATTTCGGGGGCCCAGCAATTCATGGCTGTTGGCTCCCTGGCCATTACCGGGATCGTTTTTTGTTCCGACCAGTTAATCAAATCTGCCGATGATGCGTAGCCGATCTGGCGATCTCTCCAGCTGCTCGTCCAAACCATATGAAATATTCCGTCTTTCCCGTGCAAGATAAAAGGATCACGCATCAGTTTATCCGGACCAGCTGTCGGAGCAACCAGGGGTTTTCCTCCGTTTAGTGCTTTCCATTTCAAACCATCATTGCTGTATGCCAGGTGTAATCCATCCTGACCATTATCGGTAAAGTAAGAAAACAGATAAACAGATTCCTGTGCGTAGGTATGAAAAGATAGCAAAGATAAGATTAGAAAGAGGCACTTCATTTTTGGAAATTTAGCCCGAAAATACAAAAATAGTTGACATAATCCAGAGAGAGGATTAGCTTGATTTTTTTATTTTACGACAATGGTCTTAATATTTACAAATTCCCGTATGCCAACAGCTGATAATTCGCGGCCATAGCCACTTTCCCTGATGCCGCCAAACGGCATTCGTGGATCAGATTTTACAAAGTCGTTCACAAAAACACAACCTGCTTCAAGCCCCTTTTCAGCAAGCTGCTTTCCTTTGGTCAAATCAGCCGTGAAAATTCCGGCACCCAATCCAAAGACCGTATCATTGGCAATTCTGATAGCCTCTTCCTCTGATTTAACGCGGAATAAAACGGCCACAGGTCCGAAAAGCTCCTGGTAATAAGCCGGCATCTCAGGAGAAACATTGGTCAGAACCGTAGGTGGATAACAGGCTGCTTCACCTTCCGGGATATATCCTCCGAGTAAAATATTGGCTCCTGATTCACTGCTTTTTACGACCTGTTCGTGCAGTTCATGGCGTAAATCTTTCCGGGCAAGCGGACCTATTGTCGTTTGCGGGTTCAATGGGTCGCCAAAAGTGGCCAAACGCATTAACCGAAGAAATTCCTCCTCAAAAGCGTCGTATATTTTGTCTGCAACTATAAATCGTTTGGCACCTATGCAGCTTTGTCCGGCATTGAGAAGACGGCTGGTCACACATAATCGGGCGGCTGTTTTAATATCTGCGTCCTCGAGGATCAGGTAAGGATCACTTCCTCCCAATTCAAGAACCGATTTTTTCAACACTGAGCCTGCAGCAGCGGCAACCGATTTGCCCGCCGGTGTGCTGCCTGTTAACGTAACTGCCTTAATTAATGGATTTTCGATTACTTCATTAACCCTGGATGAGCGAATCAGCAAGGTTCTGAAGACATTCTGTGGAAATCCGGCTTCGCTAACCAGCTGTTCAATAGCCAGGGCACAACCGGAGACATTAGCTGCATGTTTCAGAACGCCGGTATTTCCGGCCATCAGTGCCGGGGCCAGAAATCTAAAGACTTGCCAGAAGGGGAAATTCCACGGCATGACAGCCAGTATCGTCCCGATGGGCTGATACGAGATATAGGATTCGGCAGCCTCAGTCTCAACGGGTTCACTTTTCAGAAACGTTCCGGCAGTATCGGCATAATAGGAGCAAACCAGTGCGCATTTCTCAATTTCCCCAATCGCTTCGCGTAAAACCTTGCCCATTTCTGCAACCATGATTGCGGCAAGCTCCCCTTTTTTCGCAAGCAATTTGGCCTGAAGGTTTCTCATCAACATTGACCGTTCTTCAAAACTTTTAAGTTTCCATTGTTGAAAGGCATGATCTACCTGACTGAGGATTGTATCCACCTCGCCGGAACTGTATTCCGGATAGCTTTGAATGATTTCGCCTGAATATGGATTAATGGATAGCATAACAAGAATTTTATTTCAAAAATAACGCTAATCAGTGACTTTTAATTCTTCATGATTCCAAAGAAGTATCTTTGCAAAAATATAATTAATCCATTGCGCTATTTTATTCATATTGCCTATAACGGGAATAACTACCAGGGGTGGCAGAAGTTGCCCGGGATAATTAGTGTTCAGCAGGTTATGGAGATGACACTCAGTCAGATCTTTAAAGAACCGATCTCAATTGTGGGTTGCGGCCGGACTGATGCCCATGTCCATGCGAGCCAGTTTTTTTTTCACTTTGACCTCGAAACAGCGCTGGACTTTGATTTGTTGTTTCGGCTCAACAAATGTCTCCCCCACGATATTACCGTTTTTGATGTTATTCCAATGGAGGGGATGCCCCACGCCCGATTCGGTGCAATTCAGCGAAGTTATGATTATTTTATTCATACTCAGAAAGATCCGTACCTTTTAGGATTGAGCTCTTTCTACCCGTTGCCTGATCTGGATTTCGGCAAAATGAGCCTGGCAGCCGGCCTTCTCACCCAATACAATGATTACTGCTGTTTTTGCAAGTCCCCGCTTAAGTATGACCATACAATTTGCCATGTATCCGAGGCGAAACTTTTCACCAATACTCAAAATACCAGATTACGGTTTCATATCTCCTCGAACCGGTTTTTGGCCGGGATGATCCGGATTATTATGGGAAAATTGCTGGAAGTTGGGAATGGGGAACTTTCGGTTTCTGATTTTGAAAACTATCTGAAAACCAGGGAGACCCCAAAAACGATCATTCCTGTATATGCACAGGGGCTCTATCTTTCAAAAGTAACCTACCCTTTTCTGTATCTTCCCAACAGGTCGGTTTTTAGTGATGTTCTGACGTCAGACCTCAATTTGGTAATTAAATAATTGGCTAATTATATGTTGATAAATTAAATGTATTGGTTTTCAGATCTATACAATAGATACATTATCCCGGTCTTAGTTGCAATAGTCTAAAATCCTTTCTTGGGAGCATTTTCTATTTCCTCTTTGGCTCTCGAGATCTTATCCCTGCTTTTGCCCCAATTAAACTGATAACTTAGTTTAAAGCTTAGAGGGAAAACTGACATTTTAATATTTCCCTGGTTATGCATCGAAAGGTTCGTTGAGTTGATGTCGGATCCCTGGTAGATAAACGATTTGGTGAAAGGAATTATACTTACGATCCCGATTTTTAATCTTTGTTTGAAGGTTTTCTCAATGGACAGAAAATAGAGCGCATCACTATAGGAATTGCCCTGAACATTGTTTTTCGGTGTGGCGTATTGGAAAACAAAAGTTAACGACAGCTCCTTCTTTAAAGAAAAAATAGCGGATAGACCTGATTCAAAATCGTGGTTAAGCCGGTTATTCACCCCATTTTGTTTCGCAAACTGGTTGCTGACTGTGTAGGTGTCAAACAAGCGCAGATAGGGATTTAAGGTAGCGATGCCTAGTTTTAAGGATCCCAGGAATTGCACACCGTACTGATGAATCGCCCCAAGATTCTGCCATTGGGTCACAAAAGCGTTGGAGTCATTTATAAATGTCAGATTATTAATAATATCGGTTGATTTATTATAGAACAACCTCGTGGCGATATAATTACTGCCGAATTGGATTGAATGTTCAACGGAGAGGCTGTTCCTGAATTCAGGGTTAAGAAACGGATTCCCTTTACTTACAGAATATGGATCGCTAATTGAAGTATACGGATTTAACTGAAAAATCATAGGCCGGCTGATCGAGCGGTTGTAAGAGATGTTTATAAACCGTCCGGGTGCAAGACTATATCTGAACAACGCATAAGGAAGAAATGACACCGCCGGATTTGTGAAACTGTTTTTAAGGGTCGATACCGATTTTTCAATGCGCAAGCCTGCATTCCAGTCATATTTGGAGGTTTTAAATGTGACCTTCCCGTAAGCGGCAACTATATTTTCATGATAGACAAAATCGGTTGAATTTTTGTCCAGCAATTTCTGAAATTTTCCTTTTACCCCACTACTGAAGTTCAATTTGTCGGATATAGGTAGTGTGAAATCAATTTTTATACTGGTCGCATTCAGGTTTGGTTTTGTGGCGTTAAAAAGGGTATCTGGTCTGTTTCCGGGCCCATTAAAAATAAAGTTGGTTTTGTTTTCAGCCTTCAGGTAATAATTGCTCAGGTCAATTGTCAATTCCTGACCTGCCTTATCAAGGAGGTGTTTGTAATATATTGAATAAAAAGTACTCGTGTTTTTGTCCGACTCTACCTTAGTCGCTTCCCAGTTATTGTTGGTGCTGCCACTAAATTGAGCCGCTGCATTTCCATTGTGTTCGTTTGAGTAAGGATTATAGAAAGCGTAAAAATTAAATTGGTCATGCGGACTCAAAAAATAATCAAATCCGTAATGAAACCGGTGAGACCAATCCCTTTGCCTGACAAACTGATCCGAGGTAACAGTGTTTCCTGCCTGGCCGCTTAAAATCGTTCGGAAACTTCTTTCATGAACATCGAAATAGGCTATTTCACCGTTGTAGGAGGTGTAGAAATTCATTTTTTTAAATCCGTAATTAAAACTGTAAGTAGGGAAGATATATACCTCTGAAGCTGAAGTAGGTATCTCCGCGTTAATCTGTCCGGAAAAGCCGGAATCCCGGTCTTTTTTTAATATAATGTTGATTGCCGCAGTTGCGTTACCATCATAATTTGACGGTGGTGCGCTAAAGACTTCGATTTTCTCTATCTGTTTCGGCATTAGCTGACTAATAAAACTTTTGTCACGCTCCTTCCCATCCACTAAAATCAGGATGTTTTGACTGCCCTGAACCGAAATATTCTGCATAATATCCAGCTGGATGCCGGGAATGAGTTTCAAAATATCGGTCCCGTTATTTGAAACATCAACCATCTTTTTAGTTACAAAGAAGATCGCTTTACCGTTTTCTGATTTCCCTTTTAACCGGTCACCAATGATCTTGGTTTCATTGAGATTGAAAACCTGATCCTGTAAATAGATTACCCCGGCAAAGGTCCCCTGCTGGTCAGACACGGCAATGCTTTTGGAGACCTTTTGATAACCGATAAGTGAAACAACAAGGTTATAATCACCCCGTGGAACGGCATTCAGATTAAAAACACCGCCGGTATCGCTCATCGCGGCTGTTACCAGGGTAGAGTCGGATGGTTTGATTAAAGAGACACTGGCGTAAGGAAGCGTCAGGTTGCTTTTCAGGTCGATCAGTTTTCCTGTAATGGATTGTTTTTTCGGGTCTGGAATTCCGGAAATACTGATTATCGCAATTGCTAAAAACATTATTTCTATGCCAGCAATCCGTTGCCAAAAAAGACAGATAATTTTTTTCATTGCGTGAATTTTAAAATTGATAACGCAAAGTAATACCTTATCTGTCTGTATTACAATATTATGGGATATATAGTAGGGATTTGTTCCGGGTTGAAAGCTTGTCCGGACTAAAGCTTGAAAAACTGGTATGAAGGGTAATTTTTTGTGATGAGTGGATTACCTAAACTGTTTTAAAAGTTGATTGAATGCCTGGGTATTTTGCCTGGAAACGGGTATTTCGGCATCGGAGCCAAAGAGTTTCAGGTGATATCCCAGGGTATTGCCATTCCTGGATCTGACTTTCTTTACGTTTACGATATAGGCCCTATGAGTTCTCATTATAAAAGGGACCGGAGAAAGCTGTTGTTCTATTTGGGCGATGGAATTGCGGATCACTACTTTTCGGATCTTATCATCGGAATTCAGATGAAAAACTACGTAATTCCCCTCAGATTCTGCAAAAACAAACTGGCTCGGATAAAAGCTGAGTTCTTCTTTTTTTAGTCTGGAACCTATCTGGACCAGTTGTTCAGGTTGCTCGGGTTTAAATGAACCGGAAGCCTGATTATAACTTTGTACAGATTCGGAGGCAAAAAGGTAACGATAATTGGTTGCCGTAAAAAATCCAAGGGGGAAAATTCCAATCAGGAATGCATGTTTAAACGAATCCCAAAAGGTAATCAGGTTCCATCGGTCCCCATGAACTTCCAGAAAAAAGCCAATGAGAAAAATGAAAATACCCATTCCCAAAAGGATAATTACAATGGCCAGGATCTCTTTTAAAATGGTCCATTCCTGCTCAATGGAGAAATAGCGGTTGGCACGCAACAATTTAATCAGGCAAAAAATAAAGAACGAGGAACCGCTCATATAAACGGCCATTGTGGCTTCATAATCCAGGAATCTTGATTCGTGCATTTTAAGCGGATTGTACAAGGTGACAAATCCAAAGCAAAAAATAAAAAATATCAATATTCCGATATATGGTTTATTTAGGATGAAGTTTCGGGGATACTTTTTATTCAAAAAATTATTAACATATCTTGGGTAGGCCCCTGGAATAGAGAACATTATTTTCTCGGTTTTATTTTATGCAAGTTATAGAACTTCAACAATTTAATGTTTTTTTATCAGCCATACTTCCGAAGCAATGGTTCCCCAGCCTCCGGAGTTTCTCCATTGTTCAACGCTTACGCGGTCGCCACGCCCAACATCAGCTGCTCGCTCCAGCCTGATAGTCAGTTCTCCGTCTGCTGTTGCCTGCGCAGGAATGTCATAGGTAAAAAAGTCAGACATCTGCAGGGGTAATTCGACATCCTTGGCTAACAGAATGTTATTTGCGTAGATGCTCTCGGTTTTCTGGTTCATCCGCATGGCATAACGTTCCTGATACCATGGGCGGACCAAGGTAAATCTTATTTTATAGGATGTTTTTTTATCCAGCCCACTGTAATGAAGTGTTAACCCCTGATCTTCATTTTGAGTGTAATGCATCGAACGTTGTGATGGGCGGTTCCCTTCTGAAAGCATTTGTGAGACATAGGGTTGACCATGATCGTAAGGATATCCTATAACAACATGTGGCGCAATATTATACGTTCCAAGGTTGTCGTAAAATCCACCCTCTCCCGGGTTTTCATAATCCACAATCATTGTTAGGAGTTCGTCTCTTTTCTTGGTATCGGCTATTTTTGCCCTTTCAAGTTGCCGCTTCAGCCATCCCAGACCAATGAAATCGTGTTTTAAGTTGTAAAGGCCGTCATTTCTTTCCCCAAATAATGTATTGCTTTCTTCACCCAACGCAGTGGCTTCTTCTCTTAAGGCAATCATCTCATTTGTTTCTTTCAGGTCAAACCAGTTAAGTGCATCTAATATCGCTTTTTTTGAATCCCCACTTTTAAGTGCTTCTGAGATTAACTTCTCAATCCTGGACTGCAGCTGAATTTGCTGCCCGACATTGAGTTGCGTATATCTGTCTAATACCCCTTTTTGCATATACATACGCCAGCACCAGTCCTGGACAAGAATTTCTTTAGGGATTAGTTTTCCGGCTTGTTTGACGAGGTCGTAATATCGTTTTATCCCCGTTTTTTCAGGCAGTAGTGTACCAGGTTTTTCCTCAATATTCTGTTCCAGGATTAGCAGAGCCTTTGCCATCAATGGCGCAGCTTCGGTTCCAAACCAGGTATTGCAATAGTCGTTTATGACTGCTTCGAGGGTTGTTCGGGGTGCCCACAATAGTCTTGCCCACATCCATTGGTTAAAGTGGTCATGGTGGCCACTAGAATGAGTAATGTCGCCCACTCCGAAAGGCATCAGGTCATTAAATACCCGGTAATAATTCTGGGGACAGGCGTAAAATGAGAGCCGGTTATAAACCATGGTCAGAAATTGATCAGGACGCCTTTCATATATTTCATGGCTCCAGTGAGGCGGCTGATTTCCGTCCCTGTCGGGCCTTGGATACATTTGAACAAACGCGTGCTGGGCATATTTCCAGTGTGTTATTTCGTTGTAATAGAGAAGCTTTTGTTGAGGTGGCAACTGATGAAGGATCTCTTTTGGATATAGGCTGTACGGGCCATATCCCGGATAACGGAAGAGATCCATTCGATGGGTTTGCCGGTGTCCAGGCTGCCAGGATGTGGCATCTGAACCTGGTCCATATCCCCATGCCCAGAGCCAGTCACGTGGTTTTTCCTGCAGGTATTTAAAAATGGCATTGTCATCGTTGTTGTCGAATTTTTGGTTGGTGAAATAGACTCTGGTTTCAGGGTGGTATTTGTGGACAATCTCAGCCATCTGTTCCACTGTTTTAATAAAAGTAAGTCCATAAGGTTTGCACTTATCGCACTCACATCCACCACCATCGCCACCCCAGAATTTAACCAGGTCGAAGGCTGGGCGGTCCTTGAAATAGTTCTCACACAAATTCAGCATATACTCTTTTGCAGCGGGGACTGAAAGACAGACATATCCTGGTCTGCCAATTGATTCCTTTCCCTCCCAGTCTTTAGGAACATCTCCAGCGGCCGTATTTGGTCCAAATTCACCCTGTGTCATCAATCCATACGATTTAATGAAATCGAAAGTAGGACCATAACCGGTTGAGAAGATATTTGCACCGGCGAGTGCATAGTCGAGAATAACCCGGTGAAGCTCTTTGTCGCCCCAGGGACGGGCTTTCCCCAGTTCCTTTGCAATATTGCTTTGCTGTACCTGAGTCCCACGGATTTCAAAAGCAGGGGCTGTCCGAACTTCAATATTATCGGGGAATTTAAGTATCCCATTTCGGATGGTAGCTTGACGGAGAAATTCCCCGACAGCATAGAGACATCCGCGTTCGTCGATGCCAGCAGCTACAATTACATCCTTATTGTCCTGTTTTTTAAGTAAAAAACCTTCCGGTCCGGGTTCTAAATCTGATAAAGGAGGAATGTGCTCTTTCTTTAACCACGAACTTATTCCTTCATCGTTTTTGGGCATTCCTAAAATAATCAGCAGCACATTTTTATTTATTTTGGTCTCAATTTTGTCGGAAACCACCCGGATATCCGTAATCCCAGCCTCTTTTAGCCTGTCTGCCAATAGATTTGTAATATTCAGCTCTACTTTTCCTGCATTTGCAGTATGCTGAATGACAATCCCGCTATATTCCGTTGCATCCGAGATATTCGGGGTTATAAAAGCAAACACAAAGATTGTGGAAAAATAAATTACCCGGCCGGTAAGAATCTTGCAGCAGTAATTTCCGATTTTAACTAAAATAAACATTATCAATAATTTAATTTGTGTTATTGGTTCATCGCCGATCTAATTGATACCCTTATTGGTTCGCTTTATTAACTTTTATCACCTCTCCTTGTCCAATTCTATTACTTCAAACCCAGCGGGTTTGAAGTAATAGAATTGGATATCAAATAATTAAAATATTAAATTATTATGCAGCCGCGTTCAAAGTGCAAAATATCTCTTTATGTCTCTCATCATTGGCATATCTTAAACTATGAAAAATGTATTATCCTCTTTGCCGTGAACTGCCAGCTGCAAGAAGCTAATAGCCAGTAGCGATTATGACATCCTTACTACTTTTTATGGGTAAGTGCGGTCCGGCAATACTCAAGACATTTGGCCACTTCTTTTACTGCATCTGAACCCTCAGGAACTGTGTATTCTAGTTCGATATCGCATTCAATCGGGTATTTCTTTTTTTGGACTAACCGGAGGATTTTTCCAACGGGTGTTTCCCCCTGTCCCCATACCTGGTTTTTGTTTGGGTCCGAAGCCTTTGGACTGGTTTTATCTTTGATATGGAGGCTAACGATACGATTATGTAAACGTTCAATAATGCTTGTAGGATCTTGTCCGGTCGCACCAAAATAGTGACCACAGTCAAGATTTAGCCTTAGGTGAGATCCAAGAGCAAGTATTTTATCAAAACTGAAATTAGGATCTCCTGGTTGACCATGATTGTGGAAAATGGCAAAAAGATTGTGTTTTTCTGCAAATGGTTCCATTCGTTTTGCAGCGTCTTCTGAAATCTCCATTGTAATTCCAATAGCACCTAACGTTTTGGCTGCATTAAATGCATAATCAATTTCCGGATCAGACCAACCTTTGTCTCCAAGTTTTAGAATATTAATCTTTACCCCTTTGTCATTGAACATCTTACGAATCTCCTTAAATTTAGCCATTGAAACAGTTGAACGCCACTTCTTGATCACTTCAGGGTCTTTAACCTGTGGAATACCTGCATATTCTTCAACTGCGCCACCCATCAGTTCAACTGAGCTTAATCCTGATTGAACGGCATAATTGAGTATCGCAGTAATCGTTTGATCCGGCATGCTTCGATAGCTGTAGGTAATTGTGCCTATCTGAACACCTCCGATTTTGGAGCTTTGCTTTCCGGTTGCTGCAAAAGAGGGTTGAAGGCTCAAGAAGATAAAAGCAAGAAGGGTCATGGTCCTTCCAACAGAAAGCCGTGTACCGGCTTGCGCTAAATTCATTTTAATTTGATGCATAGTGATGATTATTAGTGTATTAAATTGTAATTGAGAGATGATTAATCCATGCGGATCAGACTGAAAGGTTGAGTCAATCCATAATCCATCAGAAAATATTGTCCTATCCCCGGAATATTTTCCGGGGCTGTATCCCAATCTCCAGGACCATTAATCCATCGGTGGTTGTCCTTATAGAAATAGCCGAAGGTATTTTTTAAGCTACCGATCACATTTACCGAAATCTCATTTTTTCCATTATCGATAAATTTGCTGATATTTAATTCATATGGAGGATAAGCAATGATTCCGGCTTTCTTGTCATTGACATAAATCTCGGTTAAAACACCGTTCCATTTGTTCAGTCTAACCTTGATTTGCTCTCTGTTCTTTGTCGCGTTAAAGTTTTCGGTATAGGAAACTTTCTGGGCATAAAATGGATATCCCATTGATTTCCAAGAGCCTAGTCCGGATATGGTTCCCGACGAAATTTCAAACCCTTGTTTGTGAGGATTCAGCACAAAATCTCCCACAATATAAGCCGGCATCAATTCGGCATAGACCGACATTTTGGGGGCTCGTAACGTCAGCACGTTTGAGCCTTTTCTGACTTTTTCGCCGATGGGGAATTTGAAGAACTCACGGTCAATCCACCATTCATCACTCTTTTCAACCTTTTCTCCATTAACCAGGACATCCCAAAGTTCGGGCCTTTCGACTACGGCTGAAAGTTTACTCATCGTT
>Ga0316226_1002802_pt1 | contig 15721 bp, 6 predicted proteins | sample TBH18017metaG_FD_206009 | JGI IMG/M metagenome (GOLD analysis project Ga0316226, IMG submission 206009) | Freshwater microbial communities from Trout Bog Lake, Wisconsin, USA - TBH18017 | ecosystem: Environmental > Aquatic > Freshwater > Lake > Hypolimnion/Profundal zone | place: USA: Wisconsin... | reverse complement strand
CTTAGTATTAATTAGTTGCTCAATAGGAGCTGTTTGCTTAAAAAGGGTTTTATAACTATGCTCATAAATTGATTGCCAAATATTCCAAAGAACTTTTCCTCCAAATTCATAATTATGCAAATTATACTCATCTTTTTCATAAGTGTAGACAAATATTATGTCTTTGGGGTGCGAAATGGGTTTAGAATAAATTAAAACTTGAGGGATTCCAATATAATTACTTAATATTAGTTGATTCGAATATTTTGATTTATCAATTTTTTTGGGTGGATAAAACAATTTCCAAGAAAGCCGTAAATTTTCTGCAAGCAAATCACACACACTTAAAAATACACCAAGAGGATTCAGAATCCAATAAAATTCCGTTCTGATAGATATCAATTGTTCAATATTTTCCTCATTATCTTTTTTCAATTCCTTATTTTTTAAAAAATCTTTTATTATGTTTCTTTCAGTCTCGTGAGTTGAGGAGAGTAAATTTTTATTTATTAGCTCGTCTTCGGCACTACCAAATCTATCATGATGAAAAATTCCTAAACAACTAAGAATAATGGAAGGTAATGCGATATTCTTATTTTTAATATCTGATTCATTCCATAACTTTTTTAATAGAATAAAATTTTTCTCCTCAGTATAATAATCCAATAATAAGCTAGCAGCAATTTGACCATGATCAAAATATTCAATCTCGTCTTTTCTTCCTGTATCATCATTAATTTTTAGTCGTTTTGATTTTTCTAAGTAACTCATCATTTCACCTTTTGCAACCAAATTTCCGTTTGAAATTGTTTCAATAGCTTTTTCCAATCTTGTATTTGTGATTGAATATCTGTCGAATTCGTTGCAACAGCTGGATTCAATAAATTCACTATTATAGGAAATTATTTCCATCCATGATTTAATCTCCTCAACATAGGAGAAATCATGACAAAAGGAAGCAATAAGCCAAGCTGTTACTATAATTTTTCTCCACGTAATTTTGTCAATATCATCAATCCCAATGCATGACTGACGTAAAAATATTAAAGAAGAAGAATTTTTAATACCCTCCGCCAATGTATCAAGAGGTGAATTAATATTCGCATCCTCAAGATCATCCTCCTCAAGATTAAATAATTTACATCCAATTAAAAACACTGAAAGTACGTGGGCAACATGATCTCGATATGGTTGTTTAGGTTTTTTATAAAATTCTTCAGTAATAGGCGTAATCGATTCTCCTGAAAGTAATGCGAATTGATTAAGGGTCGCAATCCCGAATGCATCCTTCAGAATAGGAAGTTTAGCAATGGGCTTATATAATGATTCTACAATTTGTTGAATGGACATGTGATCCGGGAAAAATTTAGCTAATTTATCCTTTTCCGAAAATGCACTATCAATCCTTGCTTTTTTATAAAATTCAGTTAAATTTTTAGAAAAGTCATTATCCAATACCCCATCAATATTTTTAAATATTAGCTGGTTAATTTTAAAAACAGATTCGCCAACATGATTTTCTAATTCATCGTAATTAATCCTATTATACATGTGTTTATTATTTAGATGTCAACCATTGTTCAATTTTCAACCATGAGTTATTATCTTCCTTATAAATTTTGATTAAATCTGATAAGGATTCAAAAAAACCTATATCATGATACCAGGGTATCAAAAAATTTTTAATTTCTCTATTCTTTTCTTTTAAACTAAATTGCGAAATAAATTTTGTTAAATAATTAATATTTGTATAGGGGTAAAAATTCAATTTTATATTCTTCGGATGAGTAGATAAATAGTCCGTCCACGATAGACAATCATCCCCAAGAATAATTTGATCGAGCTTTTTAACACCATTAAAAACAAAAGCAGTCTTGATGTTTAATTTTTCCAAAATTGATGCATATTCAGGAAAAGGAGAATAGGTATGTCTATCAACATTTCCAATAAAAAAAACCACTGTATTAAAACATTTGCTTATGGTTAATGATGCTTTAGTAATACCTTTTAATTCTGCTGGAGTATCAATAACAAAGTGAGAATACGTAGTCCGTTCTTGAAAAAAATTATACAAATCCTTTGGATATTGTGATGATGTCATCATTTCTTCAAAAACAGTTGCTCTTAACTGTGATGATAGGAGTATTTCAGCTGGAAAAATATCAAATTTTATGTTTTTATCCTTGAATGCTATCGGTTTAAAATTAAGGTTATTCAAGAAATCAGATTTGGTATTTTTATGTAAAGATCTAGAGTCCCTAACACTATCCCAGTAGTCATCCGCGAGATCTTCCAAATGTCCATATGTTGGACCTGAAAAATCTGTATCTAATAATGCCACTCCATCCAATGGATTGATTTTTGCAATTATTGCACTTAAATTCGCAGCAAAAAACGATTTTCCAACACCTCCTTTTTGTGAAAGTACAACATATAAATTCAATTTTCTGGGAGGATTATTCTCATCCTTATAATTCTTACTAAATTCTACCTCTACATATTCAAGATCCTTTAAATAATCATTAACTTCTATGCCTTTACAATGATTTTGTAGAAGCTCAGTTGTTATTCTATATTCAGGCCCTAAGTTGTTACTACTACTATCTATTTTTAGAATTGTTCGAGAACAAAAATCCTTTGTCATTTCCAAATAGTAACTACTCTTTGTAATATTTAATGTACATTTATCAAGAATTGTCGATATTTGACTTAGGTACTTTTGAAAATCTTTTTTTGCGTTTGAAGTTATATTTAATAAAATAGTAAGTGTTGATTGCCAAATATTAAAAAAATCAAGGGGCTTTAATTTTTTCTCATTATCATTTAAAAGTAGAATACTTTTTATTATATCAAGTAAATATTGTGTTGGAAAAAGATCTGCAAGATCACCTATAATGCTATAAGAGTTTTTTTTATCATTAGTCATAGTATAAAACTTGTCAGCCAAATTTGCAGATGACCATTGCTTATCAGTTAGAAGATTTTTAATCAAAATTGTTGTATATTCACTTTCTTTAAATACATATAAATTTGATAATTTAATTAAATCAACTTTTTCGCATATATCATCGATAATTAATTTTTCAAACTTCTTATTCTTCAAGGCTAATTTTAATATTTCTTTTTGAGGAAATCCTTCAATTTTCCAGATGTATTCAATTAAGCCCTTTTCTATCTCACTAGTTTTTTTGAGATTTTCGATGATTTCTTTTGAAATTTGTATTCTTGATGCCATTGAAAGTTTAGACAATGAGTGAGACGTTCCTTCAAAGAATGCATAAGTTGTTAGATAAAAGGCAGCCCTATATAATACGTACATAAGATCTGTAAATAAATATATAGCGGTTTTTAGATTGGCCTCAGTAATGTTATTCCCAATACCAAAAGCCCCAACAATAGCACATTCTTCTCGCCAAACCCCTTCCTTAAATAAATCATCTCCAATAACAATAATCCTTTCAAAAGCTGTTTTATATATACCAGTAAGAGGTGAGGTTGTCAAATATGCATTCTTTTCACAAAAAACCTCTAAATCACCATTAAATAGAGCGCTTTCGATTTTATATACTTTGTATTTTTGAACATATATTCCATAAGAATTTTTATTTGAATCCCCAGTGGCAACACAATACCATATACCATGCTTTCTCGAAATATGGGTTAATAAATTGTCCTCTTCCCAAGGATAATTTTTACTCATCAAATCTAGTTCACTTGCCAAAGAAACAAGTTTAATGTTTTCTTCATCATATGGGCCGTAGAGAAGGGAGAAAGATAAGTTTCTATTAATTTGAGAATATCCGGTATCTACATCAGATTGATATTCATTGCCAAATACCCCCAAATTAAGATATGGTCTAATTTTATTAAATGGATCATCTAAACACTTTTGAATTTCCATCCATTTCGCATCAAATTCATCTCTAATCAGTTGTCGGATTTCTCCTAATCCTTTTATCCGAATTAATTCATCTTTATTTTTCATTATTTGTTGTTCTTAATGGTTTAGAATCAATATTATATATATATTCATTTCATAAAAATCATTAAAGTTTTTCAACTTACAAAACAAATATACTATCCTATTTATAACGAAAAAAATAAGACAACATCTTTTTTCTCGATTATTTATTAAACTTAAAATGTTCACCTATATACTTATGAACCATACTTAATTGTAATTTCTCAGATGTAGGTCCACTTCGAATATAAAAATCTTCCTTGTAATCAAATTTTAAATATACTGGTTCAAGGCTTTTCGGGCAGTTAACCTCACATATTGTACCTTCTTCTAACTTATGAATCTTTGTTTTAATGGACGAAGCAATAATTTGACCAAATGATGATTTAAGGTGATTGTATAAATGAACCAGGAATTTATCGGAACTATCAAAATTATCTTTTTCAATCCCTACAATTTTGCCTTCATCCGATATCCCTATAAATAAAGTACCACCATCACTATTCAAGAAGGCACTTACTGTTTTCAGCACTGCGTAGGTTATTTCTTTGTCATTTTTATTTGCTAGTAGGTTAAAACGCAGTGTAGATTTGAATTCAATCATGGAACCTTCGCCACCTCCAATAATATTCATTATTGAAATATCATCATCAGCAATAATATTCTCTTCTTCTAACACAATTAACTTATCATCATTTGCTTCCTCTTTTCCAGCATTGAATCCCTCATCAGAATAAAATGAAGGTTTGTGATGACTTGTTTGGAAATCATCTGGGAACGAGGATCGAATTGTTACAGGGAAATATTCACGATCCATTTTACATAGCTCATCTCTGACTCTTTGCCTTAATTCAATAGCTGGGTTGACACAATACTGATAAAATTCTGCTTCACTTAATAACTTGTTAGGAAATATGATTTTCATCAAACCAGAAGCACCAGCTTCAATAGCTTTATTATCTCTCATATCTTCGCAATCGATCAATTTCATATTAGTCTTAACGTAATCTCGATAACCTATATCAAGGCGAAGTCTATGTAAGATTTCTCCAAAAATATCTCCTTTTAATCCAATAAATTTTGAGGGAGTGGTTTTTGTCACTCGAGGCAAATCCCACCCTGGTAAAAACCCGGAGAATCTATCTATAAATGCTGTTTCTTGCAAGAAATTTGGAAACACCTTGAATAACCCTTTAAGTTCATTTAATGGTCTGGTATTCTCATCCAATTCTATATTAGCAAGAATTACAATACCTGCATCAGCAGATATTGCAGACGCAGTTCCCTTACCGAATTTACCTGACTCAAGGTAGGTCTTTAATAATGCCGTCAATTCTCCAGAGGAATCTCCTTTTACTTTTTGTGCTTCATCTATTACAACTGCGTCATACTTTGTAATCAATCCTGCAGTTTTTCTCGCGTCATTAAAAAATAATACAGCAGGAGTGATGTTTCCAGCTCTTACTGCAACATACCTAGACATATTATCATATACATATGACTTTCCAGTACCTTTAGGTGCAAGTTCTACCAAATTGTATCTTGGTTCTACTAATGGGATTAAACGACTTATCAGAAGTATTTTTTGACGATTACTATAAATCTCAGGATTAAATCCCATTGAAGAAATTATAAAATCGATCCATTCATCAGTGCTGAAAGAACTTCGAGATGCGTTATAATAATCAATATCAACGTTAGCAATTTGAAAAGGTTTAAATTCTTTCATCCAAACCTGTCCTTTTGGTGATTCCTCTGTCGGAGGAATATAAAACAACGTACCTACTCCCCATAATCCACTACTAAGCAGCATTTCATTTTCTTCAACAATTTTTGCAGGAATAGCTGCATTATTTAGATCTAAAAATGGAATTGAAAGAAACCGATCTCCCTTCGTTAGATTAATGGATACATTATAATTATCTAACATTTGGACGTCCTGCATTTCAAGAAGTTGGTTATTAATATTTTCTTTTTCACCCTTTGCTGGAACAAATTTTGAAATGAATGAAGCAATTTTCCCTCTGGATTGCTCATCAATTGATTCAGAATCACCAACAAAATAACTTATTATCCACTCTCCGACATAGGTTGGAATTGCCCTAGCTCCAAATCCAGCTTGATGAATGAAAGACTTATTTATAATTATCTCGGCAAACACTTCACGAGCTTTCTCTTCAAATGATTTCATAGTTAAAAATCTAAGAGTTTATCAAGATCAAAGGTTGTTTTTACTATTGATTTACTTTTTACGGGAAATTCCTTTTCAATATTAATAACATTTCCATCAATAATATAATTTAATACAATCTTTATATTTGAATTATCTTTAATGCTTAATTTAATTTTCGCCTCAATAAATATCTCATTTTTTGGAAGAATATCATCAATATCGAATATTTTGATCTTTAGAGATTCATTTTCAAATATTTCAATTTGAATCCTTTCAATAGTTTTATCATTTGGATTAGCCAAGCGAATAGGACAGGATTCAAGTGTCAAGTATCTAAATTCAGTCTTTTGTAATTGAATGATGATTTCCTTAAAAATAGATTTTTGAAATACAAAACAACCTCCCGGAATAATCATTTCTTCAGGTGTTGCTCCACCATGCACATATGAATCAGAAACTGCTTTTTTAAATCTACCATATCCTTTAGCAATCACATAATTGTGCCCATCACCGGAGATTTTACTGTCCATACAATAGAGAGAATTTGAAATATTTTCATTATTTTTCAATTCATTAAATTCTTTACTATTTATCCTGATAAATCTATGATCTGGACTAATATCGGCTTCTGGGAATAAGATTTTAAACTTGATATCCTCAATGGGATTTGGATAAGATTCAGGTATTATTGTGGAACCATGATCTGAAATGAAGAATATTTTTACAACATCTTCCTTTCGGTTTCTCTTGATGAATAAGTCAAGGATTTTACAAAGCTTTTCAAGATTATATTTGACTTTTTCTTTATGATCTATAAGTGTTTTTTGTGGTGATGAGTGTAGTTCTGCATCAACACCAAGATAATTAATAAAAATTATTTCTTTCCCCTTTACCTGATGGGTACTAATGTTTGATAATTCAGAATGATAATAGAATAAGGAATGTTCAGGAAAATATTTTTGCCAAGTATTATTAATAATTGGTTCATAGGTCGTTTTTGTTGAATCAATTTTATCTCGTGTACCTGCTATAATAGCGAATTTTCCAACAGATGTTGTGGTTGGCAAAAGGCTTAAATATGGCACTGGCTGATCAAGTAAGACTATATTATACTTATGAAATGCCTCCTGAAGATATTTGAAATACTTATAATTAAGATTGTCAATAACCAATATAATTACTAACTCTGTTTCCTTAATCAGTTGATTGAAATTATGTATAAACCGGTGAATAAAATTATCATAGTGATAACTTATTTTTTCATACTCACGTAATATAAATTCTGAGAATAATTCACCCCAAAGAAGTGTCGAATCATCAATATGGGCTGTATTATCAGCCCAAATTTTATAAGGATAATAATATTGGACTGCATCAGAGAGAATTAAATTTATATTTTGTTTTGAATTAAATTTTGGTAAATCGAAATCTGGAGGAATATTATCCGCCATCATCTCTAATTGGTCAAGAACGGCAGTGTTAAGTTTTAAAAATTTAATTGATAGTTTTTTTAGGAGAAGATGGGTGATAAATTCACTCTTTTCCTTAAGAATTTCAATAATAAAATCAAATTCTTCAACTAGCATACCAGACATTGAATCAATAAGGTTGTTAAAGGAAATTTGATTCAACCCTGATTTTAACCCTTTGAGAAAAATATCTAATTCATCCTTGAATTGTGAAAATAATTCAGATCTAGTCATGAATTCAGATATATCTATTTCCTTAAGATTATAAGCAGATAATAATTTGGCCCACTGTTGATTCTGTAGTTTTTCTCTAAACGGGGTAGGATAACCTTGGATAAGTGTCAATAAACAAGCATTATCAAATAATTCAATTGGTTTAGTAAATATAAGATCAATTATTTTCTGGTTAGACGAATCTTGTTTTAAAAACAAGATATGCTTAAAGTTAAGGACTCTATTTACAATCGGAGGGAAGCTGTTTTCTGTCTTCTTAAATTTGGCGAGGTCATTAAGCAAATTACCAAAACCCCTTACGGGGAAAAGTAAACCAGTTAAATATTGAGAAACAAAGTTAGAAATAATGATTGTTGAAAACGATAAAGGATTATCGGAATGAAAGTCATAATCTAGTAATTTCTGGTCTTTTATTTCTTTATTGGATGGCTCAAAATCAAATTGAGAGATATTCCATTTTGAAGAGAGTAGCGACCTATATGTAATTTCTTTATTATCGACAAAGTCAACTTTTGCATAGGAAAAAAATGCCGCTTTGATCAACTCTTTTAAAAGGAGAGAACGAGTAATTAGGATTATATCGGTATCAGATTTAACGGATTCGTATATTTTTAGATAGGCTTCAAAATAGGAATTTTCATCCTCAAAAAATACCGCACCTTGAGGCTTTAGTTCTCCAGTCTTGTCGAGGTATATGTTAATTTTCATTTTCTAGTTTTGTACCTAAGTCTTTAAGGAATTTTCCTAAATCTTTTTTATTAATCACTCTTTCAGATGATAAAAACTTGCCAACTAAACCTTTAATTATCCGAATTGCATGGTCAATATCCAAAGGCTTTTCTGTATCATAACCGGTTGTTGTTTCAGAAACACAATCTTCAGAATGCTCTTTTAGTTTAACAGTTAGTACTTTGCTAAAATTATTTTCACCATCTTGAGATACTATCTTCAATAATTGAAAAGTATTCTTTGTCTTATATTCAAACTTTTTCTTAATTAATGTTCTTTGAGAACCTAAATCTTGAGGGTCCTGATTGTTATCAGTGAGAAGAACGGTAACTCCAGGAACAGGGGGCTTGATAATTAATACAAATTTGTCTTTATCATCAAACTTAAATATCACCTCTGATTTATTTTCAATTTTTTCATAAATATCATCTTTTGGCTCAAGGATGGGCAAAGGAACTTTAATTTTATGGATATTTAATGTTTCAATTCCCTGAATCAATTTATTTATATATGAGCTCAATTCATTTGTAGTCCAGTCCTTAAGTGGACCAAGAGAGAGTGCAATTGGTAACTTTTCATAGATTGATGTTGTTATTACCGATATACTCTTAAAACTTCGCAATAAGCCCAAACTTTCTTTTGTCTGCCAAAGCGCAGTTTCATCTCTTTGGTTATCATCTAATAGATTATACCATTCTATTATCTTGTTCTTAAGATCCTCGTCTGTTTTCCCAATAGCTGCAAATACATCTAAAAGCTTTCCAAGAAGCTGGTTTTCAATTTTTGTTTGGATGTTTTCAATTTCTGACTTGCAGGATTTTAAATCAGTTGTCAATTGATTTACAAGACTTTCATCCAGTTTTGTATCTTCTGGAATACTACTAATTGCTAAGGTTTTTGAATAGAAGAACTCATAAAAAGTACTATGGCTTATGGAGTTAAAAACTTGAATAAATGTTTTTGTTTTCGAATCGATGAAAAAATCATCAGATTTGGATAATTTACTCAAAGTAGACCACCAAGAATTTAAAACATTACTTGTTTCTGATAATGAGGGAAAATCACTAATGGAAAGCTTCTCGGTTGAAAATATATTATAGATTTCATTCAAATATGACTTCTCAACAGCTGAAAGATTACGTTTGTTAATAACAGCAAGCGAGTTATCGGAATCGACTATTGATGTGACAATCTTGTAATCGGTAATAGGAATCTCTCCAGCATCACTGTAGGTTTTTTTATATTCTAATTCGTCGCCAAAATATTTTGCAACATAAGCGATAAAGAATTTTAATGTTACATTGCTTAACCCATAGGGAGCCTCTTTATATTTCTGAATGAATTTTTTCAGGTTCAAGGAAGTACTTCCTTGAACCTCTTTAATCATATCAGCCAATGCTGGGAAAACCGGTTCATATTTACTAAGATCCTTTTGAGTTTCACACCAAACAAAATGTGTATCAGGTGATGATTTCTTGCAGTTAACTAGAATTTGTCTATTATAAAGAACATTATACAAATATCTAATAAAGCCTTTATCAGACCCAAATGTCTTATTTATTTTGATTATCTGACCAGGCTCAAGCAATGCTTCGACAGCCTCTTTAAAAATACTTTCCTTGTTGCCAGTCAAATTTTTGTGTTTTCTATTTAATTCTTCATCGGAAATATTATTAAAACGAGAATAGAGAGTTTTAAGAAATTTCTTTACAGGGTCCTGATCTGATAATGGTTTCGTATCAATTATTAAACCACCCCTACCATACCAGGTAGATAACTTCCCAGCAAGATATTTATTTCTCAATTCAACATATAACTTGACGTATCCCGAGTTAGTATTACCAATGAATGAATCGTCAAGTCGAACTTGATCAGGTATGGATGCTGTAGAATAATCCTCGGAATTTTTAACGTTTAATACAGCTTTTAATGAAGTATAGGTATCTGAAATAATAATTGGAGATTCTGGAATAACTATAACTATATATTTTGAGTCATTACTTTTCGCATATTCTCTTGCCTTACGAATATCATCTTCTGTTTCAGTGATAACATAAATAACTATACCATCATATCCATCTTTTTTGCCAATTTGATTCAATAGTATTTGCTCGTAATATTTGAAATATTCAATTTCTGAACCGTCTATAAATTTATTTTTACGAAAATTTTTAAATAATTCAATAACTCGTAAAAGTTTGAAATCTGAATTGATTGGGGAGTTGAATGCTAATGCATTCAAATTGTTGTCAAAGGAATTATCATAAGCATTAGCAATTGAAATGAATTCATCATCAATTGGAATATTTCCATCAGCCACCAATTTTTCTTTTTCGATTGAAATAAATTCTGCCCAATCAATTTCTGATCCTTTCCGAAATTCGTAACAGTCTGAAATAGAATTGTAAAAAACAACTTTAAATTTTGATAATAGTTTTAGTGCATTTGTGACTTTGTTTTGATCTTTGGGCTGAAAATTGAGGGCAAATACAATATTTTTAAAATCACATTTAATACCAACAATATCAAATACAAGCATAATTTTTAATATCTTGATGTATATCATGTTATCAATGCTGAGATCATCAGGATTAAAAAGAGTCTGATCCGTGTTAATATTCATCAATTCTTTATAAGAAGCACCATATGATCGCACACTGTCTTTTGATTTCGGTGTTAAGTCAACATTGTTAACATCAAGTTCCCGATGGAAATAGTCTACCAGATAATCAGTTGTGAATAAATTCAATAATTTTTCAGTATTCAGAATTTCATTATCCGTGATGAAACTTTTATAGGAAAACTTATTTTCTTCACCATCTCCTTCACCTCCCAAAAAAGTAAATAATGTTCTATTAGAGGATCCTACTGCAGTGCTAAGATTCAACAAACAGAACATGGATAATGGATGGAGCGGATAAACGGCCTTAATGATTTTGTCCTGTATCTCCTTTTCACTTAACCACTTAAAAAGATCTAAACGCTTAATATCTGTAATTTTTGAAAAGAGCTGTGGTAGATTGGGCTTAATAGTAGAATTGTACAGATCATTTTCTTCAATTTTAACAATTGCTGAAACAAGTTCCTCAAGTCCTTCAGTTTTTACGTCTATCGGTTTGAAACGAGCTTGAACAACTTTAAAATCTTCAATGGAATATTCATTAGCATAGGCTGATAATTGTTTATGCATAGCACCTATTAATATTACTTTGTTGGAAGATTGACACAGTTCTGCAAAACCCTGGACTACTTCAACTGAGATACGTTTATTCTTTAAAACATAATCGAATTCATCGTAAAGAATAACAACTCCATCGAAACGAGATTTAAATTCTGGTGATTTTATCAGATCATCTAAAATAATATTAATATTACTGGCATTGTAGCGAAAATCATTGTAAGTAATGCGTTTAACAATTTCTTTAAATATATCCAAGGCCTCTTTACGATTGTTTTTTAAAGCAGCTTTCAGCTGATTGTAACCCTTATAATCAACTGGTTCTTTTTCAAGCTCATTGATAAAAATGGTATATAAAGAAGATTCACCATTATTTTCAGCCTGCTTAATTTTATCAAGATATCTGATAGCTTCTTTAAAAATAGTTGATAGATCTGACTTAAAATCTTCCTTTTCAAGAGATTCTTCTAGAGCAGTAAGAACAGATTCACTGAAATCGGCGGTTGATGCATAATCAGGAATAACTACAAGATATCTGCCTGAACCGCGGATGTTTTTTATTTGTTTTGTTAAGTCAGCATCAACTTCCTCAAAGGTTTTATAAAATGTCTTTAATTCCGGCTGGTCTGGAGTTTGTGAAAAAATATTTGCAAGCATTAATAGCAAATGCGATTTACCAGTACCATAATGACCAGTTAATGCCGAGCTTTTATATAGATTACCTGGCTGGAAGGCTTTTACAAGTGTTAATAGGATTGCCCTATGAGATTTAATTGGTTTATAACCCTCCATTCGAGCTTTATTCTTGACCTTGTCGTAAAATTCATTTTTAAGGTTAACGGTATTAGACATACCGGGATATAACTTGACGACATTTACTATTTTGGCCATTTCAGTAATTGTTTAAAAGTTCAAGGTCTGAAAATCTGACTATAAATGGAATATTATGATAATTCTCCATATTTTGATCTGAATGCAATATGAATATAACAGGAATACTAATCACGGAATTTTCAAGTTGTTTTTCAACTTGTTTTAAAAATTCCTTCTTATCCTCAGTTGACCATACATTAACTAAAAAATCGAAATTGTCAATAATAAGTGCATCTAATTTTTCTAGCTCTGTTACAGTTAATAATGATAATGTCCATTTTAAAAATTTCTTTGGAGTGAATTCAAAAATAGATTGAACTGATTGTATTTTCTTATATTCATCAATGATATTAAAACAGATAATCTTAATGTCTTTATTTTTCAAAATAAATTCTTGTATATAATCAGACTTACCTATTCCAGCATCCCCATAAATTATAAAAGATTTGTAGCGCTCTGATTTAAAATTATTTATATGTTGGCGAAGACTGCTGGCCATATTATTCGAATTTTTGCTTAAAGTACATTCTTAATACTTCCAAATAATCTATAAATTCAGTAAATTTAATCTGATCCAGATCTGCAAAGGATTCAATAGTTATATACCCTTTAATTCTTAACCTTTCTAATGCATCTCTAAAATATCTTTCTGTTAAATAAAACAACCTACCAGGAGAATTTTCGACAGTAGTAATTAACTTGATTTCAAGTGCAACTTCATTTGGGTAATATCGTGTTTTAAAAAGCCAAATAGCTGCAAGCAATATTTCATCAGGTACTAAATATGGTTGAGTTTTATGGTATTTATATCCGGTTTCATCAAACGATAGCAAGTTTAATTTTGAAAAATTGCTTTCTATATAAGCTTTTATACAGGTACTAAATTCTTTTCGAAGATGCATACCAAATGATTGTACAGAATGATTTTGGCGCTGATCATCTAATAAACGAATTACATCTTCATAGGTAAAAGAAGGTTTTGGAATGAGATGATTTGAAATCCGATTCCAAATAATTAACCTGCGATCAGAAGATATATAATAATGCAGGAACCAAAGAGTGCCTAAATCTTCAAAATATTTATCATTTAACAGAATGAGCCTTGCGAGCATGGAAGGGTTTTTTGTTTTATCGTCTAATAATCCAAGGAAATACAGAATTCGAGAAAAACCTTCGGATTTCTCAGGAGAATAACCGATAATAGCTGGGTATTCATTACTAGAAAAATGAGATTTATTGCTTTCAATACAATACTCGAGTATTACCGAAGCTTGCGTAAAATCAATTTGGGCGCCACGTGAAATTTGCCAAACATATTGAGATTTTTCTTTTTTTGAGTATTCTTTTTTAACGATCTCATCCCCAAATAAGTTCCTATTTGTAAAAGAATTCCCAGAGGTATTCAAAATCTCACTAACTGATAAGTTTTGTTTTATTTGATTTACAAGAATTTCAAATTCATGCGCTTTATGTTCAAAATTTTTACATCTCAAATAGGCCACATATTCTTCAGCATGGTTAATAAACGCTCCGTTGTTTTTATCCCTTTGAGCGATAAATAAGTCTTTGATAATATCTAATTGTCGTCTTGGCATTTTTCGTCGATTCTGTATTTACTATCATAATTTATTAAGAAATTTATCATTTCTTTATCTAGACCAATTTTACTACCTAAAAAATAATCTACTTGATCAAAGAAGTGTTTGCTTTTTTTTGCACGAAATAACTTATACTGTGTTAATCCTTTGGCTTTTTTATAGGATACGGTTTCACAATTTATTTCAAGATCTTTTTCAATATTCCTATATAATTGTTCAAATTCTTTTGAAAAAATATTTAAATAAGCTATATCTAAAAGAAATCTTTTGATATCTTTTGGATGCAAATCATAACAATCAGAATAAACAATCCAAAACCAGTAATATAAACTTGAAAAAAATGTACTCATTAAAATATATTTTGAAAATTCCGGTTTGAATTTAATACTTGAAATTGTCGATGATTTCTGACTGATACCATCAATACTAACTTGTGGGGGATTATCATAGGCAAAAAGATAATAAGGAGCATTTAAACGTTTATAATACATAATATTTCCTGGCGAATTATCGTTAAGCAAAAATAAATCTAGTGACCTCCCAGATTTAAATAGTATTTTTAAAATCTCCTCTTCGATTTTATTAGAAATTTTGGGAATTGTATAACCTAGTATAAGGGATTCATCTTCTAATTTGTAATATTTTACTTCTTTAAAGACACTTTTTCGTTCGTAATGGAAAAATCTTCGATGAGTGCTAGTATAAATTCTGTTTTTCTTGTCTTTCTTTAAATTTATAATTGTTAAATGTGCTTTTATTGTTTTGAAAAGACAACCTGGATTTGATGAAGAATCAATATTATGAAGAAACCAGGATTCGTTTTTAAAAATTTCCTGCAAATGGATCATTCTTTTTGAGCAAATGATTGCCATAGGAGTAATAAATGAGAGATATTGGTTTGGCTTCAGATTATTATAAGCCACTTCAGGTATATACGCGTAAAGGTTTGTGGATTTTAATGATTTTAAGGGGACTCCGATATAATCATTTTCAAGAACATCTACATATGGAGGATTACCGATAGCAGCATCAAAACCAGAATTTATAATTTCCGGAAATTCAAGTTCCCAATGGAATACTTCTCTTTCAAAGCTAAACTTCTTCATTTCATTGTATAATGAAGTTCCAATCAATTCCTGCCAATCATCCTCCTTATATATTACTTGTACTTTTTCAAGGAATTCAAAATATCTTTGTTTATCAGGCAGGATAGTTGTGTCGAAAAGCGATTTCGTTAATCCTTGATTCAAATCGAAGCTAATCATTATCCACAAGGACGCCAGCTGTTTAAGATGTTTAAGAAATAAATCAGATTCGATTTCAGAAAAGATATCTTTCTTAGAAATGATATTTGAAATATCGTCGGAAGATAGTGATAACAAATCTATAAATTGTGCTTTATCACTACTGTCCGGTTGTTGATTTTTGAAAACGCTGTAACTTGTTAATATACAATAAATAAACGATCGTTCTTTGATTTTTTGATTTGAAATTCGTCCGATCTTTGCCAAAAAGGAGGTCCGATGA
>Ga0316226_1002798_pt1 | contig 15737 bp, 18 predicted proteins | sample TBH18017metaG_FD_206009 | JGI IMG/M metagenome (GOLD analysis project Ga0316226, IMG submission 206009) | Freshwater microbial communities from Trout Bog Lake, Wisconsin, USA - TBH18017 | ecosystem: Environmental > Aquatic > Freshwater > Lake > Hypolimnion/Profundal zone | place: USA: Wisconsin... | reverse complement strand
GGTTCTGATCTTGGATATCAATTTCCGCCTGAAGGCCGGGCCACCGCTCGCTCCACCGGTGTCCAATCCGCATGACCCTGGCCGCACGACGCATTGAAACTGAATCCAACCATGAACACCAAACCTGCCGACCCGCCGACCGGTGGCAATGCCCCGTTAAACACCCACGCAGTGACCGGAGCCTTCGGATACTCCGGAAAGTATATTGCGGAGCGCTTGCTGCGGCAGGGCTGCAAGGTCGTCACGCTGACGAACTCACTGAACCGCGCCAATCCCTTTGGCGGGCAGGTGAAGGCGTTCCCGCTTGCATTTGATGAGCCGGCAACGCTGGCCGGTTCGCTCGCCGGGGTGGACGTGCTTTACAACACATACTGGGTGCGGTTCAACCACGCGACGTTCACGCATGAACAGGCCGTGAACAACACGCTCGCTTTGTTTGAGGCGGCCCGGCGCGCCGGTGTCCGGAAGATTGTCCACGTCAGCATCACGAATCCCAGCGAGGACTCGCCGCTGGAATATTTCGCCGGCAAGGCGCGGCTGGAACGTGCGCTGCGGGAGAGCGGGCTGCATTATTCCATCCTCCGCCCGACGGTGCTGTTTGGCCGCGAGGATATTTTGATCAACAACATCGCCTGGGCCTTGCGCCGGTTTCCGTTGTTCGCGGTGTTTGGCGACGGCACGTATCGCCTGCAGCCGATTTATGTCGAGGATTTGGCGGCGCTGGCCGTGGCTGAAGGCCGAAGCCAGGAGAACCGCGTCATCAACGCCATCGGGCCGGAAACTTTCACCTATCGCGAACTGGTAACAGCCGTCGGCCAGGCCATCGGCAGAACCCGGCGCATCGTCGGGGTTTCGCCGGGACTTGGTTATGCCGCGAGCAAAGTCATTGGCTGGTTTGTGCGCGACACGTTTGTCACCCGCGAGGAAATCACGGGACTGATGGACGGCCTGTTGTGCGTGGACACGCCGCCAACCGGCACGACCCGTCTGACCGACTGGATGCGGGACAATGCCCAATCGCTGGGTTGCAATTACGCCAGCGAACTGGCGCGGCGGCAAGACCGCCAGGCGCCATATTTCTCCGCCTGAACGCTGACCGGGTGAAACAAAAACCGCCGCCAGAAATGAATCCGGCGGCGGCTGGTGGTTCGGAATTTTCGGCTTACGATTTGTTCACGACAATTTTCGTCGGTGTCATGATCTTCTTGCCGTCCATATCTTCGACGGTGCCGGTGACGGTGACTTTTTCGGAGTCGCCGTGGCAGACCGCCGCGTGCTCGGCCTTGCTGACGTCGTTTTGTTTCAGGTAAAAGTTGACCGGCCCGCCGGCCGCCATGACCTGCACGACGTTCTGGCACTTGTCAGTGATGTGCAGCGTGCATTTGCCGCAGACCATGTTTCCGGTGATGGTGGTTTCCTTGCTGTCGTCGGCCAGGGCGGTCATCGCCGCGCCCGCAAACGCGAGGCCGGCCAGCAACGCTACGGTGAGTTTCAATTTTTTCATGGGCATTATGATTTGATGGTTTTGTTGGTTACAAGCCTATGACAGCGCAATTAATGGCTTTGTTCAACCAAAATAATGCCATCAGGCGGCGAACAGCTCGGCCACGGTCAGGTGAAATTGCGGCACGAGCTTCTCCGCCAGCACTTCGCGGCCGGCCAGGATGCCGTGCAGCTTGAGGCCGAAATCAAAACTGTGGTAGATTTCCACGTTGTCGTAGCGCGGGTCAACCATCCACAGGCACGGCACGCGGATTTTTTCGTAGAATTCTTTTTTCACCACCGTGTCGGCGTGATGATCGTCGCGGCTGATGATTTCGACGGCGAGAAAAAGCCTGCCGCTGGCGGCGGTCACCAGCGCGAGGTCGGGGCAAAGCGCCGTGGTGCGGGAAAGCGGGACGCGGGTGCGTGGCGGCAGTAACTGGGTGCTGGACAGGCCGGCGATGCTCACGGCCATTTCGCGGTGCAGCCGGGCGCAGATCTGTTCGTGCCGGTCGCCGGGCGTGGAACGCGGCAGCGTCGCGCCGTGCAGGATTTCCTCGTAAGGCCGGCTCATGGATTTAGTTTCGAGTTGAAGGCGGAAAGTTGCAAGTTTTGACGTGCAAAAAATTGGCGGGCAAGTAAGGTTGAATCAGCAAGACAAATACGAGCAACCAAATTTTATGGCCGATAAACCAGCAACAACACAAGCACCACAACCGAGTGCGCCACCACCGACACCGCCGCCGACCGCTCCGGCGCCGACAAATAATCCAGGCACTAGAGACGGCGGAGGCGACAGAAAGACTCGATGACAGGCAAAGAGCTTTGGCAGCAGTATCAGCATTACACCCGCGACATTACGGAGCATGGTCGCAAGCTGGGTTTTGCTGGTGCTGCGATTTGTTGGATTTTCAAGCGGGATGATTTTACTTTCCCCTTGATGATCTACGCCGCATTGCTTTTCTTCATTGCCTATTTCATCGCGGACATTTTGCAGTCGTTTTTCGGTGCATTAGTCCTCAAGTTTTTCACCGAGCATCACGAGGCGAAGATGTGGCGTGAGAAACATACGATTGAGGGCGAGATTCATAAACCACGATGGGTTGATACGCCAGCATTTGTATTTTTCATCGCCAAGTGCTTGTTTCTTATCGCCGGTTTTAGTTTCATAGGGTTACATTTAGTGGCGAGGTTGGTATGTTAACATTTTCTTCTCAAAATCGGACTTGCAAAAGTCGTTCCAACTGATAGTCTCCGCGTCCTTTTAATAAATTTATGTCTGTAAAAATTCGCATGAAACGCATCGGCACGAAAAACACGCCGGTGTTCCGCATTGTCGTGGCCGACGGCCGCAGCCCGCGCGATGGCAAGTGCATCGAGGAAATCGGCACCTACCAGCCGCTCAAGCAGGGCGAAAATTTCACCATCAAGCTCGACCGCGCCCAATACTGGATCAGCAAAGGCGCGCAGCCGAGCGACACCGTGGCCAGCTTCATCAAGAAGGCGGTCAAGGCGGCGCCGGCTCCGGTGGCGGCTTAATTTTTTGTCATGCAGGAGTTCCTCGAATACGTCGTCAAAGGACTCGTGCAAAACCCCGGCGCGGTGACGGTCACCCCGGTGGAACGCGCGGGCGCGACGGTTTATGAGCTGCGGATGGATCCGTCGGACGTGGGCAAGATCATCGGCAAGCAGGGCGTGACGATTAACGCGATCCGTTCCTTGCTGCTGGCCGGCAGCGCGAAGAAAGGTTTGCGCTGTTCGGTGGAGATTGTGGAAAACAGTTGAAGGGTTGAATCGTTAAATTGTTGAATGGTTGAAACGGAAAGCCGGGGCACGATTCAACGATCCGACAAATCACGATTCAACAAAATGAAAATTGACGTGCTGACCTTGTTTCCGGCGATGTTCGCCGGGCCGCTGGATGAAAGCATCATCATGCGGGCGCGCAAGGCGGGATTGCTGGACCTAAAAATCCACCAGTTGCGCGACTGGACGCATGACAAGCACAAGACGGTGGATGACCGGCCATTTGGCGGCGGGCCGGGAATGCTGCTGAAGCCGGAACCAATTTTTGAAGCGGTGGAAAGTTTGAAGCGCGAGGGGACGAAAGTGATTTTGCTTTCGCCGGCGGGCCGGAAGTTCGACCAGGCCATCGCGCGCGAACTGGCGCAGGAAAAAGATTTGCTGCTCGTCACGGGACATTACGAGGGTTTTGACGAGCGGATTCGGGAAACGCTGGCGGACGATGAATTGTCCATCGGCGATTATGTGCTGACGAACGGCGCGCTGCCCGCGATGGTGGTGATTGACGCGGTGGCGCGGCTGCTGCCCGGAGTTTTGGGCGACGACGAAAGTTCGCACGACGAATCGTTCAGCCACGGGCTGCTGGAGTATCCGCAGTGGACGCGGCCGGCGGAGTTTCGCGGGATGAAGGTGCCGGAAGTGCTGCTGAACGGCAACCACGCCGAGATCGAGAAGTGGCGGCGCGGGCAGGCGAAGGCGCGGACGGAAGAGCAGAGACCAGATTTGTTGAAATAAAAATTTATTAAAAAGTTATGAACCAGGCATTACAACTCAAAATTGAATCGGCACAGTTTCGCAAAGACAACGCGAAGTTTAACGTCGGCGACTCCGTCAAAGTCCACACCAAGGTTGTCGAAGGCGACAAGGAACGCATCCAGATTTTTGCGGGCGTCGTCATCGGCAAGCGCGGCACCGGCCTGAACGAGACGTTCTGCGTCCGCCGCATCAGCTACGGCGAGGGCGTCGAGCGCATTTTCCCGTATCACTCGCCGCGCGTGGACAAGATCGAGGTGGAGCGCCAGGGCGATGTCCGCCGCGCCAAGCTCACCTACCTGCGCAAGCGCATCGGCAAGGGCGCGACGCTGGTCAAGGAGATGGAAAAGAAAACGGCTCCGGCCGCGAAGTGATTTACCGCCGACAATCTTCAAGGCGAGGCTTTGGCCTCGCCTTTTTTGTTTCCGGACACGGCGATAAAATAAATTTGATGTCCCGGCTGAACGGTTCGGGCATGATGATGTCTCATTTCCCTAACATGAAGACCTACCTATCATTGATCATTGTCGCGGTGGCGCTGGCGGTTTTGCCCGTGCGCGGCGGCGACACCAATAATTACACCAGCCCGGTCTGGGCATTGGCAGACTCCCAAAAAATTCTGCAAGCCGCCGCCGACATCACGCTGGCGAAATATCCCGACTGCGACGACGCGACCGTCGAGCAGAAAAGCGTCCGCGTGTTCCGCGCGGACGGCACCGGCGAAAGCCAGGACGAAACGTTCGCCAAGGTGCTCACCGAAAAAGGCCGGCGCGAAAGCCGCACGCTGTCGCTGGCCTTCACGCTGCCTTACACGACGGTGGACGTGGTGAAGCTCGAAGTGTTGAAGCCCGACGGCACGGCGCAGCCCGTGGACGTGGCGGCCAATTCCAAGGAGAGCATCAACGACAGCCAGATGGCGGCGAACATCTACGACCCGAACGACCGCGTGCTGCGCGTCAATCTGCCGAAGGTGGACATCGGCGACGTCGTTCATTCCGTCATCCGGCAGACGACCGAGCGGGCTTACATCCCCGGCCAGTTCTCCGAGCAAAATGTTTTGGAAGGCGACGGGCTCATCCGCCACATCGGCTACGAGGTGCACGCGCCGGCGGACCGCCCGTTGAAGCGCCTCCGGCTCCGGGACGCCATTCCCGGCACGGTGACGTCCACGGCCCAGACCAATTTGGACGGCACCATCACCTATTGCTGGGACGTCGCCAACGTGCCGCGCATGTTCGCCGAGCCCGCCATGCCGCCGGCCGAAAATGTGCTGCAACGCCTGAACGTCAGCACGCTGCCCGACTGGCCGGCGGTCTCGAAATGGTATTGGGACCTGAGCAAGCCGCACCTTGACGCCACCACGCCGGAGCTGAAGCGGGCCGTGTCCGCCCTCACCGCCGGCGCGACGACGGACATGGAGAAGATCAAAGCCCTGTTCTATCACGTCTCGAAGAACATCCGCTACATGGGCCTCACGCCGGAAAAAGACCGGCCCGGCTTCGAGCCGCATGACGTGAAGCTGACGTTCGAGAAGAACTACGGCGTCTGCCGCGACAAGGCCGCGCTGCTCGTCGCCATGCTGCGCGAGGCGGGGCTGGACGCGTATCCGGTGCTCATCAACGTCGGCAGCAAGTGTGACCCGGAAGTGCCCGGCCCGGATTTCAACCACGCCATCGCCTGCGTCGAGCTGAAGCCGGGCGATTATCTTTTGATGGATCCGACCGACGAGAACACGCGCGAACTGCTGCCCGCGCACGACCGCGACCGGAGTTTTCTCGTCTGCCGGCCCGAGGGCGAGCAGCTCCTGACCAGTCCCGTCCAGCCGCCGGAGGAAAACATGATGCGCGTCACGACCATCGGCACGCTGACCGCCGCCGGCACGCTGGAGGCGAAGTCCGAGCTGTCCTTCGAGGGCATGAACGACGACGTTTACCGCAACGCCTTCGTGAAGATGAAGCCCGACGACGTGCGCCGCTTCTTCGAGCGCGACCTCAAGACGGCCGTGCCCGGCGCGAAGCTGAAATCCATCAAGCTCCTGCCCGAAAACATGCTCGACATGTCCTCCGGCGTGCGCGCGGTGCTGGAATTCACCGCCGACGGCATGACCGCCAACGGCAACGGCAAGTCCGTCGTCACCGTGCCGTGGATCGGCTCCGGCCTCGGCGTCGTCAATTTCGTCCTGCGCGACACCGGGCTGGTGAAGCGCAAATATCCGTTGCAGACCGGCGCGACCTGCGGGCTGGAGGAAACCGTCTCGCTCAAGCTGGACCAGGGTTTTGCCGGCGCCGTCTCCCTGCCGGCCTGCGTGCCGGTGAATGACGATGGCCTCGCGCGCTACGAGAATATCACCTGCACCAACGGCGTGCTCGCCGGTGCGCGCGGGCTGAAGCTCAAGACCGTCGAGTTCTCGCCGGCGCAGTATCTCACGCTCAAGCAGACGCTCAAGGCGATGCAATACGACGGCCGCAAGTCGCCCGTGCTGGCGCTGTCCAAGACCGCGTCGGAAAAATCCGCCGCCGCCGTCGTGGCCGCCGCTCCCGCCGCCGCCGTCAACTCCGACGCGAAGATTCTCGATGTCTCCAAGCAGGTCGTGGTGACCGACGCGCACTCCGCCGTCACCCGCGTCAAATACTCCAAGCAGATTTTGAGCTACCGTGGCAAGCAGCGCGAGGCCGAGCTGAAGCTCGATTTCAATCCCGCCACTCAGTCCGCCAAGCTCGTCAGCGCCGCCGTCATTTCCAAGACCGGCAAGCGCGAGGAAGTTTCCGCCGGCGAGATCAACATCATGGACGCCGGCTGGAACGCCTCCGCCAAGCGCTACACCGGCGGCAAGGTGCTCGTCGCCAACCTGCCCAACGTCGAGATCGGCTCGACCATCGAGGTGGAGTTTGAGATTGCCTCGACCAACCGCCCGTTCCTCGCCGGCTTCGACGCGTTCCAGTTGGGCGATGAGCTGGTGCAGAAATCCTTTACGCTCTCCGCGCCGGACAAGCTCACCGTGCAGAAACTCGTCACCGGTCCCGTCGGCAGCATTAAGTCCGCGCATGCGAATGCCGCTGGCCGGCAGTCGTTCATATGGTTGGCGGCCAACGTCAAGGCGCTCCCGGCGGAAATGCAGTTGCCGCCGGAATGGACGTTCCTCTCCGGCGTCGGCTATTTCATCGGCGACGTGGATGACTATTACAAGAATCTCAACGCCACCTTGCTCGACCGCGCCGGCCAGAACACCCAGGCCGCCGTCGTCGCGCGCCAGTTGACGGCGAACGCCACCAACCGCGCCGCCGCCGTCGTCGCCATCCGCGACTTTATCGCCAAGTCCATCCGCGTCGCGGGGCCGGGCTTCATGGAACTGCCGCTGTCCGAGTTGTCCGCCGCCGACACCACGCTGGCCGACGGCTACGGGCATCTGGCCGACCGCGCCATTTTGTTTCATGCGATGCTGACCGCCGCCGGGTTCCAGCCGGAATTTGTCTTTGCCTCGGAGCTGCCGCCCGTCAAGGCCATCACCGGCGTCCTCAAGAAACTGCCGTTGCCGCAATGCTTCGCCATGCCGCTCGTCCGCGTGACCGTGGACGGCGAAACCATTTACCTCAACGACACCGACCAGTATTCGCACCTCGGCTCCACCGCGCATGACGGCAAGCTGGGCCTCGTCCTCGCCGGCCGCTCCACGATGGAGATCAAGGCGGCCAAGGACTGCGCCAATGAATCGCAGACCTTTTATCATCTCGCCATCGGCGACGACGGCCAGGCGCGCATCGGCGTGAAGCACAGCTATTACGGCATGGAGTTCGACGGCAAGCACCGCTACTTCGCCGAGCTGCCGCCGGAGGAGCGCCGCCGCTACTTCCAGGAGCTCGTCACGTCCGTCGCGCAGGGCGCGCGGCCGGTGGGCGGGCTGGCCACGGACTTCGACCATTATCCCGGCACGGAGGAATTCACCGTGGACGTGGACAACTACGCCGTGGTGGACGGCCGCTATTCCTATTTCGACCTGCCGTTCGCGCCGTCGCTGTTTGCGGTGGGCGCCGACCGGCGGGCGCTGCCGCTGTTCATTGCGGCGGGCGGCAAGACGACCCTCCGGGCGGAGATTGACCTGCCGCCGGGATTCCCCCGGACGATCATCGCGCCGAAAAGTGAAAGGCTCTCCGCGTCCGGCGGCACGGCGCGCATCACCTCGGCCCGCGCCGCCGGCGGCAAGTGCGTCATCACCGACGAACTGGAATCCGCGCCCGTCATCGTCAGCCCGCAGGAGTATCCGGCGCTGCTCCAGGTGGAAGCGGCCCTGCGCCAGAAATCCGCCCAGGTTTTCCTGCTCGAACAGCCGTGAGGCGGGATTTCCGTTGCCGGCGGCCTCCAGCCGGTTTTGACCCGGGGCCGGGCGGCTTCCCCTTTGGAATTGACGCTGCCGGTTTTTGCCGGTAGCCTCTCCTTCCCGTTCGGCGCATGATGCGCTGGCGGCAAACTCTTTATGTCTGAAGGATACTGCGTCAAGTGCAAGGCCAAAAAGCCCATCGCCGACGGCGTTGAGGAAACCATGAAAAACGGCCGCAAAGCCATCAAGGGCAAATGCCCCACCTGCGGCACCGTGATGTTCAAGATCCTGGGCAAGGCCGACACCGCGCCCGCGCCCGCGCCCGCGCCCGCCACCCCAACCACCCCCCCGCCGACCGTTTGAATCAAATTATGTCCCAACAGCTCGCCTACGTCATTGTCACCCCTTACTCGCTTTACAAATCCCGCACCGGCGGCATCCTAAGCCGCCTCATCACCCGCACCGGGCTCGACCTGGTCGGCCTGCGGATGTTTGCGCCGAGCCACGAGCTCGTGAAGGAATACGCCGAGACCATCATCTCCGCGCATGACCCGCAGGACCGCAAGATCCAGGAGCTGCTCAAGCAATACGTCCTGGAAAACCTCGCGCCCGATCCCAAGACCGGCCGCCATCGCCGCGTGATGATGCTGCTTTTCAAGGGCGACGAGGCCGTGCGCAAGGTGCGTTCCGTCGTCGGCAACCTCACCCCCGACCGCCGCGTCGGCGAGACCATCCGCGACACCTACAGCGACCTCATCCTCGACGACGCCGACCACGTCCGCTACTTCGAGCCCGCCGTGCTGGCCGCGCCCAACGTCGAAGAGGCCGAGCGCAAGCTCAAGCTCTGGGCCCGCTATTCCGACAAGGACGGCGGCATCCTGGACAACGTCATCAACTACACCCTCAACGACCAGCCCGAGCGCACGCTCGTCCTCATCAAGCCGGACAACTTCAAGTTCGCCACCGGCCGCCCCGGCAACGTCATTGACTTCTTCTCCCGCACCGGCCTTTACATCGTCGGCGCGAAGGTGCTCCGCATGAGCACCGCGCAGGCGATGGAATTCTACGGCCCCGTCCGCGAATTCCTCCGCACCAAGCTCAAGGACGGCGTCAGCGCCAAGGCGAAGGATCTGCTGGAAAAGGAATTCGGCTTCAAGATGTCGCCCGACGACCAGAAGGCGCTCGGCGAAATCCTCGGGCCGCTGCAGGGCGACTCGCAGTTCGACAGCATCGTCCGCTTCATGTCCGGCCGCGCGCCCGGCGACATCCCCAAGAGCGACTGGGACAAGCCCGGCACCGAGAAGTGCATCGCCCTCGTCTATGAAGGCGTCGGCGCGGTGAACAAAATCCGCGACGTCCTCGGCCCGACCGATCCGTCCAAGGCGCCGCCCGGCTCCATCCGCCGCGAATTCGGCTCCACCATCATGGTCAACGCCGCGCACGCCAGCGATTCCGCCGACAACGCCAAGCGCGAATTTGGCATCGTCAAGCCGGGTGAAAACAACTTCAAGCAGGTCGTCGAGGAAACCCTCGGCAAGGTCTGAAATCCTGATTGTCCCAAGCCAAAGCCCGCTCGAAAGAGCGGGCTTTTTTATTATTGTATGGACGTTTCGGAGGGACGAGTTCCACGAGTCCCTTGCCGAAGCGGGAAAAGCCTGTATCTTGCCGGTATGAAATTTCGTGTCCACGTTGAGGCAGACGAGGATGGCGTGTTTGTGGCGGAATGCCCCACGCTGCCCGGCTGCATTTCCCAGGGCGACACCCGCGAGGCGGCGTTGCACAACATCAAGGACGCCATTGCCGGCTACATCTTCAGCCTGGAAAAGCACGGCGAGGCGGTGCCGCTGCCCGTCAACGAAGAAGTGGTCGAGGTGGCGGCATGAGCCGTTTGCCGGTCTGTTCCGGCGCGGATGCGGTCGGGGCGTTCCGCCGGCTGGGCTACGAAGTGGATCACCAGACCGGCAGCCACATCATTTTGCGGCATTCTTCCCAGCGCCGCCTGACCGTGCCGAACCATCGTGAACTGGCCAAAGGAACTTTGCGCGCCCTGATTCGCGAGGCCGGGCTGTCCAAGGATCAGTTCGCGGATTTGCTGCATTGAGCGGGAGCGCGGTGTTGATGGGGGACTCGCGGAACTCGTCCCTCCGAATTTCACACGTCCTTGCGCGGGAAGAGCGGGGCGGGTTCGCCGATGGTGTGGCCGGCGGGCAGGCCGCCCCACGCGGTGTCGGCCAGCTTGTCCGGCGTGCCGGCCAGGCCGAGCTGCGCGTAAATCTTCGCCGACGTGCCGGGCAGGAAGGGATTCAACAGCACCGCCAGCACGCGGCAGGATTCGGCGAGGTTGTAAAGCACTTCGTCCAGCCGCTGCGCCTGCGCCGGGTCTTTGGCGAGCTTGAAGGGCGCGGTCTCGTCCACGTATTTGTTCGCGCGGTTGACCAGCCCCCAGATGCTTTGCAGCGCGGCCTGAAGCTGGCTTTGCTTGAACAAGGCGCGCGTCTCGTCCGCCGCCTTGGCCGCGTCGGCGGCAAGTTCATTGGAGCGCGCGGGCACGACGCCGTTGCGGTAGCGCTTGAGCATGGAGAGCGAGCGGTTGACGAGGTTGCCGAGTCCGTTCGCCAGCTCGGCCTGATAGCGCGAGCGGAAACCGGCGTCCGTCCAGTTGCCGTCCGGGCCGATGTCGAGTTCGCGCAAAACGTAAAAACGAAAGGCGTCCAGCCCCCATTCGTTGATGACGGCGATGGGGTCAACGACATTGCCGGTGCTCTTGCTGATCTTCGCGCCGTCCTTCTGCCACCAGCCGTGGACGAGAATCTGCTTGGGCAGCGCCAGCCCCATGGCCTTGAGCATGACCGGCCAATAGACCGCGTGAAACTTCACAATGTCCTTGCCGATGACGTGGATGTCGGCAGGCCACAGATTGAGGCTTGGGGCAGTGGGCGCGGGGCTTGAGGCCGGCGACAAAACCGCCGGGTCGCCGTGCGCGGCGGCGACGGAAGCGTAGTTCACCAGCGCGTCGAACCAGACGTAGGTGACAAACTCCGGGTCGAAGGGCAGGGGAATGCCCCAGTTCAGCCGCGCGAGCGGGCGCGAGATGCACAGGTCTTCCAGCGTGTTGTTCTTGAGGAAACCCAGCACCTCGTTGCGGCGATACGAGGGCGCGATGAAGTCGGGGTTCGCCTCGATGTAGTCAATGAGCCACTGCTGCTGCGCGCCGAGCTTGAAATAATAATTGTCCTCCTTGAGTTCCACGACCTCGCCGTAGCTCGCGTCAAATGTTCCGTCCGGCAAACGGTCTTTCTCGGTGAGAAACGTCTCCTCCTTGGCGGAATAAAAGCCGGTGTAGGTGGCCTTGTAGAAATGGCCGGCGGCATGGAGCTTCGCCAGCGTGGACTGCACGAACTCTTTGTGGCGCGGGTCGGTCGTGCGGATGAAATCGTCGTTGGTCAGCTCCAGTTTTTTGGCGAAGGCCTGCCAGTCCGCCGCGAGCGCGTCGCAGTATTCCTGCGGATTCTTTTTCTCCGCCTGCGCCGCCTGCTGAACCTTCTGGCCGTGTTCGTCGAGGCCGGTCAGGAAGAAAACTTCCTGCCCGAGACTGCGCCGCGCGCGGGCGATGACGTCGGCGATGATCTTCTCGTAGGCGTGGCCGAGATGCGGCTGGCCGTTGACGTAATCAATCGCGGTGGTGATGTAAAACCGTTTGCTCATTATTGAACGGACAGTCTGGCGGACAAACGGCGCAAAGGCAATCACGCTTGCGGCGGAAAGGCGGCGTGTTATCATGCCGGCCGGCTGTTGCGGAACACCAGCCGTGAATTAAAACCGCATGAACCAAGAACTCCCGAGCTTCGCCGTGCGCCTGCGCGGGCTGATTGCCAATTCGCAATCTGAAATTGGCGATTCGCAATTTGCCGAGCTGGCCTTGGAATTATTTGCCCTCCAGTTCCAACACAATCCCGCCTACCGGAAAATCTGCGAGGCGCGCAGGCTGACGCCGGCGACCGTCACGCAGTGGACGCAGATTCCCGCCGTGCCCACCGCCGCCTTCAAGGAACTGGAACTGACCAGTCTCGCGCCGGTCGAGCGCACCGCCGTCTTCCATTCCAGCGGCACGACGGAGCAGAAGCCCAGCCGGCATTTTCACTCGGCGGAATCGCTGGCGTTGTATGAGGCGGCGTTGTGGGAGTGGTTTGAGCAGAACCTGTTTTCCAACTCAAAACTAAAAATTCAAAACTTAAAACTCATCTGCCTCACGCCGCCGCCGGAGCAGGCGCCGCATTCGTCGCTTGTCCACATGTTCGAGACCGTGCGGCAGAAACTCGGTGGGGCGAGCGTCCCCGCGAGCCGCGCCGGATTTTTTGGCAGGCTGGCGGCGGACGGCGCATGGACTTTGGATTTCGAGGCGACGTTGTCCGCGCTGGACTCGTCACTTGTCACTTGTCACCCGTCACTTCTTTTGGGCACGGCCTTTTCCTTCGTCCACCTGCTCGACGAAATGGTGGCGCGCGACCTGCGGGTCGAGCTGCCCGCCGGCTCGCGCGTCATGGAAACCGGCGGCTACAAGAACCGTTCGCGCACGCTGCCGAAAGATGAGTTGCACACGCTCATCACCGAACGGCTCGGTGTGCCGCGCGAAAACATTCTCTGCGAATACGGCATGAGCGAATTGAGCTCGCAGGCCTACGATAACGAGGCGCGAGGCGGTGGGCGTGAGGCGGTGGGCGGCGGCACCTCGCGCCCCGCGCCTAATGCCCCGCGCCTTTTCCATTTTCCCCCGTGGGCGCGCGCGCAAATCATCTCGCCGGAGACCGGACGCGAAGTCGCCGACGGCGAAACCGGCTTGATCCGCGTGTTCGATTTGGCGAATGTCTTTTCCGTCGCCGCCATCCAGACGGAAGATTTGGGCGTGCGGCGCGTCGACGGCTTTGAACTGGTTGGCCGCGCGCAACTGGCCGAGCCGCGCGGCTGTTCCCTGATGACCACATGAACCTGCCCGACTATTTCTTCGCCGACCTGCCGCCGGAGGCGACCTTGTCGCCGACGATGATTGCGGCGGCGTGCGACACGCTGAAGCGCAACCGCGAAAAGTATCTGCTGCCACGCTCGACGGCGGACATCGTAAAAATTCTCTGCGAGGTCGCGGCGGAATGGCTGTCGCCGGAAAATCATTTTCGCAAGCTTGCGCTGGAACGCAGTCCGGTGGAAACCGGATACTCAAGGCCGGTATTGGAAAAGGGCCTGGAAGGCTTCTTTCGCCAGTTCACGCCGGAGAATTTTCACGCGCTGCTGGCGCAGGAACTGGGCGAAGCGGGACGCCTCGATGGGTTTGCCGCCGGCGCGCTGGCGCGCGGCCCGGAATTTCTCGTCCACATCGCGGCGGGCAATCTCCCCAATCCCGCGCTGATGAGCCTGACGCTCGGCCTGCTCACGCGCTCGGCGCAGTTCATGAAGTGCGCGAGCGGCGCGTCGTTTTTGCCCCGGCTGTTCGCGCACTCCATTTATCACGCCGATCCGAAGCTCGGCGCATGCCTGGAAATCGCCGAATGGCGCGGCGGCAATCACGAGCTGGAAAACGAATTGTTCGCCCATGCAGATTGTCTGACAGTGACGGGCAATGATGAAACGCTGGCAACGATCCGCGCGCGACTGCCGGCGAAGGTGCGTTTTCTCGGCTACGGCCAGCGTGTGAGTTTTGGTTTCGTGACGCGCGAGGTTTTGCGCGAGGAAGAAATACAAAAAGTAATTTCCGACGCGGCGGACGACGTGATTGCGTGGGATCAAAACGGCTGCCTCTCGCCGCACGTTTTTTACGTCGAGGAGCGCGGCGCGGTGGAATCGGACAAATTTGCCGAACGGCTCGCCGTCGAACTCGCGCAGCGAGAAACGACCGAGCCGCGTGGAAAAATTTCGGTGGAAGCAGCGGCGGCCATCGCGTCGCGCCGGGCGATTTACGAGACCATCGCCGCGCACCGCGCCGACGCGAAGATTTGGTCGAGTCCGGATTCGACCGCGTGGACGGTGGTGTTTGAACACGACGTGAATTTTCGTTTCTCACCGCTGAACCGTTTTATCTATGTCAAACCGGTGCCGGACGCGGCAGCGGTGATGCCGGGCGTGGACGAGGTTCATGGAAAAGTCTCGACCGTTGGCATCGCCGCGCCGCCGGAAAAAATGCAGGAACTGGCGCAGCGGTTCGCGCGCTGGGGCGCGACGCGGATTTGTCCGCTCGGCCAGATGCAAAACCCGCCGCTGACCTGGCGGCACGACGGCCGCCCGGCGCTCGGCGACATCGTCCTCTGGACGGATGTCGAGGCGTGAGGCGCAGGGCGGTGGGCGCGAGGAAAACAAGAAGAGCATTATGAATGAATATGGTTATCGAAGTCTGGTTGTCTGGCAAAAGGGCAAGGCACTGGCGACGGATGTTTATCGGTTGACCAACAGCGAGAGCATCAAGCGCGATTTCTCGCTGGTGGATCAAATGCGCCGAAGCGCCGTCAGTGTGCCGAGCAACATTGCCGAAGGCGACGAACGAAAATCCGACAAGGATTCCGTCCGCTTCTTTCACATCGCGAAAGGCTCGCTGGCCGAACTGTCCACGCAGTTGGAAATTGCGCACGACGTGGGCTATTTCACGGCCTCGCAAATTGAGCCGCTGATTGCCCAATGCGAAGAGCTGGGCAAGATGCTCGGTGCCTTGATTCGCTCGCGCAACAACTCTTCACCTCGCGCCCAAAGCCCACCGCCTCGCGCCTAAATTTGATTTATGAAAATGGAATTGCGAAAAACATTTCAGTTTGAGGCGGCGCATCTGCTGCCGCTGCTGCCGAAGAACCACAAGTGCCGCCGGCTGCACGGCCACAGCTTCAGTGTCGAGGTTGTCGTGGCGGGCGAATGCGACCCGAAGCTTGGCTGGCTGATGGACTACGCGGATATTTCCGCCGCGTTCAAACCCATCTGGGAAAAGCTCGACCATTATTATCTCAACGAAATTCCCGGCTTGGAGAATCCCACGAGCGAGGTGGTCGCCGTGTGGATTTGGAAAAAGCTCAAGCCCAAGCTGCCGCTGCTCACGGAGGTTGTCGTGGCGGAAACCTGCACGGCGCGCGCGGTCTATCGGGGCGAATGACTTTGGCCTGCGAGTTTGCTTGCGCCCCAATCGCAAATCGTAAATCGTAAATCGCAAATGATCCTCGGCACCGGCATTGACCTCATCGAAGTGGCGCGCATCGCAGCGTCGTTTGCTAAGTTTGGTGAACGCTTCGTCAATCGCGTGCTGCTGCCGGACGAGATCGCCTACTGCCTTGCGCACAAGAACCCCGCGCCGTTTCTGGCGGTGCGGTTCGCGGCGAAGGAGGCGGTGTCCAAGGCGTTCGGCACGGGCATCGGC
>Ga0316226_1002797_pt1 | contig 15739 bp, 14 predicted proteins | sample TBH18017metaG_FD_206009 | JGI IMG/M metagenome (GOLD analysis project Ga0316226, IMG submission 206009) | Freshwater microbial communities from Trout Bog Lake, Wisconsin, USA - TBH18017 | ecosystem: Environmental > Aquatic > Freshwater > Lake > Hypolimnion/Profundal zone | place: USA: Wisconsin... | reverse complement strand
AACACCATCCGGTATCAGAACTTCCCCGGGCCGAAGAACACGGATGATCGCGGCATCGTCTTTCCGGACAACACGGATGGGCAGAAATTGCGCAAATACCTGGAAACCATGCGGCGGTGCAACCAGTTAAAGGTGAAGCAGTCGGCCGGATCATTCATCTATAAGGACGAACCGATCAAGGCGATCATCGAAGATCCCGTCTTGCGCGACTCGCGGCATTCCTACCTGATTCAGGTGGCCGACTGTGCCGCCTTCCTGCTCAAGCAACATGAGGACCCTTCCCAATATATGCGCCGACATGGCGGCAACGCCTATTTCAAGAGACTGGATCCGGTTCTTTGCAAGTGCGCCACGTCCCGAGATCCCGCCGGCATGGGGATCGTCCGTTTTTGAGCAAAAAAGGGGCCCACCCTTTCGGGCGAGCCCTGGGGGATCCTACTCCTCGGACGTACCCAAGTTTCAGATCCATCTCCATGCTATCCCTTTTGAGGTTGAAATGGCAAAGCGTTTTGGAGCCATTTCGAACCTTTTTTCGACATGTTTTTTGCGTGAACACGCCGAAACAATTGTTATATTTATGGTCAATTGGTTGACAAGAATATATTAGTGATGTATTTTGTCAACAAACGGCTACAATAGGCGCTTCGAGCGCCTCATCAAGGAGCGTGTGCCATGATCAGCCAGCGAATCCGTCAGGCGCGAACGGTCTGCGGTTTCAGCCAGGATGAGGTCGTTACGGCCTTGTCAAAGCGGGGAGTGGCCCTGACCAAGGCCGCGCTGTCCAAGTACGAGCGCGGCGCCAGCGTGCCTCGCGCCACCCTCCTCACCCACCTCGGCGCAGTGCTGAACGTGGCGCCGGAGTACTTTCTGCGCGAGACGCAGGTGAACGTCGCCTGGCTGGCTTTCCGCATCCGCGCCATCGCTGGCGCGCGCGAGCGGGAGCGTTTTCAGGCCACCGTCCGCGAACGCGTGGAAGCCTACCTGAACCTGCGCGAAACCCTTGTGCAGGAAAAGCCGCACTGTTTCCCGCCGCGCGAGAAGGTCACATCCTTGACCGAAGCCGAACGGGCGGCGGAACATCTCCGGCAGGTTTGGCAACTTGATGACCGGCCGATCGAAAGCATGACCGAGACCATCGAGGATCACGATGGCATCGTGGTGGAACTGGCCGGCGCCGGCGAAGCCGTGGACGGCCTGGCCGGTATCGCCAATGACTGCCACCCCGTGGTGGCGGTCGATCCCGGCGTGCCGGATGACCGCAAGCGCTTCACGCTCGCCCATGAGCTCGGCCATCTCCTCATGGACACCGCCTCAGCTCAGACGCCCAAGGACGGCGAGCGCCTGGCCAACCGCTTTGCCTCGGCCTTTCTCGTCCCTGCCAGCGTGGCCTGCCGGGAACTGGGCGCGAAACGCCCCCGCCTCTCCCTCGACGAACTGGAACTGCTCAAGACGAAGCACGGCTTGAGCATGCAGGCGTGGCTCTACCGGGCGCGGGACTGCGGCATCATCGACGAGGCGCATTTCAACACCCTCTTCGACCGCCTCACGCGCGTCTATGGCCGCCGCACCGAGCCGGTCGAATTCAAGGGGCGCGAACGCCCGCTGCGTTTTCGCCAGATGGTGCTCCGGGCACTGGCGGAAGGGATCGTGGACCGCGCCCAGGCGCGGCGCTGGTGTCCGGAGTTGGACCACCCCACTCCGGCCACGGCGCCGATGACCGCGGCGACCTTGCGCCAACTGCCGGCGGAACAGCGCGACGCGCTTCTGGCTGCCGTGGCAGAGGACGCCGCCGAAACCTACCGCACCGATCCCGCGCTGCGCGGCTTCGATGCGCCGGAACTGCTCGAAAGGAATGAGCCGTGAACGCGGAAATGCCGCCATCGGCCCTTCCCCAGCGTGGCGAGGTCTGGCTGGTCTCCTTCGACCCGCAGGCCGGCGCCGAGATTGCCAAACGGCAGCCAGCGGTGGTGATCAGCCTCGACAGCGTGGGCAAGTTGCCGCTGCGCATCGTCGTTCCCATCACCGAATGGTCGCAGCACGACGCCCGTTTTCCCTGGATGGTCAACCTGAAGCCGACGACAACAAACGGCTTGAGCAAGAAGTCCACAGCCGATGCGTTTCAGGCCAAGTCCGTGTCACTGAACCGCTTTGCGAACAGCATCGGAAGACTGCCGATCGAACAGGTGGATGAGATCGCTCAGACCGTCGCCTTCTGCGTCGGGGCATGAGCGCCTTCAGCCTTTAGCCTTTAGCCTTCAGCCTTGCCACGAGACTGGCGCGCAGGGCGGTCAGGTCGGCGGCGGGTGCGGCGCCGGAGGTGACGGCGGCCTGGGCCACGGCGAACGAGATCTCCACGAGCAACCGGCGGTCGAACGGCTTTGGGATGATATATGACGGGCTGAACGCGAGTTGTTCGCCGGGATAGAGCGCTTTCACCTCGGCGGGCACGGGCTGGCGCGCCAGAGCGGCCAGCGCCTGCGAGGCGGCGACCTTCATGGCCGTATTGATGGTGCGGGCGCGGACGTCCAGCGCGCCGCGGAAGAGGAAGGGGAAGCCGAGCACGTTGTTGATCTGGTTGGGGTAGTCGGAGCGTCCGGTGGCCATGATGTAGGGCTTGCTGGCGAGGGCTTCGGCCACGACTTCGGGACGGATTTCGGGGTCGGGATTGGCCATGGCGAAGATGGCGGGGAAGGGGGCCATGGCCTTGACGTCGGCGCCGGAAACGCAGTTGGCGGCCGAAACGCCCACGAAGACGTGCGCGCCGGCCAGGGCTTCGCCCAGGGTGCGCGCTCCGGTCGTGGAGGCGTGGCGGCGCTTGTGGTCGTTGAGGTCGGTGCGTTCGCTGCGCACGGTGCCCTTGGTGTCGCAGATCACCAGGTCGCGCACGCCGGCGGCCTTGAACATGTCGGCGATGCGGATGCCTGCGGCACCGGCGCCGTTGATGACGACACGCAAGTCGCCGAGTTGACGATCGGCCAGCTTGGCGTAGTTCATGAGACCGGCGGTGGTGATGACCGCCGTGCCCCACTGGTCGTCGTGGAAGACGGGGATATCGAGCATGGCGTCGAGGCGATCCTCGATTTCAAAACAGGCCGGTGCGGCAATGTCTTCCAGGTTGATGCCGCCATACATGGGGGCCAGGGCTGCGACGCAGTCGATCACGCGCTGCGGGTCGGTCGGGCCGGTGTTTGCGCCGCCGCGGCGGCAGCGGGCCAGCGGCACGGGCCAGCCGTCGACGTCGCCGAAAGCCTTGAAGAGCACGGCCTTGCCTTCCATGACCGGCACGCTGGCCAGCGCGCCGAGGTCGCCCAGGCCGAGGATCGCGGTGCCGTCGGAGACCACGGCCACGAGGTTGCTGCGGGCGGTCAGGTCGAACGAGCGCTCCGGATGCGCGGCGATTTCCTTGACGGCCAGGGCGACGCCCGGGGTATAGGCGAGGCAGAGGTCGCGCGGCGTCTTGAGCGGCTTGGGAAGGGCCAGACCGATCTTGCCGCCGCGGTGGAATGCGAGCACGTCTTCACGGGTCACTGAGGTCTTGTTCATGGTCGATCCCTGCAGGTTATGGAGCGTCACAAAACGATGGAGCATTTTGCCCCACGCGCGGCCGGAAGGCCAGCGGATTGAGAGAGGCGCATCCTTTGCTTGGCTTCGGCGGACGGGGGTGGTGTAATGGGAGGCAGCACGAAAGGATGGATGGCGTGGAAGTCTGCGTTTTGGCCAGCGGCAGCAGCGGCAATGCCCTTTACGTCGCGGGTGGAGAGACGCGGCTGCTGATCGATGCCGGCGTGAGCCTCAAGTCCATTCAGGCCGGGCTGGAGCAACTGGGCGTGGAGCCGGCGACGCTGACGGCCGTGTTGTTCTCGCACGACCACGACGACCATTGCCGCAGCGCGGGCGTGCTGCGCCGGCGCCTGAACCTGCCATTGTACGCCAATGAGGGGACGTCGCGGGGCATCGAGCGGGTGGTCAAGAGCGACGACTTTGACTGGCGGATTTTCGAGACGGGCTCGCCCTTCACGGTGGGCGCGCTGACCGTCGAGCCCTTTTCGGTGCCGCACGACGCGGCGGACACGGTGGGCTTTGTGATCTCGGATGGATGCGCGCGACTCGGCATCGCCACCGATCTGGGCATGGCGACGACGCTGGTGCAGCGCAAGTTGGTGGACTGCGACGTGCTGGTGCTCGAGACCAACCACAACGTCGAATTGCTGCAGCAATCCGGCCGGCCGTGGTCGCTGATCCAGCGCATTCGCGGCCGCCAGGGGCATCTGTCCAACGAGGATGCCGCGGCGCTGCTGGCCAGCGTGCTGGGGCCGCGGCTCAAGGCTGTTCTGCTGGCGCACTTGAGCGCCGAGTGCAACAGTCCCGATCAGGCGGAGCGGCTGGTGCGCGAGACGCTGCGGCAGGCGGCGCGCGAGGACGTGCGCGTCGAGCGCACCTATCCGCACGCCATCAGCGCGCGCATCGTGTTTTGATCGCGGCTGGCGCGCACGCGTCCGCCCTGTTGCCGTCGCGCCGTCGGGGCGGGCTTAAGACCGTCGTTCGATGGTCCGGTACTCGCGCGGCGGCACGCGCGTGATGTGGTGGTGCAGCGTCGCCTTGCCCTGGATCAGGTCCAGGAGATGATTCACGGCGAGCTGGGTCATGTGCTCCGAGTCCTGCACGCAGGTGAAGACCGTTTCGCCCGGGTTGGGCTCCCCGTACCAGTCGTCGAAGATGCCGATCATCTGCGGACGCCGCACTGCGGCTGCATGCCGGCTCAGGAAGCGGCCGGCCGTATCCTGGGAGCTGGCCAGTAACGCCAGCGGCTGCGGGACGGTGGCGCACGAGGGGGGCGGGACGCCCTCGTTGACGATGGTGGTCGGGCAGCCCAGCGCCTGGAGTTCGGCGACGGCGCCGCGGCAGCGCGCCTGGTCGACCGGATTGTGGGCGCCGAAGTGTACGATGGCCTGGCGGGCGCCATGCTCCACGCAAGCGCGCGCCAGGTGCCGGGCGCCGGTTTCGTTGTCGGTGGTGACCACAGGGGCGGGCACGGATTCCGTGTGGCGATCCAGGAAGACAAAGGGAAAGCCGCGCTGGAGCAGGTTTCTGAAGGGGGCTGCCGGCGCATGGATATCGAGGCCGGCGATGATGATGGCGCCGTCGGCCACGCACTGGTCGAGGCGCTGGATCAGGTGCTCATAGGTGCTGACCTCAGCGCCGTAGAGCGAGACCAGCAGGTCATAGCCGGCTTCGCGCAGGAAGACGCTGGCCCGCTCGCAGGGCTCGCGCTCGAGGAAGTTGACCAGCGTCGGGACGATCATCCAGATCGTGTGCGTGCGGCCGGCCACCAGCGAGCGGGCGGCCAGGTTGGGGTGATAATCCAACTCGGCGGCGACTTGCGCGATGGTCTTGCGCGTGCGGGGCTTGACCTGCGGATCGCCGCGCAACGCGCGCGACACCGTGGAGACATCCACCTTGCACCGCCGGGCAATGTCCTGAAGTGTCGTTTTCATGAAAGAGCGGTACAGGAAACACGGGAGCGGAATCTGCGGCGACCCAGCGCCATGTTAAACAAACGTTTGCGCTATCGTACCGAGCACAGGCTGTGACGTGCAAGCGCGAAGTATGGGCGACATTCAGCACTTCGACGGCGCCAATCGGTGTTGACGGCCCCGCGACCTTTGCTTACATTATCGCAAACGTTTGGATTCGTTTCGCTGCGGCGTCATTCAGGTGGTCGATCACGTCGTACTGTTTCTTCCGGTTGGCTGGTTCAACGAAGCATTCAAGCAGGGGGAGTCGCGACATGCACAATGCAATCCGCTGGATGGTGGCTGCGCTTGCCGGGCTGGAGCTCTTGGGCGGCATGGCGCATGCGCAAGGCGACACCTATTTTCGCAGCGCGAATGATGTCTGGGCCAATGCGGCCAACTGGGACAATGGCCTGCCCACGGCCGGCAACGTCGCGCACGTCGGATATCAGCCGGGCAAGACCAATCCCGCCACGGTCTGGCTGCATGCAGGCGATGCCGGCGTCTGCTCCAACCTCGATCTGGGCCGCGGCACCAACGCGAACGGCACGCTGGCCATGGATGGGGGTTTCCTGCAAGTCGCACAGCGCATGACCATCGGCAGCAACGGTGTGGGGGCGGTCATCCAGACCGGCGGGGCCATCAGCAATACGGCCTTCACCCTGGGCTATTTGGGCGGCGTCACGTGCCGGTGGACGATGGCCGGGGGTGCTGTTACCAACAATGGCGCGAGCACCGATTACTGCTACATCGGCTACGGCAATGGCGGTGTGGGCGATCTCGTGATTTCCAACACGGGCGTCATGGTGGGCGGGCAATTCCGGGTGGCTTTCACGGCGGGCAGCACTGGCAGTGTGCGCGTCTTGTCGGGCGGCACATTTCAGCCGCTCAACAACGTCGTGCTCAGCAACGACGGGTCGCTGATCGTTTCAAACGCGCAATTCCGGGGCGAGCTGATGGGCGGGGCAGCGACCACCGTGGGCAGTGCCTCTCCCGGACACGCGCGCGTTTCCGATGCCAGCGCCAACTTCACCTACCTGTACGTAGGCGCCTCGGCGTCCGGCAACGGAGACATGACGATGGAGGGGGTCTCCACAGTCACCGTCGCCAACACGCTGGGCATTGGCTGGAGTTCAGGGGCTACGGGCACGTTGACGCTGGCCGGCGGGACATGGAACCAGGCGGGCGGCACGAGCATTGGCAACTCGATCGGCTCGGTCGGCCGCATGGTGCTCAATGGTGCGGTCTTTCAGCCGGCCGCCGATGTCAAGATTGGCTCGCTGGCTGGCGGCGTGGGGAGTCTGATCGTGAGCAACGCATCCTGGGCGACCACCAGCACCACGGCCAAGGTGCTGGTCGGCTCTGCCGGAACCGGGACGCTGGCGGTGATCAACGGCAGCATGGATCTCGCCGGCCAGATGCAGGTCGGCGGCGCGCTGGGCGCGACGGGGGTGGTGAATCTGGTGAACGCGTCTGTCACAAACCGGCAGACCGTGTCGGTCGGAAACGTGGCCGGCTCTTGGGCGACGGTGCTCCAAAACGGCGGTTCCTGGGTGATCACCAACAACGCGGCATGCTCGGTGGGGGTCAACGGCATCGGGAGCTACTTCCTGTCCAATGGCGTGTTGCAGGCCGGCATCCTGACGCTCGGCGCCAATTCCGGTTCGGCGGGACGGGTGGAACTGACCGGCACGCAGCGCCTGGTGCGGGTGAATAAGCTGGTCGTCGGCGTCACGGGCAGCACGGGCGCACTCACGAATCACGTTCAGGCCTATGCGGGCGGGGTTGATGTAACGAATGCGGCATCGGATTCCCTGTCGATTTCCGCTTCCGGCAGGCTGCACCTGGCATTCGAGAATCCGGTCGTAACCGGGATGTACTGGGCGGTGCGCTGGAACGGCAACGCGCATGCCAGCGCCCTCTCTGCGCTGCACACGAACACGCCGGCCCTGCTCACCTGGGACGACGCGCAGATGAACCCGCTCTATCAGGGCAAGGCTGGCGTTTACACCGACGCAACCTACACCTACGTGGGCATTCCGGTCACGCGACTGGCCCAGACGTATCGCGGTTGCGCGATCATGCTTCGTTAGGCGGCGCCGACCATGGTCTCGGCGGAATCGTCATGAACATGCCCTTCTGAGCGGGGCCACCAGGAAGAATGGGTGATCGATGAACAGGACCCTGCAGAGAACGAAATCCGCCGTGGCCGGGGCCCTGGTGCTGGCGAGCATGGCCGGTCCGGTTTGGGGCTGGACGGACATGTACGGCAGCGGCTCCTCGCCGCAGCCCCGCCTGCAGCCGACCTGCAGGGCGGACGACTTCATCGACGCGCTCGGTCTGAATGTGAATGGCGCGTTCGCCTCGCCGGAGTTTCTGGACCTCGGCATCCGCTACTACCGTGCGGCGCTGTGGAACAGCCGCAAGGGCGGGCGCGCGGCGGTGCCGGCGCAGGCCGCGGAGATGCAGACGGCGTGGGAGGAGCATGGTGTGCGGCCGCTGTTGCTGGTGGACAGCCTCAGGGACAAGCCGGAAGCCACGCTGGAGATGATCAAACGGTATCCGCCGGGCCTGATTGCGGGCATCGAGGGCGGCAACGAGGTCAACAACAAGTTCCCGCCGCAGGTGCTCAACACCCGCTACAAGGGCAAGACCGACGAGGCCGGCGGCGCGGCCTTCATGAACGACCTGGTGCAGTTGCTGCGCGCCGACCCGTCCACGCGCGAGATCCCCGTGGTCAGCTTCTGCGCCATCTTCACCGATTATCGCCTGGCCAAGCCGCACACGGCTTTTGACTACGGCAACATCCACTCCTACCAGGGCAGCCGGGTGCCATCCTCCAGCCTGGAGATGAACATCACGCGCTTCAACAATATCCTGCCCGCGGGCGCGGTGATCAAGTCTTTCATGCCGACCGAATGCGGCTACAACGTCGAGGCCGACAAAGCCAACGGCACCGGGCTGACCGGCTCCCTGCGGGCGCAGGCCAAGAGCATCCCGATGCTGCTGGCCGAGTACTTCCGCCATGGCATTCGCCGCACGTACCTGTTCGCCCTGCACAACGCCGACGGCTATGGTCTTCTCGAGGGCGCGAACAAGGTCAAGCGTCCGTCCTACTTCGCTGTGCAGGGCTTGGTGGCGGCCCTCACGGATGCGCGTTGGAACCCGCAGAGCCGGACGTGGGAGGGCGGACGGGACTTTGCGCCCCGCGCGCTGCTCTTCAATCTGCCCGACGCCCCGGAGAGCGTGCACACCCTGGCGCTGCAGAAGGCGAGCGGCGAGTACGACCTGCTGGTCTGGAATGAGGTCGAGAACTACGACTCCGCGGCCAAGTGCGACATCGAGAACCAGCCGGTGGCCGTCACCCTGCGGTTTCGCACGCCGGTGCAGGAGCAGGCCGTGATCCTGACGCCCAACGCGACCGGGCGCTATGACACGGCCAGCGCGCGCGTCACGGACGGCACCCTGCAGTTGCAGGTGCCATCGACCGTGATTGTCGTGCGGCTGACGCCCGCCTCCCGCGAGCCGCCGGCGGCGCTGGCGGTGCCGGCCCAACTGACGGGCACGGCCAGCGAGAACGAGGCCCGGATCCAGTGGGCGGCCGTGCCCGGCGCGGCCGGCTACTTCGTCTTCCGCAACGGCTGGCACATTGCGACCACCACCACGAATACGGACTACGTCGATGACTCATCCTGGCTGCGGCCCGGGCTGGGCTACACCTACGAGGTGCAGGCTTTTGCACCCTCGGGCGCACTGTCGCCGCGTTGCGCGCAGGTGGTGCAGACGGCCGCGCGCTTCCCGGATCTGGTGGTCACGGCGTTTGGCCTGGAGCCGGCCAGCCCCGCGCCCGGACAGGCGGTGCGCGCCTTCGCGAAGGTCAAGAACGCGGGCAGCGGCGCGACGCCGAACCGGATTCTGATCACCGTGTCCTGGTCCATCGACGGCAAGCTGATGGGCTGGTGCACGCCCATGGGGCCGATGCATGCCGACGAGGAGCGCATGCTGGTCTCCAATGCCGGCGGCCCCCAGCGCGGGCAATGGACGGCGACCAACGGGACGCACGTGCTGACCTGCCTGCTGGACGACATCATCCGCCTGCCGGGCGAGAACAAGGCCAACAACATCTGCGACAAGACCATCGTGATCGGCGCCAACCATCCGGGCGAACTGCTGGGCGAGACGCAGGCGGCGCCGGGCGCCGTCGACCTGTCCAGTGAAGGCACACTGGACTGGGTCCACTGGGGGCTCGTGGACACGAACAGCGTCAATCGCAAAACCGGCGCCAACCTGATTGACGCCACGCTGACCCAGCAGGGCAAGGGCTATCGCGACCGCACGCCCGGCTGTCCCGTTTCCTTCAATTGGACCGGCGGCGTGCCCACGGCCGAAATGCGCGACACCCGCGCCGGGCTGTGGTGGAATGGGCCCGGCACATCCCAGCGCTTCACGGCGCCGGCGGACACCACCGAGCGCATCCTTAAAGTCTATGTTTCAGGGATCGAAGGCGCGGCCGCCACACTGAGCGCCACACTGTCGGACGACTCGGCCCCCGCCTACGTCAGCACGGTCTGGGATGGCAACGCCTCGCGCTTCGCCTGGGCGGCGGTCCCCGGTGGTTTTTCGGCTGTTTACACCATCCGCTACCACGCGGCCAAGGCCTCCCAAAAACTGACGGTGGAATGGAAACTGGCGTCCGAACCGAACCGGTTTGTGGGGCAGGTCCGCCTGCAGGCCGCCACGCTGGCCCCATAAAAAGAAAAAAGATACAGAGCGGGCTTGCCAAATGCGGGGGGGTGGTGGTATTTTTATTCCCCTTTGCTGAACCAAGAGGATTTCACGAATGCCGACCATTAACCAACTCGTGCGTAAGGGCCGCAGCCCGCTGCGCAAAAAGAGCAAGTCACCGGCCCTCAAGGCCTGTCCGCAGCGTCGCGGTGTTTGCTTGGTGGTCAAGACCCAGACGCCCAAGAAGCCGAACTCCGCGTTGCGGAAGGTGGCGCGCGTCCGCCTGACCACCGGTTACGAGGTCACGGCCTACATCCCCGGCGAGGGGCACAATTTACAGGAGCACAGCGTGGTGCTGGTGCGCGGCGGTCGCGTCAAGGACCTGCCCGGCGTGCGGTATCACATCGTCCGCGGCTGTCTGGACAGCCTCGGTGTTGCCGGTCGTCACCGCAGCCGTTCGAAGTACGGCATGAAGGTCGAGAAGCAAGGCGACAAGAAGGAAGGTTGAGGCGGGACTAAGCCATGGCGAGACGGCGCAGAGCGACGAAACGATTTCTGATTCCGGACCCGAAGTTCAACAGCGAACTGGTGGCCCGGGTCATCAACAGCATGATGCAGCGCGGCAAGAAGACGACCGCCGAGCGCATTGTGTATGGCGCGTTGGCGGAGATGGCCTCCAAGACCGGCAAGGATCCCCTTGAGGTGCTCGATCAGGCGATCGGCAACATGAAGCCCAAGGTCGAGGTCAAGTCCCGCCGCGTGGGCGGCACGACCTACCAGGTGCCGGTCGAGATCCGGCCTTCGCGCCAGCTGGCGCTGGCCCTGCGCTGGATGGCGCAGTTCGCGGCCACCCGGCGCGGCACGCCGATGCCCAAGGCAATTGCACTCGAGCTGCTGGAGGCCTACAACGGCCAGGGCAATGTGATCAAGAAGCGCGACGACACGCACAAGATGGCGCAGGCCAACAAGGCCTTTGCGCACTATGCGTGGTAGTCGGGATCAGCGGCCGGTTTGACCGCTGACGTTTTGTTCTTTGAAAATTCGCGTGGAGCAGGCGTCTTGGACGGCAAGTCAAAGGCATGCAAGGCGGATAAGGGCACGGGCGCGTCGGACGGACGCGAGGTGGCCCTGGCGCAAGTCCGCAACATCGGGATCGTGGCCCACATTGATGCGGGCAAAACCACGACCACCGAGCGCATCCTTTTCTATGCCGGACGCACGCACAAACTGGGCAACGTCGACGACGGCAACACCGTCACCGACTGGATGATCCAGGAACGGGAACGCGGGATCACGATCACGAGTGCCGCGATCACCTGTGCGTGGCATGATACGCAGATCAACATCATCGACACGCCCGGTCACGTGGATTTCACCATCGAAGTGGAGCGCTCGTTGCGCGTTCTGGATGGTGCCGTCGGCGTGTTCTGTGCAGTCGGCGGCGTGCAGCCCCAGTCCGAAACGGTCTGGCGGCAGGCAGACAAGTACCATGTGCCCCGGCTGGCCTTCATCAACAAGATGGACCGCATGGGCGCAGATTTTGACGCGGTCGTCTCCGAGATTCGCAGCAAGCTGGGAGCCAATCCGGCGGTGCTGACCCTGCCCTGGGGCCGCGAGGCCGATTTCCAGGGCGTGATTGATCTGATCGAGCGGCAGGCCTTCACCTACGACGAGGCCAGCAATGGCCGCGAGGTGCGGACCCAGCCGATTCCCGAGAGTTTGCAAGAGGCGGCCGAAGAGGCCCGCACGAAGCTGATCGAGCAGGTTGCCGAAGTCGACGAAGCGCTGCTGCCGAAGTATCTGGAAAATCCGGATCTGACGGCAGAAGACCTGAAGCCAGCGATCCGGCGCGCGACGCTGGCCGGCAAGCTGGTCCCGGTGCTCTGTGGGTCCTCGCTGCGGAACAAGGGCGTGCAGGGGCTGCTGGATGCCGTGGTCAGTTACCTGCCATCACCCCTGGACCGTCCGGCCGTCAGCGGCACGGATGTCAAGACGGGTGAGGTGGTGACGCGCGCGGCGGACGATGCAGAACCGCTGGCGGCGCTGGTTTTCAAGGTCGCGACCGACCCCTACGTCGGACGGCTGTTCTTCCTGCGCGTGTATGCCGGACGGCTGCGCAAGGGACAGAACGTGTTCAACCCGCGCACCAAGAAGCGCGAGCGGGTGATGAAGCTGGTCCGGCTCTTTGCCGACGCGCAGCACGAGTCCGATGCGCTGAACAGCGGCGACATCGGGGCGGCGGTCGGGCTGAAGGATGCGACGACGGGCGACACCCTGTGCGCCGAGCATCAGCCGCTGGCGCTGGAGCGCATCCAGGCGCCCGAGCCGGTGATGTTCATGGCGATCGAGCCGAAGTCGCGCGGCGATCGCGAGAAGCTGGAAGCGGCGCTGCAGGCGCTGGCTGCCGAGGACCCCACCTGCGTCGTGAGACTGGACGCGGAGAGCGGGCAGACGATTTTGAGCGGCATGGGCGAGTTGCACCTGGAGATCCTGGTGGACCGCCTGCGGAGAGAGTTTTCGGTTGAGGCGAACACCGGCCGGCCGATGGTCTCGTATTACGAGACGGTGACAGCCCCGGGGACGGCGACATTCACGTTCGATCGCGAGCTGGGCGGGAAGCATCATTACGCCCGGGTGACGGTTGAGCTGGCGCCCCAGAAGCGTGGCACGGGCCACACCATTGAGATTACGGCGCGGAACCGCATCCTGGCGGACGTGGAGAGCTTGCGGAGCGGTCTGGAGCATGGGCTGCTGGACGGCATTCTGACCGGTGTGCTGGCGCGGTACCCGATGACGGACGTGTTGGCGCGCGTGACGGACGTGGCGATCGCGGATGAGGAGACGGCCACGGACGTGGCCTTCCGCACTGCGGCGGTCATGGCCTTCCGCGAGGCAGCGCAGGCGGCCCAGCCCGAGTTGCTGGAGCCGATCATGTCCCTGGATATCGTCACGCCGCCGGAGCACGTCGGCGAGGTGATCGGGGACGTGAACGGGCGGCGCGGGCAGGTGAGCGAGATGACCATGCGTGGCAACATGCAGACCATCCGCGCGCGGGTCCCGCTGGCCGAACTGTTCGGCTATGCGGGTGCGATCCGGTCGCTCACGCGCGGCCGGGCGAGCTACACGATGGAGCCCGACGCATTCGCCGTGGTACCGAAGGGCGTGAGGGAACAACTACTGAACAGGTGACGCGAGCATGCAAAGTCAGCGCATACGCATCCGATTGCAAGGCTACGACCACAGGGTGCTGGACCAGGCCGTGTCGGACATCATCGAGACGGCCCGCGGCACCGGGGCCCAGGTGGTGGGTCCGATCCCGCTGCCCACGCGGATCGAGCGGTTCACGGTGAACCGCAGCCCCCACGTGGACAAGAAGTCGATGGACCAGTTTGAAATGCGGACGCACAAGCGGCTGCTGGACATCGTGAGCCCCACGGCCAAAACCGTGGACGAACTCAAGAAACTGAACCTGCCGGCGGGCGTGGACATTTCCATCCGCATTTAACGGGCTTTGAGGGACGAACCATGCAAGGCTTGATTGGCAAGAAAATCGGCATGACGCAGGTCTGGGACGCCCAGGGGCGCCGCGTGTCGGTGACGGTGATCGAGGCCGGCCCCTGTCCGGTCGTGCAGATGAAGGTGCCCGACAAGGACGGCTACTCGGCCGCGCAGCTCGGGTTCGGCACGCAGAAGGCTTCGCGTCTCTCCAAGGCGCAGGCCGTGCGCTTCGAGAAGGCGGGCCTTGCGACGCCCTGCCGGAAACTGCACGAGTTCCGCCTGGACGAGGGCGAGAGCGTCAAGACGGGCGACCAGGTGACGGTCGGCATTTTCGAGGGTGTGAAGCTGGTCGACGTGACGGCCACGACCATCGGTCGCGGGTTTGCCGGTGTCGTAAAGCGCTACCAGATGCGCGGCGGCCCGATGACCCACGGCGGTCACTCCAAGCGCCGTATCGGCGGCATTGGCGCGCGCGATCTGCCCGGCTGGGTGCACAAGGGCAAGCGCATGCCCGGTCACATGGGCGCGAAGACGCGCACGGCGCGCAACCTGACCGTGGTGCAGGTGCGCAAGGAAGAGAATCTGCTGCTGGTCCAGGGAGCCATTCCGGGTCCGGCGGGCGCGATGGTGACGGTCCGAAAGGCCCTGAAGAAGGGGTAGCATCCCATGAGCACGATCAAGCTTTTCAGCCCGGCGGGCGAACCCGCTGGCGACACGAAGGTCGCGGACGCGCTGCTGGTGCTCGACAAGGGCGACCAGGCGGTGCGTGACGCGGTGGTGGCGACGCTCAACGCGCGGCGCGCCGGCACGGCTTCGACCCTCTCCAAGGGCGAGGTCGCCGGCAGCGGCAAGAAGCCGTGGCGCCAGAAGGGCACCGGCCGTGCCCGCGCCGGGGGACGTCAGTCCCCCATCTGGCGCGGTGGCGGCGTGGCCTTTGGCCCGCACCCCCGCAGCTACGAGAACAAGGTCAACCGCAAGGTGGCGCAGCTCGCCTTCCGGCGCGCGATGAGCGCCAAGATCCAGGACGGCTCGCTCGTCGTGATCGAGAGCCTGGAGCTGGCCGAGGCCAAGACCAAGGCGCTGGCTGCGCTGCTGAAGAAGGTCGGTTTGACGCGCGGCGGTTTGATCGTTGTGGAGCGCGCAGACGCGAGTCTGGTGCGCGCCTCCCGCAATCTTCCCAAGGTTGCTGTTGTCAGAGCGGCCGATGTTGGTGTATATGAATTGATCCGCGCACGCACGGTGCTGGTGACGCGGGCCGCGCTGGATGTGCTGACGGCGCGCATGGCGAAGAAGGTTGAGGTGGCGGCATGAAGCACGCCGGCATCATCCAACGGATTCAGGTGACCGAGAAGGGCACGTTGCTGGGCGCGCAGAACCAGTTTGCGCTCGAAGTCGCGACGCAGGCCAACAAGGTCGAGATCCGGCAGGCCGTCGAGAAGCAGTTCGGCGTGCATGTCCTGTCGGTCAATACGCAGAATTACACGGGCCGGACGCGCACCCTGCGGAATCGCCGCACGGTCCGTGACGGCGGCTGGAAGCGGGCGATCGTGACGCTGAAGGCGGGCGAGCGCATCGAGTCGGTCTAGTGCTTGCCGGAAGGAACGAGACATGGGTCTGAAGAGCTTTAAACCGAGAAGTGACGGCTTGCGCCACCGCGTGGCGCAGACCTTCGACGAGTTGACGCCGGGTTACGCCGTTGTCCGTTCCCTGACCGTGGCCAAGAAGCGTGGCTCGGGACGCAACAACGCGGGCCGCATCACCACCCGTCATCGCGGCGGCGGTGTCAAGCAGCGGCTGCGCGTGGTGGATTTCCGGCGCGACAAGATCGGCATCCCGGCGCGCGTGTCGGCCATCGCCTATGATCCGAGTCGCACGGCCAACCTGGCGTTGCTGAGCTACGTGGACGGCGAAAAGCGCTACATCCTGGCCCCCGAGGGTCTGCTCGTGGGCGCGCTGGTGCTCTCCGGTCCGGATGCCGAACCCAGCGTGGGCAACGCCCTGCC
>Ga0316226_1002786_pt1 | contig 15800 bp, 11 predicted proteins | sample TBH18017metaG_FD_206009 | JGI IMG/M metagenome (GOLD analysis project Ga0316226, IMG submission 206009) | Freshwater microbial communities from Trout Bog Lake, Wisconsin, USA - TBH18017 | ecosystem: Environmental > Aquatic > Freshwater > Lake > Hypolimnion/Profundal zone | place: USA: Wisconsin... | reverse complement strand
CAAAAGTTGAGGCTCCCGGGCGGCGGAAACTTGAATGCGAAGGATGCCAGCGAACTGGCCGCCGAGTTGGGCCATGCGACTTTCCAGCCAGTTGCCACCATGATCCGCAATCACTGCCGACAACTGCCCCACCAAGCCGGGCCGATCTGGGCTGATAATCGTCATTACCAGAGAAGTTTCCATAGCGCTGTGTTACGCCGGTGCCTCCGGAATGGCAAGTGCGGAACTTGCGAATGTTGGTACGCCCGGAGGGATTTGAACCCCCAACCCTTGGTTCCGAAGACCAGAGCTCTATCCAGTTAAGCTACGGGCGCACAAGCACTTACAAATGTCATTTTCGCCTTGGTTGGCGTTAGTTGGCATATTTTTGCATTTTTAAAGACAAAATATGAACCCAATCAAGCTTCATCACTTCCAATTGTACTTGTCGAATTTGGTTCCGGCAAGCGCGGTTTCCAAGTCGTTATTTTCATCAAGGGCGCACTGCTCGGGTGCTGGGCGGTGATCATCCGTCGTTGACGGATCAACAGCAGCCTCTTATGATTAAAACTATGGCAGCAAGCGTGACGACCAAAAAATCCATCAAAAATACCGAACCGATCAAGACGCGAATCCTGATCGTGGATGATCATCCGCTGGTACGCGAATGGTTATTATCGATTATCAACCCGGAGTCAGACTTAATGGTTTGTGGCGAGGCGGAAAGCCGGGATCAGGCCCTGGCTGTGGCGGCCACCACCAATCCGGATGTGGCTGTTGTGGACGTGACATTGAAGTGCTCGAATGGATTGGAACTAATCAAAGATTTCAAGATCCAATTCCCCAGTTTGGCAGTATTGGTGTTCTCCACACACGATGAGGCAATTTATGCCGAGCGCGCCCTGTATGCCGGAGCCAATGGCTATATCACCAAACAACAAGCCAGCGGTCCCATTCTGCAAGCGATCCGGACGATTGCGACCGGCGGGGTTAGCTTCAGCACCACCATCACCCAGCAGATCCTCACACGGATAACTGGTACTCATTCGACTTCTGCAACTGCGACAGTGGAACAGCTTTCGGATCGGGAGCTAGAAATCCTCCAATTGATCGGCACCGGCTACACGACAGGCCAGATCGCAAAACAGTTGTCCCTCGCTCCGAATACTGTCGACACCTACCGCAGCCGCATTCGCGAGAAGCTCGCCCTGACCAAACCCGGTGAGTTGCTGCGCTACGCCATCCATTGGGTCCATAGCGGCGAAGCGTCGTAGGCCGCTGTTTGGGCTGGGCAGCCCCCAGACGACGAGGTCGGGACACCGCGCCCTACCTCAATTTTTCGTCGTGGGTAGGGACCGCGGGGCCGTCCGCGAATAATCAACGACACCCGATGGCTGAACGGCGCGCCCGGCGGTCGACGCCCTACCTCGAAGTTTTAATGATGTCACCTGTCAACTGCCCTATTCCCACCCCTCAACCCTCAACCTTCGATACTGCTGAAAACCCGGTATGGACGGCGGGGCCGCCATCCCTCCCTTGCAGAAACATGTAAAATTCGATGGTTGTCGGGAGGGTCCGCGGCCTCGCGTACCGCTGCGCGAAGGTTTTTCAGCGAAATCAACCTTCACCCCCCCGACCTCCGTGTAATGATTTCCACTACAAACTCGATCCAGCTCGGGCAGGACAGAAAGTGTTAAGACCTGCCCGACAGACACCTCGCCCATTCGGAGTGAGAGTGCGCGGGTGTTTAAACAGTTTAGAAACCTGCATTTTTGGATCATTTTGGTAGCGGACGTCTGCCTGTTCGTGGCCGCGTTGGTTTTATCCTATGTGGTTCGCTATAGCGCCGCGATCCCCCATGCCGAGTTTCACGCCATTCAGCTGGTTCTGCCCTGGGTCATTCTCGTCAAAGTATTAACGTTTGCCCATACCGGCGTCTATCGCGGGATGTGGCGCTATACCAGCCTTCCGGATGCCTGGCGCCTACTGTCTTCCACGCTCCTCACGCTGTTAGTGATCACGACCGGCCTGACCTTTGTGAACCGGTTCCACGGCTATCCCCGGTCGGTTTTCATTGCGGACAGTATTTTCACGCTGTTTTTTTGTGGCGGCATCCGGGTCGGGATCCGGCTGTTTTATTCAACTCGGCTGCAAATCCCCGGCCTGACCGACCAAAATAATTTACCGCCGCCTCCACGCAGTCGCCTGATTCTCATTGGAGCCGGCGACGCCGCTGACAAGATCATCCGCGAAGTCCAAGGCAACTTTCGATCCGCCTATGAAATCGTCTGTTGTCTGGATGATGACACAGCCAAGCAGCAACGGTCCATGCATGGTATTCCGATCCGGGGCCCCGTCAGCCATCTCAGTCACTTTGCAAAAAAGTTCCACGCCGCTGAGACGTTAATTGTCATGCCGTCGGTGACCGGGGATCGACTGCGGGAAATCGTCGCCACCTGCGAGGCATCCAAAATTCCGTTTCGAACCCTCCCCTCCCTGTCCGCTCTCATCGATGGCGACGTCACGATCAACGATCTGCGCCCCGTAAATTTCGAAGATCTCTTGGGGCGACCGGCGGTCCAGCTTGATTTGGCGAAGATCGGCTCGTACCTGACGGGCAAGACCGTTGCCGTGACCGGCGCGGGCGGCTCGATTGGCTCCGAGCTTTGCCGACAGATTATCCGTTTCAACCCCGCCGCCTTGATCCTGATCGATGCCTCGGAATACAACCTCTACAAAATTGAACTGGAACTAAAGTCAGACCGGCAGTTTGCCAGCGTTGTTCCCATCTTGGGACGGGTTCAAGATCAGCCTTTGCTGGACCATATTTTCGGCAAATACCGGCCCCGGGTCGTCTTTCACGCCGCCGCCTACAAGCATGTGCCCATGGTGGAATTAAATCCGTGGGAGGCGATCCACAACAATGTGGTGGGCAGCGAAGTCGTCATGCAAACAGCTGAAAAATACGGTGTCGAACGCTTTGTCCTCATCTCATCCGACAAAGCCGTGCGCCCCACCAATGTCATGGGCGCCAGCAAACGGGTGGCGGAAATTCTCCTACAATCCCGCCCGCAAGGGAAAACGCGCTTTATGGCGGTCCGCTTCGGCAATGTGGTGGGATCCTCCGGCTCGGTCATCCCGCTCTTCCAAAGCCAGATCAAGGCGGGTGGCCCGGTCACCATTACCCACCCGGAGATGACCCGCTATTTCATGACCATTCCCGAGGCCTGCCAACTGCTCCTGCAGACCGGCGCGCTGGGCAATGGCGGCGAGATCTTCGTTCTCGAAATGGGAACACCGGTCAAGATTGCGGACATGGCGCGGGATTTGATCCGGCTCTCTGGCAAGGAGCCGGACCGGGACATCCAGATTATCTATACCGGCATCCGGCCTGGGGAAAAGCTGTATGAAGAGCTGATCACCCACGGGGAAGGCATTGTCCCCACAGCCCATAAGAAAATCATGGTCCTCCAACGCGAGCATCTGGCGGATACCACCGCCCGTGAATACATCCGGCAAGAGTTGCAGGAGTTGGTGTTCACGGCTGGTTCCTACGACGCCAGTCAGATCCGGACCGCCTTGCAGGGGATCGTTGCTGACTATGCGCCCACGAGTCAGGACGACACCACGACCGCGAGTCACCCGGAAAAACCCGTTCCCGTGATTACCGGAAGTCGCCCGTCGGGGATAGTTTTGAGCCCAACCAACCAACCTTTCGAATTAGAGCTAGTGACAACCCGGAGCTGATGTGCCGATTTTTGAGACCATTAAAAAAACATTGAACTCGGATTGCGTCAGTGACGGCTGGAACTCGGCGCGCCCGGCGGTCACGCCCTACCAACAACTTCCGACCCGGCATTCCGAGGTAGGGCGTGACCGCCGGGCGCGCCGCAGCTTTTTTCAACCAGTCGCCCAGGTGAACGGATGAAAACCCTCGACTCTACCATCCGCCCACACTCGGGCCTGGGACAAACGGAACTCAACCAGCTATCACTCCAAGTGGTTGGTGCGGCGATTGCCGTGCACTGCGAACTTGGGCCGGGATTGTTGGAGTCAGTTTATGAAACTTGTCTCGTCACCGAACTCCGGCGACTGGGGTTGACGGTCCAAACACAACTGCCCGTGCCGGTCGTTTTTCAAAAACTAGTAGTTTCGGCAGATGGTTTTCGGCTCGGATTACTTGTTGCCGATACCATCATTGTCGAACTCAAGTCAGTGTCGACAATCCAACCGGTCCACCAGCAACGACTCCTGACGTATCTTCGCCTCGCTGGCAAACCGCTCGGCTTGCTCATCAACTTCAATGTCGCGGTGCTCAAAGACGGCATCGAGCGGATCACAAATATTCCATAACAATTAATTTTCACAAACAGAACCGCCGATAAAATGTGCCATTTATGATAATGCCATTATATTTCAAGTCAAAGGCTGTGGTAGGGCGTGCTGTCCCCAGCGCGCTGCCGCGGAATGTTGCTCAGCGCAGTGAACCGGTCTCGCCTAAGCGGAAAGTCCAGGAACAGCAGAACGGCGGGCTAGGGACGGCCCGCCCTGCCGCGGCAACTGCATCCACTCGGTTCCGTCCATCAGCCACGTCTCTTCGCATCATCCCCACTCCCTTTCACCTGCTATCAATCATTGGCTTATTATTTGCCATCACGGTGGCGGCGGTGGACGTTCCAGCGCAGTCGCAACCTTTCACACCGCGACTTTCGCTGGATGTGGCCACCCGCTACAATGACAACCTATTGCTGAGTCCCACAACCCCGCTTAGAGACTTCTCAGAAGTGGTCAGCCCCGAGGTCGGTTTTCTGTATGGACACCCTAACCGGACATACATCGGCTTGGATTATCTCGCGGAATTGGAGCGATTCTTTACTCATGAGGAATTTGACGCAAACAACGAGCATGTTAAACTTGATACTCAAGCGAAGTTCGACCAACTCACAGTCCGACTGCGGCACTCGTTCCTTGATGATGCTGGGCCGAATTCGGAAATTAGCATGTGGTCTCGCGAGCAGCAAAATCAAACCACTATCACCAGTGAATATCGTTTAAACTCGAAAACCTCGGTAGGCTTGGATTACCAGCAAAAGTTCCATACTTGGCTGACACCGGGATTGCTTGACTACCAGTCATTTGTCGTCGGCAGTACGCTGTACTACCAACTATTTCCAAAAACTGATTTACTCAGTCAGTTTAATCAGGGGTGGGTCAATGTTGATCATGGGGATCACGCTGAATATCAAGAATTTAACATCGGTCTACGAGGGCAAATTACGAGCAAGATTACCGGCACAGTGACGGTCGGATATCAGCACCGCGAATTTGACAATGCTCTACCAACTTGGAACGAGCCAGTTGCATCTCTTCAGTTAGAGGCGCATTTGACTGACCGCACATCTTGCGCACTGACCGCTACACGAGAAATCCTCCCAGCAGTAACTTTAGCCAATATTACCCTCGTGAGCGATCAACTGAAGATCGCGATACAGCAACGACTGTTCCGGACTGTCATACTGTCATTGGGCGGAAGGTATGAGCAATACGATTACTCACGATTGCCTCTCGGAATGAATACTCGCGATATGTTAATGGCACAGTTGGGCGTAGACTATAATCCAACAAAATGGCTCCAACTCGGTGTCGTTTATCGACATATGACCACTGATTACAGCACTGTTGACCACGCCGCGGAGCAAAATTTTGTCAGTCTTCATGTTAAAATCCACTACTAAAATGAAGACGTTATTTAAAGTGATGACTGAGAATTTGCTTGAGAACAACAAGCGGCGACGGCCGGCAGCCTGTTGGGCATGCCGGCCCTACAATAGATTTGTCGGGAAGAACGGATTTGTCGGCAACAAAGGAATTACCGGGGAGGATTTGTAGGGCGCGCATGCCTCCTAGGCTGCGCGCTGATTCCCAGTCGATGATCAGACAGGCGGGATGCCTGTCCTACTATTGAAAAAGTGGCGGATACAATATGCAGAAATCTAAACAATTGCGGAATGAAACGGTGACGAACAGGAGAGTTGTGCGGAGGGATTCGGCGCGGTGGGACACCACGCCCTACCGGGGATTCGGCAAGATTTCCCGTCAAACGAGATGGTACCTTACGAACTTATTGCTCTTGTTACTTTTACCGGTGTGTTTAGGACTAACCGCCTGCACGACGGCGCCGTCAGCTTTTCGCTCACCGGCGCGAACGGATTCGACAGTTCCCGCGGGCCTTACCGCCGGTGCCGTTGACTATCGCATCCAACCCTTTGATGCTTTGCAGATCACTGTATTCCAAGAGGCCGATCTCTCCGTAAAGGCCCGCGTCTCGGCGGCGGGAACTATTAACTACCCACTACTCGGAGCTGTTGCCGTCGCTGGCCAGACCGGGGCGGAAGTCGAGCACCTACTTACCAGCCTATTGGGCAAGAAATACCTAGTCAATCCACAAGTGACAGTTCTGATTGAGGGGTCAGTCAATCGGCGGGTGACTGTGCTCGGCCAAGTCAAGAACCCTGGAACTTTCGACCTCCCCACCGATGAACCGCTCCGATTGCTACAGGCGATTGCCCGAGCCGGCGGATTCACCGACATTGCGGCAGCGGACCGGGTGAACGTCTTGCGTTCGGAAGGTGGACGTGAAGAGCGAATTGTGATCAACGTCGCCGCGATCATGCGCAGCGGGGATCACACGCAAAACATTGTGTTGTGCCCCGGCGACGTTGTCACTGTTCCCGAAACCATTTTCTAGGACAAAAATGCTAAACCCTGAGCAAGAATCCGATTTCGCCGACTCACGCCAGCCGATGATGGTTGATTGGCGGCGCCAACTGCACATCCTGTGGGAACGACGGTCGCTACTGCTCGTCACCGCCGGTGCGGTCATCAGCCTGACGTTACTCTGGCTTTGGCTGGCGACACCAATCTATCAGGCGACAGCTCAGATTCTGGTCGAATCCGAAACAATGAAAGTTCTGAATATTCAGGACGTGGTGAGCACCGATGCGCGCGATCTCCAGTACGTCAACACCCAGGTAAGAATCCTGCAAAGCCCAACGTTAATGCGCCAGGCAGCTGAGGCCATGAAGCTCTCTGACGATCCGCGGTTTCTTCTTAAGAAACTTCCACCGACAACCGCCCTCGGCAAAGCGGTGGCAAAATGTCTGACCGGCACCACCGAATTATTGCGCCGACTGGGTAACATCCTGAAGCCTGAAGATTTGCGGTGTTTTCCTAAGAAACTTCCGCCCACAACCGACCTTGCCGAAGAGTTGGACAAGTGTCTAACCATCACAGCTGATCGCACGAGCCGGTTAATCACAATCCGCGCATCGCATCGCGTACCGGACTTGACCGCCCAGTTGGCCAACGGCCTCGCCGAGGAATACATTCACGAGAATCTTAATCGCAGATTAACGGCTTCACTCGAAACCGCCACCTGGCTGCAACAGCAAGCCGAAGAGATCAAACCGAAGCTAGCGAAGTCTGAGGCTACATTATTGGAATACCGGGAGGCCAATCACGCGGTTTCACTAGAGGAACGCCAAAACATCGTTGTCGATAAACTAAAGGCATTGTCTGCCGATCTCACGCAAGCCCACACCGAACGGCTCGCGGCGGAGGCCGAATGGAAGACGATCCAAGCGGCACTCACCAATGGCCGACCGATCATTACGATCCCGCTGATCGCCGCCGACACACAGGTCAAAGCGTTACAAGCCCAGTTGAACGAGAAGCAAGTTGCTCTGGCCAGTCAGCGTGAACGTTATAAAGCGGAATATCCAACCATGGTTACCGCCCAAGCTGAGCTGCGCGAACTGACTGAAAGACTGGCAGCGGCTGGCACTGCGTCCGTTGAAGCCGCGCACGGGAAGTATCAGTTAGCCAAGTCGAAGGAAGATAGCCTGGCCACGGCTTTACAAGAGCAGGAACAACAGGCACTCAATCTGGACCGAATCTTGACCGGGTACAGCGCGCTCAAACGTAATGCCGAAGCCGACCGGCAACTGTACGATTCGATTATCACCCGCATGAAAGAGACCAGTGTGGCCGGCAAACTGGAGACCAGCAACACTCGGTTGGTTGATCCTGCCACACCCCCCAGACTTCCGGCGCGTCCGCGCAAGTTGTTGGTACTAGCGCTTGGAACGATCCTAGGGCTAATGGGTGGCGTCTTCCTCTGCTTCTTGACGGAACATCTCAACGAAAAGATCAAGAGTTATGAGGATTTGGAGTCCCTCGGCGTGGCCGTACTCGGCGTGGTGTCCAAAGTTCAATTTGGATCAACAAATACGGGCGTCTGCCTGACACAAACTGAGCCACAGTCATTAGCTGCTGAACACTTCCGTGACCTGCGCGCCAGCCTCGTGCTCAGTTCGCAAAGCAAACAGGCCAAGGTATTGCTTATTACCAGCACCATCCCTGGCGAGGGAAAAACGTTTATCACGACGAATCTCAGCGCTGTCTTTGCCCATAGTGGCGAGCGTACACTCATCGTTGATGCGGACTTGCGCAACCCCAACCAACAGCGTTCCTTTGAGGTTCCCAGCGATAACGGATTATCGGCATACCTTGGATCTAACATCGCCTTTGAAACTATTGTTCAGCCAACCAACGTCCCCAACCTCGACATTATACCGGCAGGACGCGTGCCAACCAATCCGCATGAACTACTGGGATCCTCCAGGATGCAAGAGTTACTTGCCGTCGTCCGCCAGCGGTATGACCGCATCCTGATCGACACACCACCAGTCAGTGCCGTGAGCGATGCCTTGATTCTGTTACCCAAAACCGATGGAGTGCTCTTTGTCGTTCAGTTCGGCACAGTCACCCGCGACTTCATTGTCCGCACCCTGCAAAAATTGCAAAACTGCAATGCGAATCTGCTCGGTGCAGTCCTCAACAATGTCGAATTAAAAAGATACCGCTACTACTACCCCTATCACGGCCGCTATACGGAGCGATATGCGGTCAGCGGAAGTGGAGAAGTCAGAGGTCAGACCGGGGATAGTGGTCAGCAATCAGCAAATCAAGGACAGAGGTCAGAAGATTTAGGACGGAAGAGCGAATGAGACAGCAATTCCATGACTAGGGCAGCAAGCGTAGGGCACGCTATTGCGTGACAGTCGCCGTCAACTTCGCGTCACATCAGAACCCAATAATCTGCAAGTAGTAGTGTCAGAATACGCACACAATTTAGTGACAGGATCCGAGATTCTTGGAAAAATCAAGATTGCTCTGAAAGGTTCTTTTTTTCGGAATGTGCTTGTTTTGATGTCGGGAACAGCACTGGCGCAGGTGATTACCGCCGCCGTTGCGCCAATACTGACACGGTTATACGATCCATCGGCTTTTGGCTTATTCGGATTGTATGCGTCAATTGTCGGCATCATCGGCGCAGTCCCCACAATGCGTTATGATCAGGCATTGATGCTCCCGAAACGCACCGAGGACGCAGCGACTTTAGCTGGAGTTTCAGGTCTGTGTGTTGTGGGCGTCTCGATTTTAGCGGTCGCCGTGTGCATTCCTTTCAGCGGGTGCATTGCCTCGATAACCCATACGCCGGATTTATCGCGCTGGCTGTGGTTGGTCCCAGTCTCAACTTTTTTAGCCGGCGCGTACCAGACATTTAATTCGTGGTCCACCCGGCGCAAGCAATTCCATCGAGCATCGATTTCACAAGTCGTTCGGAGTGTTGCGGTTGCTGGCAGTCAAACTGCCAACGGTGCCACCGGAGCCGGTCCGATGGGACTCATCGGCGGTGCGATTTTCGGGGAAGCCTGCGCAGCTGTGGCCCTGGGCGTGCAAGTATTAAAAGACGACTATGCCATCCTTCGCCGTTCGTTTGACATTGCGAAAATAAAAAGTTTAGCCAAGGAATATTACGAATTCCCTTTGTACAGCGGCACTCAAGGAATCCTCAACTCCGTATCCCAAAGCATTCCTTTATTGCTGTTGGCACACTATTTCGGTTCGACGACGGTGGGATTATATTCACTCGGCGTGCGGATATTGCAACTACCGATGAATCTCGTCCTCACCTCGTTGCGCCAAGTTTTATTTCAAAAGACCAGCGAAGTTTACAATACTGGCGGCGACACGTACCGATTATTTAAAAAGACCACACTCGGATTACTGGCGCTCGTGATTATCCCAACGGTGGTCGTCATGCTGTTCGCTCCACCGCTGTTTGCGTTCGCACTCGGACACGATTGGTATACAGCAGGCGTATATGCCCGCTGGTTAATTCTGTGGTTGGCCCTCATGTTTATCAACGTACCTGCCGTCTTGACAGCTCAAATCCATCGCAGACAAAAGTCCCTATTCGTCCAAGACGTGGCCTTGTTAATCTTTCGAATCAACGCCTTAGTGGTTGGTGGATTGTATTGCACTGCATTACAAACGGTCATTCTTTACAGTGTAGTGGGCGCGGCATTCAATGCGTATATTATTGGTTGGATGTGGATCTATTTGCGACGGCAGCCCCACCCCATTGCGCTGTGACACTATGAACAGAATAGAATTCGAGCTGCTGTTGTGAGATTACAATGATACAGATACTTATTGGCGGCGACATTTGCCCCCGAGGTGCTGACCTGCAGTCCTTCGAACAAGGCGACACGGTGGGTATTTTTCACGACTTGCTTGACGATTTTAAAGCTGCCGACCTTGTCATTGTGAACTTAGAGTGTCCGTTAACGGACGTCAACTCGCCAATCTCGAAATGTGGTCCAGCGTTGCGAGCTTCTGCAGCCTGTATCGCAGGATTTAAAGATACCGGAATTTCCGTCTTCAACATGGCAAATAACCACATTTTGGATCACGGATCGCAAGGCCTGGAAAGCACATTAAAAGTTGCTCAAGCCGCCGGGTTTGCTACCATGGGCGCAGGCCGAAATATCGAGGACGCTAGGCGGATCTTGGTCCGGTCGATTGGCGGCATCCGGATCGGCATGCTTGGTGTTGCTGAGCATGAGTTCTCCATTGCCACCGACACCGCCCCTGGTGCGAATCCGCTCGACTTGATTGACATTGTACGAAACATCACCACGCATCGCACTGAATGGGATTATCTGATCGTACTCGTGCATGGCGGTAATGAAGGCTATCCATATCCCAGCCCGAGATTAATGGACACATGTCGTTTTCTGGTCGAGCAAGGTGCTAATGCGGTGATTTGTCAACACTCACATTGTGTCGGGTGCTATGAAGACTATTGCGGTGGCCACATCGTGTACGGTCAAGGAAATCTAGTTTTCAACTGGCCGGACCCGCCCCCCGGATTTACGGAGGGAGTAGTTGTGCGACTGTGCATTGCGGTGAGTGGAAAGTCGAAAATGGAACTACTTCCCTGTTTCCAATCGCATCGACAGACCGGTGTAACCAAAATGAAACCCGCGGCGGCTCAGGCTCTGATAAAGACAATTGCCGAACGGTCGAGAAGCATACAAGATGCCACCTTCGTTAAGACGCAATGGCAACAATTCTGCAACACGAAAGAACAGGCGTACCTCAGCGCTGTGCTAGGGCATGGCCCATTGTTCCAACGTTTGAATAAGCATGGCACAGTGGGTCGTTATCTCTATTCGGAAAAAACACTAAGACGTACCCATAATATCATTCGTTGTGAAGCCCATCACGAAATTTTAAATACCATTTTTGAGAAAGTGTTACACAAGAGATAGCATCATATGAAAACCGTCAAGTATTATGATTGGAAAAACAGCCGAGTCCTTAGCGACAATGATGGTTGCCCACTCGATCAATGGCTGGCGGGAACTAGTCGCGCACATTTTGGTATTCATCCATTAGGTTTTCCAGTCTTCCTTGATCCTACTGAAATTCCGACCAGTGATGAGTACAGAGGCGGGGATCGGTATAGTGTCAGCACAGGATTGGACCAGTGCAGTCCCTTTCAGAAACGTCGGTTAGAATGCACTCTCCAACTCATGCAGGAAGCAACTAGTGGAACTCATTCTCGGCTGAGAATTTGCGATTTAGGATGCGGCGAGGGACACATAACAGCCGCCATTGCCCAGGCGCATCCGCACGCTGATATTTCAGGGCTTGACTATTCGATCTCGGCAATCACGCGAGCAACCGGATCCTATCCAGGGATTGACTTCGTTGTCGCCAATGCGTATACACCGCCATATTGTCATGACTACTTTGATGTTGTCGTCTGCAACAATCTTTGGGAGCATGTACCCGACCCGTTACACCTATTGCAAGTAATCACACGGATCCTGACGGATAATGGCGCCCTGATCATATCCACTCCAAGCCGCTATCGTCTGATCAACCTCTTACGGGTCGGAATTGGAAAACAAGTTAGTTTCTTATCCGATCATCACATCACCGAATACTCTGTTGGCCAAGTAATCGAACAACTACGTTACGGTGGATATGACACAAAGTTTGTGGCTCCGGCAATGCAGCGATCCTGCACCACGCTTTGCAACTTTGCGGCATTTAGAATTGCGATGCCATTACTCGCCTTCTTGTTTCGTGTGATAGGATCACATCACAGTCTGGAGGAAACTGTGTTCTATTTGGGAAAGAAACATTCCCACAATGGTTTATAATAAGGATTAACAGTTTTGACGACCCACATATGGAATAATCAGTATGAGTAATATCACGATTGGAATTCATGATCGCCCAGGAAGTTTTTCGGACAGGTGGATAACGTATTGCACCGACAACGGGATTCCATTCCGCCGTGTTAATTGTCTGGCGTCGGACATAATGTCACAATGTGAGGGATTGGACGGATTGCTCTGGCATTGGGCGCACGGCATCCCGTCAGACTTGCTCGTGGCGCGGCAGATTATCGCCGCTTTGATGACAAAGAATATTGTAGTCTTTCCAAATGTTGCCACCTGTTGGCACTATGATGACAAGGTTGCCCAGAAGTATTTACTGGAGGCCATTGGCGCCCCGTTAATACCAACTTGGATATTTACCAATCAATCCGATGCCTTGCGATGGATTAAAACGGCTTCTTTCCCAAAAGTATTCAAGTTACGCTGCGGAGCTGGATCCTCCAATGTTCGCCTTGTACGCTCACGGAACGAGGCGATCGCACTTTGTAGGCGGGCATTTGGCCCTGGTTTTCCGGCGGTATCTGGATACCTTACCGACGTAAGAACCCGGATTCGCAAAACTAAAATCACCCGTGATTTCTGGATGAAGATCGGCCGCGCACCGAAATCAATCCTGAATGGAATAGTCTTGCAACGCCAAATGCACAGAGAACGCGGGTATATCTACTTCCAAGAGTTTCTTCCAGACAATGCCTTTGATACTCGAATCACTGTCATCGGTGACCGGGCATTCGGGTTCATGCGAGCGAACCGGCCTAATGATTTTCGTGCCTCCGGAAGCGGTTCAATTTTTTATGAGCCTTCAAAGATTGACCCTCGCTGTGTTACAATTGCGTTTCAGGTGGCTGACCAGATTGGCACACAGAGTTTGGCATTTGACTTTCTGTTTAATAGTCAGCATGAGCCGCTGATAGGTGAAATCAGCTACTGCTATATTCCAGCAGCGGTTCAGACTTGCGCCGGGCAGTGGGATCGCCAAGGTATTTGGCACACCGGACATCTTTGGCCGCAGGATCGAATCATTGAAGATGTGCTGACCGCAATTGCATTAGCTCGAGAGAATCGCCATTGAAAAGAATCCATCTTGCTAGGAGTGGACAAGCCGTCGATGTATTTGGCATCGCCATTAACGTGACTGTATTTCTATATATCGTCTCGGTATTTATCGCGGGGCATGCGGAAGGTTGGTCGAAATTTAGCATTTCATTCGCTGGACTTCTCTGGATTCTGCTCGGCATTGGAATCAGGCTGAAGGACCTGTCTGTGACTAAACTGCAAGTTTTGCCCTGGATTTTTTGTGGCTATACTCTGTTTTCAATAGTCTGGGCTCGAAATACAGACAGCGCTGTGGATACAGAGCTACAGGCCTTTTCTGCAATTCTTGGAGGGACAGGAATCTGGATGGCCATACGTAATGGTCTCTCCCAAAAAACAATTCCTTGGGCAATGCTGGTCGGTTCAATTATATTAATGATTAGTGGGTACGGACAAATCGGTGGTGGAGGAGTTGTCGAAGGCCGCGTGGACGGTCTGACAGGAAATGCCAATGCGCTAGCGATCTTTCTGAGTTATGCGGCCTTTACAATCTGGTTGTCTGCAAAATACGTACCCAAATGGATGCCAATTACGGGTTGTGGGTTGATTGCCTATGCAGTATTATTCACTGGGAGCCGAAAAAGCTTGATGGTCTTAACGGTGGCAATCTTGTGGCTGATTCCGTTAATCTGGCGTTGGTTAAATGTTCGAATAAATTGGGCATGGCTGCCAATCATAACCATGGTACTTATTGCCGCTTCACTTTTTGCGCGTCATAATTTCTCGCAACTGGAGGAAACGCTTTCGTCTGTCAGCTCCATCCAGCGCTTTCAAGTTTTTTGGAATCGAGATCATCCCGTGATTCGTGAGAATCTGGTAGCGTCTGCTTTGGAATTGTGGCAGAAAAGCCCGATCATTGGTCACGGAGCCGGCCAGTTTCTTTTATTGGCAAACTATGGGTTGTATTCGCACAACAATTACACGGAACTGCTGGCAAACTATGGCTTAATTGGATTACTACTTTACTATGCACTCCCATTGGCACTGGTTGTCATTGTTTTCCGTCGAATTCATCAGCGCAAGCTGATGGACTGGCATATTGGACTTCTCATTCTAACAACTTTGTCTCTGGACATGGCAATGGTCTCATTCTACTCCAAGATTAGTAATATCCTCTGGGCGATCATCGCCGCCCTTGTAACGGAAAGCCCGTCCGCCATACTTCCCAGAATATCCACTCTTACAAATCGTCATAACAGATTCGCCGATTATCATATCGGTGCCGTTGTCACCCGTTCCATTCCGCCTCATTCAATTGCGGCAGGAAGTCCTACGAGAGTTCATCATTTTTGCCGAAATATTTCTTTTGCATCCAAGAACAAGAGGCAATTTAGTCGGAGCGAATTTTTGAAACATCGTTCAACTGGAATTCCTAAGCATTGATTGATTCCCGTCCAGTTATTGTTCAACATTTTGTTGGTATTGACGGTGGAGGGCCAGCTCGGCAACTAGAGCTACTTCTACAGTCACCCTTAGCCGCTAAATACCGATTTGATGTGGTCTCTCAGGATCGTGCCGCAGGGGGCATTAATCTTTCCCTTATTGCTAAAATGGCGGAGAAGATGAGCCATTTCACCCCTGATCTGGTCCACGTGCGCGGATTACTAAACGGTGGATTTCACGGTTTAGTTGCTGCCCAAAAGGCGCGTTGTTCACGGATTCTTGTGAGCGTTCATGGCATTGCCGAAGACAGCGAACGCAAAGGATTTCTGCTCCAAGTTCAACAGAAAATCGTACACCATTTACTTGAGTCTTACACATTACGAAATGCGGACGGGGTATACTGTGTATGTGATTATGCCGCAAAAAGACCCTTTATTCAGCGTCATGCCCACAATTTGCTAGGTGTCATTCATAACGGAATTGAGGTGCGACCGGCCAATCTCCGCAACAATCACGTCCGGACTGAATTGGGTTATTCCTCGCAAGACGTTGTGGGAGTTTTTGTTGGGCGCGTTGTGCGCGATAAGGGGCTATTCTACCTTTCAGACGCGATTCAGCATTTGGATGCGCAGGGGATTCATCAACCACAGCTCATGATTGTTGGTGACGGTCCTGATGCGAAAGCACTTCAACAGTGTTTATCAGCGCAAATTGCATCAGGTCGAGTTCGGTTTTTAGGGC
>Ga0316226_1002773_pt1 | contig 15838 bp, 12 predicted proteins | sample TBH18017metaG_FD_206009 | JGI IMG/M metagenome (GOLD analysis project Ga0316226, IMG submission 206009) | Freshwater microbial communities from Trout Bog Lake, Wisconsin, USA - TBH18017 | ecosystem: Environmental > Aquatic > Freshwater > Lake > Hypolimnion/Profundal zone | place: USA: Wisconsin... | reverse complement strand
ATTTTCTAGAGCAAGGAGGAAAGAAAGATTTGAGAGAAGTAGGAGACTTTATGTTTAAATGGAATGCAGACAGAGGACTTAGAGCTTTCAGATTCCAATACGCAGCGTTCATAGCAGATATAGCAGATTGGTTCCCTGAATTCGTTAATCGTGAAAGTCCATTCTATTACGGTACGAATGCAAAGGAATGCGTTAGCTATTTGGCTACGAAGTCTACGAAAATGCCAGAAGAAGTATTTTTGGATTCGGTTATGATGAAGATATACGAAGACACTGGTAGTTTTCCTTACAACGCCGAGGACGTAGCGTGTGACTCAATTAGATGGATTGAGAACTACGTTAAACCTGGTGCTGATTACGATCACTTGGACTTCGATCACGTATGGAACAGCTGCAGTATTAAAGATCACCCATACGGTAGACAGAAAGCAATGTTGGATCTTGGCCTTGTCCCAAGTTTTAACGGTATTACAGAACACCCTTCCGATGACAAGGTACTTAAATCACTTCTTATCACAGAAGAACAATACAAGGACAGGGTACAACAATTTTACAACAAATAATGGCTCACACATCAAAGTCTGTTAAGCAGACAAAAAACATCCACATCTTAGGATTAGCGGGAGAAAAAATATTCAATAACGCTATGCAGGACATGGGATACAAAGTTCACTTCAATCCCGATCCGTTTGGATACAACGATCACAAAGTATTCTTCGACAAGAAGACTCCTACTATCACACAATTAAAAACTATCTCTGCGTATAACAGTTACGATTGTTGGGCGTTAAACGCCGACGCAGGTAAACAGGTAGAGCACGCCTTAAAGTGCGAAAAACTTTATATCATATCTATTCCTTTAATTTGGCCTAACGAATACGACAGTTGGTTGTTAGAAGTCGATCTTAACATTTTAAAGACCGAACCGAATTCAATTAGACCTTTACCCAACAGCACACAGAATTCTTTGATCATTCCAAGATCGGAGAGATACGTTAGAAAGGTGTATAAGTTAAATCAAGTTGAAGAAGACCTTATTTTAAAGTACGCGGTGTCTCTTTACGCAAAGAAACCTTCTACTTATGTTAAGAAAAAACCTACAAAAAAAATAGCAGCATAATGAAAGAGATTTTATTTCCAAACACATGCGAAGTAGAGTTTAAAGGCAAAAAACCAAAGGACTCATGGATGAAAGAGTGGCCTTTAGAGCAACGCATCGAGAAGTTCTTTGAGTTCTGCCAAAAATTCGATCAACGACAAGATCCTTTATTAAGAGACGAGTATCAGATATTCTCTCATCGTTTGCACTGGCACGAGCATCCCTATTGCGAAGTGATGCAAGAAGTTACCGACAACGAGTTAAGACTGTTTTACACTTTAGTGTTCAGTTTTACCAACGAGCACTGGGGAACTTTTATGAAATTGAAGAACGGGGGAATCGAAGCAACAAAACAACATTTCAAGCAGAATAGACATGCAAGAAACGATCTATTTCAAATCTATTATCCAAAGGGAACTAACGTAAAAGATTGGATTTTGGATGGCCCCGCAAAAGCCGCAAAAGATCTTGCTTACCTGTTACAAGACGTAGAAAATGGAAATAATTCAACGCCGTGGACAATGATGGGATTCGCTAAAATACTTGAAGCTTATTTTAAAAAGCACCAAGGATTTAGAAGTCCTTTATATCCTTGTAAAAATACAGCCAGATACATTGCAATGAGCTATCCGCATTTAGTGAATCCAGAATCAATTCTTTTCGGTGGTACAGGTCATTTTGATGGACTACATCAAATCTTTGGTGGACAGAATTTAAACGGGAAAGTTAAATATCTTATCAGTGAATATGGGGAGTTCATCCCTCAGAACAAATACGCAGACCAATGGTTGTATCAGATGGACTTATTGGTCAATCACAGACTGAATCCCATGACTTCCCAGAAGTATCTAAACGTTGAAGATAAAACATGCTTTTTTTTTAAGGCGATAGCTATTCATCATGGATCTAAAAAACCTACAAAAAACATTCCATATACTTGGATCTTCCCAGACAATTTTAATTTGTCTGATCGACCGGAATTTCTTGAAGAAACTAGATTCAGAGGACTAATGTATTAATATTGTTTCTATAGTAAATTTAATTTACAGAAAAAATATAGAAAGCCGAATGATGACTATGAATGAGTCCTACGATCAAGCACTAAAATATTGGAAATATGGAGACGAAAAAACTTTGAGCAGAATAGAGCATTGGAATAACATAAAGACACAAATTAGAAGAGACGTATTAGAGTCTTTATACTTATAAGAAAAGGAGCTCATTTGGGCTCCTTTTTATTTTTCCTTAATATTGTATCGTAATTTCTATTCCTCTTCGTCCTGTAAGTCCGGGACAGCAGGGGACACATCTCTCCTAAACCATTTGCCTGCAATATTTTCACAATAGCTATCCACACGCAAAACTTCCAATACCATTTGGTAATAGGTCTCCCAGTAACTCATTTGTTTTTTGGTGGTACAGATCGTTAATACTTCTCTGGTGAATGCTTCCTTGCCCAATAATTTAATGTCTTCGGTGATTAACTTACTCGAACCGTAATAGTCCACCCAATTGCTTTCCTTTACTTCCTTTCTTTTCTTTGGAATGCGGCCCGGTTTGTCCCACTCATTGATCTCTTTCTTTGTGAGTTTTTTTGTTAGTACGTTCCTTAGGATTTTTTTACCGACGTAGAATTTGCCATTTGTGGTGTTAGTGACTTTGTAGACGAAGCCAACTGCGTTATCTGGAAAGTGCTCCAATTGAGTGTATTCCTTTCCTTCGTACAACCAATTTCCCATAGACTAATTTATTATAAATATCTTAACTGTCCCAACGAATTATAAATGTCATATCTGTGTGAGAAGGAATTGGATACGGTGTGGCCAATTTACCAACAACCAATAGTTCGTCCTTTTCGTTATAAAGTCCAACTGTTGTTGCGTAAGGCGTAAAACTTGATCCAGTAACTGCATCTATCATTTTACCTCCCGCTCTATAATAATAACTACCACTTTGTCCCAATGGAACAAAAAATGGTCCTACGCCAGAACCGCTTACCAAAGAAGATCCCGTAACAAAGCTGGAACTGTTAAACATAGTTGGATTCAGAGAGAAGTTAAAATCGTTTTCTGACACATGACATCTTACTTCGTTTTGGTAGATTGTGGATTCTCCTGCTACTGTAAGTGTAAATGGTACGTAAGGTAGTGGCATCTTTTGATTTATTTTTTATTAGCAACTTACATCGCCTTTTGTAACAACATACATCGGCGTATTTCCTGTAACCGTGAAAGATTGGAAAGAACAATTGGTAGCGTCCGATGGATAACCAGAAGGAGATATAGATATCGGATACAATATGCTCAATGGACCACCTACGCCGTCTGAAACTGCCAATGTCACTAGATCTCCGTAATGAACTCCTGTGATTGTTTGAATCACTTCTGAAGTTGATAGCGGCGAAGATAGTCTTGTAGCCGATACCATTGTATTGTCATTTATAGAATACCATACATACAATCCTGCGTAACCGGTGCCCAATTCTTCGGCGTATACTGTTACAGTATAAGTAGCGGGCGTACTAGGCGTCGACGTCGTTGTTGGAGTCTGTGTTGCAGTTGCCGTTACCGTTTGAGTAGGTGTACCTGTTGGAGTAGACGTTCTCGTAGGCGTAGGCGTTTGCGTAGATCCCATTGACGTTGTAGGCGTGCTTGTTGACGTGTGAGTAGGAGTCAACGTAGGCGTATTGGTTGCCGTCAAAGTCTGCGTCAATGTCGGTGTACTTGTGGCCGTATGAGTAGGCGTTGGAGTCGCGGTTGTTGTCGGTGTCAATGTGGGTGTCGCTGTAGGTGTAGGCGTCGGGGTAGCGAACACTATGGGTATGTCAAAATAAGTAGTGCACACACCAACAGAGTGTACTCTTATAACCGTTGCGGTAGAAGGCACCAATGTGGAAGTATATCCGATCGTTAAATTAGTTTTGGATATTAGGCTTTCAAACGGCATCGAAAAACTGTCCACATTAGAGTATAAGCTAAACGGTCCGGAATCCGCACCAGCCGTAGTTAATTTTATGAGTACTGATCTTGGCATCTAGTTATAAATATTAGTTCTCTCGTCTTTCTTCTGGTTTGTAATAATGTATTCTGGTATGATTGATCGGGGAAGCTAATAACACTCCGGCTAGAATTTCTCCCTTTTTTTGCAATTGGAATGTTTGACTCATCCAAGTTTGTTCGTACGGATGGTCCCATTTAACGTCCAAAAAAATCTTTTTATTTCCTTCCCTTGAAAACCACAGCGGCCAATTGCAATAGTGTACTTCTCCTGTCATGTATTTCAAATCATCTTGTTTTCCCATTTCAAAGAATCTTGTTTTCGGAGGATTAGCATCCAATCCCTTGGCAGGTAACTTTGTTTTATTGGGAAAATATTTTTTTCTAACTTCCATTGGAACGTTGTACCAAGCCCACTGTTCTGAACAATCTCCATACAATTCTGAAAAGGAAAGTTTTAAATAGTCCATTCCAGTATCGTACATGATCTTTAAACTTTTTTCATACAGATTAGTAACGTAAGTAGTCATTCCATTTTTACACCTAGAAAGTTTCATAGGTGCATGAAGAAACATATCATCTTCAAAGAATATGTAATAGTCGGCATCAGACTGATCAAAATGTTCAGCGCAAAATTGTCTGCCTCCGCAAATTCCTATGTTATCTTTTCTTATCTCGATAAATTTATATTTATCACATAATTTTTCGTATTGCTCAAAAGTTGAAGAATCGGTGGAATTATTGATTAAATATTTATCTGTCTTAGAAAGAAAATTATTATCACTGGCCATAAAAGATTGACATAACTTTTCAAATTGCTCTGGAAAATTAAAAGTAAGAACGTACAGATTCGTTTTTATTTTGCTCCACAATTTTTTTCCTTCTACGGTAGTTTCAAATTTTTTCTTAACATCTTTTAGATATTCAAAAAATGGCCAAACAAGACCGTTACTTTCTATTTCAAAATTTTCTATTAAATCTTTGTGTCTATAAGACAAAATCGTGAATAAACATTCGTCAGCACCCATTAATCCGGAATGCATCGTATCGTGAAGTATTCCGTAATATAGATTATTTATTTCGTGCACCAATTTTTTACTTCCGCCAAAAAAACCGCCTCTGGATATTCTGTTCACATAATCAGTTTCACAATACTCAGCCATTTTTAACCTATCGAATCCGTGTATTTCGTTAGAGCCTTCGTAAGGATATTGTATGAAAGTAAATTTGTTAGTTAGTTCGCAGTGATGTTCTAAATTATCGAACACTTTATCGTGCTGAAAATATCCTTTGTGAACCGTGGAAGTCAATCCTCCGTCAATCCAAAAAAAGTAATCAGTATCAAAAGGATTTGTGATCGCAGAATCGTTCAGCATAAACATTTTGCACATCATCATTGGATTGTAATATTTCAAAGATGCTTGAGGAGATTCCGGTAACCATCCAGCAGAATTGTACCACTCGGGATTGGTTCTAATCTCTTGTAATTTATCGAAGAAGGGAAACCAAGTTTCAAAATCTTTTAATTCCTTTATGAATATTCTTGTTGGTTTATCTCCCCTTATTTTTTTAACCTCTTCTTCTAATTCACTAGGAATCCAAACACACATGTTAACGTCAACTTCAAGCATTTCAAAGAATCTATCTTTGTACTGTTGAAAATCTCTTTTTGCCCAACCGTTAAGATCGCCACGGCCTAAGTCCCAAAGACCTGTAACTATAGTAACGTTCATTAAAATTGTATTTTTAAATTTCTATTTTCGTCAACAACTATTATGTAATCTTGATCGTCTATTTTTATTCTAACTTCCAAGTGTTTTTGAACTCCGTACACAGGATCTCCCTTTATACTATTGTCCACTCTAATATCAAAACCCCTATTATTGTTTTGTTCAAAGTTATTTCTGAGCTCATCTGTCACGTCGATCATATTTCTTTGAGTAAACTTAGACCCTTCGTCCTGCTGTTCTCCAAGAGTTCCGTATTGCGCGGAGATTAGTTCTATTCTACTATTACTGTAATCCTTTTTGTAAATATCCATTGGAAGCAACGTATAATACGGATTAAATTCAAAGTGATAGTGTTCGTAATAGTATGGATTTCTGTAGCTATTCAACCAAGCTTCGTAATACCACCTATCTCCATGATTGGGTTTTCCGTTACTGTAAGCCCACGATAAATTTATCCACCAAAAATTTCCCCACCACCATTTATTATTCATTGTCAATCCGCACTGATCGTATGTATTTAATTTTTCTAGACAATCTTTAAAGTTGTCTATTAAAAAATATTCCATCGCCTCTTTCCACCATTGAATGCCTTTCATCTTCCACTCAGATACTGATCTGTCTTCGAAATTTTTATAGAAGTTTGAAACCCCCTTTGTGTGAAAGTAAAATACCTTTCCGTTATATTTTTGTGAGTATTCCCAAACTTTATTCACCCCTTCGTATTCAAAATCATTATTAGTGTATTCGTTTAAATTAACTTTATCCAATCCTTTGATCAACTCTTTAATTTCTTCAAATTCACCTTTCGTATTAACACAAGTGATTTCTAATTTATCGCACCAATCGTAAAGGCCTGAATTTATTAATCTATTTAATTGTTGTTTTACTACTTTTAAATAATCATTAACGCAATACACGTGATAAACTATTAGATTAATACTGGGAACGTTTAAATCCAATTTAATTCTTTCTCTGTGTATTATGTCTATGGTTCTATTTGAAATGTGACCGTATTGAAATGCGTGAAATATAAAATTTCCTTGATTGTATTCTTTCCAATTAAAATATCTATTTGAGATCATGTTTATTCCGTCTCTGATCCATTGGTTTTTTTTGTATAAAACCGCCATACAACTTTGATCGTGCCATAACGCAGTTTTAAAATACCCAGCTTTATTAATATTTTGTGGAAGTAAATCCAATTCGGGAACGTCTTCTCCTATTAAAGTATCTCCGGAATTCCACCACTCTTGTAAAAATTTATCGGTCCACTCCCCCCTCTTAAACAATAAAACTCCCGCGTTCATTACGCTGTGATGACCGTAATCTTCGCAACATGTAAGGTGATAACCCTCTTCTATAAAATTTTCTATTTTTCCGTTTACGTCACTCACGATTGCATCTATGTCCAAATAAAGAACGTAGTCAACGTCTAAGGTACTAAAGGTCTCTTTTATCAATTTTGGTTTATACCAAGTTATTGATCGACCTTCACAACCAGAAATAATTTTACTTGAATCTTCTTCTATTAAGTACTGGTAACCGTTCTCTAAAGCGTACTTTTCGTTTATCTCTTTTGAATATTTACCGTAAGTTACATTATTTGTATAATATTGAACTATAGCTATCTTCATTCATTATTTTTTATTGTGGTAAATTACCTTCAAGTCTTTCGCACCAGCCTTTACTTGTTGAATAAGGCCACACAATCCATTTAAACGGTTTAACAATAGTATCGAATTGTCTCCATAGTTTTATGTAGCCATCGGGATCGTTGTATTTAGACTGAATCTCTGTGGCATCCGCGTCCTGTCTAAATATAGTATTGCCTTCTGAGTCTTCAAAAGCAACGCACCAGAACTCATAATCTTTCTCTGGAACGCTTTCGTAAGATAAGTCTATGCAATGTTTAAAGATTCTCAAGAAAGACTTCTGGTACTCTATTGGATCTTCTATTACTGGATTTGGAGAGAATTTATTGTCAAGAGTGTATTGCTGAACACCTCTTGAAGCGAATTGGATTCCTGAGTATTTTTCGTAGTCTTGTAAAGTTCTTTTATCTCCGAATCCGTAAATTCCGAATCTTATACCGCATCCGCAATTTCCGTCCATTTTAAATAATTCTCTATTCCGCTTGTGAGACGCATCGTTTTTAATCACCCATTCAGGATCGTCGTCCCATTGTTTTACCCGGCCCCTTCTTGTGTATTCGTGCCAAATTACAACCCGGTGCGGATGGAAAAGATCGTAACCGTGTGTGAATGCTCTAACCGCTATTGATATTTCCTCTCCATGGAAATAATAATTTGGATCGTGCGGAACTTCCAAACAAAATTGTCCTAAAGTAAAGCAAAAATGCGCAGAGTAAAATCTTGAGGGTATCGGTTCAGTCAAACTTTCCCAATTGGGTATAGTCGCTGGTAAAAAAAATATTGCACCTTCAGGGATAAATCTATCGAAAGTCATCCACCACGGATTCATTTCTCTTTCTGCTGGATCGTTATCTGGATTGAAGCTTGAAATGTATGCTGTCAATAGTGGTTTTTCGTGGCCTTTCTCTTGTAATTGAAGAATCATGTTTATTAGGATCTCGTCCCAATTTTCCACGAATCTGTGGTGAGAGTCTATCTGAAGTGTATAGGTTTCAGATTCGTACAGACTTTGAACTTGATTTCTTGCCCAACAAACGCCTTTACTGTCTTTATAGTTCACGTCCAATATTCTAAATCTTGGATCTTCTTTGTATTTGTCCAGGGAATCCCATTCGTCTTCTTTAGAGTGTTGCCAACATATACCGAACCTTAAATTATCTGGGTATTTGGCATTCTTTAAACAATCTTCTATCGTTGGAAGTAGCTGGGGATCCCTATAGCTTGCTATTTGTATAAATATGGTACTCATAACTTATAATATAAATAAAACTATTTTATCATTAAATTTTTTATTTCATGTGCTTTATGATGTTTTACAAGCAAACTCCTTCAGAATTATAATAAGTGTTTCCACCGCTGGTATAGAATGTGCCATAAGTATTACCGTCAGAATAAGTCAATCCGCTGTCGTAAGTAAACGCACTGCCGTCGGAGTTATAATAAGGATATCCCGATTCTAAATCTCCCGGATTTCCGCTTCCTGGATATATCGATACTTGATCTACGCTATATGAGTAGTGAGTACAAGCATCTCCACCGTTACTTCCGTAAGAAATTAGAAAGTTACCTCCCAAAGAAGGTGTACAAGTTGTGGTGCTAGCTACAGTATTACCGTCTAAGTAAATTGCTACGTTGGCCGAACTTAAATAATAGTAAGTAGTTATATCAGCATATAAAGGATCATTAGCATGAACGTCCGTATAAAGAGTAGTACCGTCACCAAAAGTACCGTTATAATACACAGTTAAACTGTAAGGAGCTCCAGTAGCCACAGAGCATGCAGTCCCCGCGCTTGAATAGCCAACAGGAACAGTTCCGTCGTGCACAGTGTAATAATATATCGTATCAGAGTTTGTTAGCGTTACTAATGTAGGCGTAGGCGTTGAAGTCAACGTAGGCGTATTAGTGGCAGTCAACGTTGGCGTATTGGTTGCCGTCAAAGTCTGCGTCAACGTAGGTGTATTGGTCGCCGTCAACGTAGGAGTACTAGTGGCCGTTAAAGTTGGTGTGGCCGTTCTAGTAGGTGTAGCTGTAGCGGTCAACGTAGGCGTATTCGTTGGCGTATTTGTGGCGGTCAGCGTTGGTGTACTAGTTGCTGTTAACGTAGGTGTCGCTGTAGGCGTATTGGTCGCCGTTAACGTAGGCGTCGCCGTAGCTGTCAATGTTGGTGTCGCTGTAGGCGTATTTGTTGCTGTTAGAGTCGGTGTCGCCGTAGCAGTCAACGTAGGCGTTGAAGTTAGAGTCGGAGTCTGCGTTGCTGTTAAAGTCGGTGTACTAGTTGCTGTTAAAGTCGGTGTCATTGTTAACGTAGGCGTAGCTGTGGCCGTCAATGTCGGCGTAGGCGTTGCAGTTAATGTTTGAGTGGCCGTCAATGTAGGAGTGCTAGTCGCCGTTAACGTAGGCGTATTGGTTGGTGTACTTGTCACCGTTGGCGTAGGGGTTAAAGTTGGAGTTGCCGTTGGCGTAGTAGCTGCTGTCTGCGTTAAAGTAGGTGTGCTAGTTAACGTTGGTGTTTGGGTAGGAGTACTTGTTAATGTCGGCGTCCTTGTAGCAGTCAACGTAGGTGTAGCAGTAGTTGTCAACGTAGGTGTAGCAGTAGCTGTTAACGTTGGCGTATTAGTTAAAGTCGGTGTTTGAGTAGCAGTCAGTGTAGGAGTGCTAGTCAATGTTGGTGTAGGCGTACTTGTAGGCGTATTAGTGGCAGTCAACGTTGGAGTCGCCGTTAACGTTGGAGTACTAGTCGCTGTTAAAGTTGGTGTAGCCGTAGGTGTACTAGTCGCTGTTAAAGTTGGCGTAGCAGTCGCCGTTAACGTTGGCGTATTTGTCAACGTAGGTGTACTAGTTAAAGTCGGAGTTGGTGACGCCGTTAAAGTTGGCGTATTTGTCAACGTAGGTGTACTAGTTAAAGTCGGAGTTGGTGACGCCGTCAACGTTGGAGTGCTGGTTGGGGTAGAAGTCGGAGTGGATGTTAATGTCGGTGTCGGTGTAGCGGTCAACGTAGGTGTATTGGTCAACGTTGATGTTGGAGTATTTGTTGAGGTTAACGTTGGCGTATTCGTTCTAGTCGGAGTATTTGTTGGCGTAACTGTAGTGGTTGCTGTTACGCTTGGCGTTGGAGTATTTGTCGCAGTTGGTGTCGGAGTAGGCACAGGTACTTCATAAGCATAACCAGATATAGCACAATCAGGAGAAAATATATCTATGTAGTACGGATTAGTTATAACGACAATTCCCTGCTTATATATGATATTTCCTACTAAGGCTTTATTATTTACGTAGTCTATTACGTTACCGTTTCCATCGTCAATTATTCTATACAAAGAAGAAGTAACAACAAAACCGTTTCTTCCTATGTTTTCTCCGTACACATTTCTTGGAATGGACAGAACGGTAATTTTTGAATTAGATTCAGTAGGAAAGTATCTAACGTCAGCATCAAAAGTTCCGGAAGCTGCAGTAGATTGTAAAGAATTATCGAAGCTAGAACTATTGGATAAAAATGATCCTGTTAAAAAATTAGAATAAAATAGCTGTTTCGCTGAGTAGTAATTCAAAGTCGTCTGAGGTACAGACCCAGTGATGCTTATCGGACCGTTTACTCCATTCAAAATAGTAATACCGTAACTGCTAAAAGAAGCGTTAGTGTAAGAAGAGGTATAACGTAATTTGATAGGGGTGGTAGAACGGTCTGACGGATTAATCGTATTTGAAGCTCTACTCATTTTTTATTCTATTACCAATCTAATTTAACTCTTATTAATGCCTCTTTAGTAAAATCTTTTATCAACGGTACTGACATTTTAGCAACGGCCAAAAGATCGTTATTGTTATTGTACAATCCTACGGTTGTAATGAAAGTCTGAGGGCTATTAACCAATATTGGATAAACTAAACCTCCGTTAGATCCAGAAGTAAAAGTTGGATTGGAGCTATAGTTATACTCCGCATTTGCCACTCTTACAAATACGTAATCAGAAGATATGGTTTCGTAAGAGCTCAATTGGAAATTGGCGCTTTGAGAAATAGCATTAAACAGATTTGTATTGCTCACCGAACTGTACGGGGTAGAAGGATTTATTGTTTCGTCTACAGTCAATGAAATACCTCCGTAAGCGGCTGATAATGATAAAGCTCCAGGATTCAAAATGATTGTACCTATATCTGGAAGAAACAATCCGTAAGATCCTGAAATGGTATAACCCGCTTGAGTGGCTCCGGTAGGAATAGAAGTACTCGCGTATCCATTAGAACCTGAAACTATGTTGAAAACTCTTCCGCAATCCAAATAATTAATTACGTTTGAATTGTTACTATTGTCTGTAAGTTGAATTTGTCCACCGGATCCAGATAATAATAAATTAAACGATCCAGGTAATAGACTTTCTTTGTATCTATTTCTATCTACGTTTATAGCATATATGTATCTTGAATTGGTTGACAATCCGCCGAAATTAAACCCTTGGGATCCCGTTACAAAAGGTCCGTAAACTAAATTCTTATATTGTTTATACGTTGTATAAGAAGGAGTAACTCCCGGTACCAAATTATTGTAGTACTGGGATCCTGATCCGTAGGCGTGTCCGTAGGCGATTGAGAATTGAACCGCTGCACCTGTTGCCGATGATGCAGTTTGATAAACGTTTATATAAAAGGCATCTGAGGTAATTGTGCTTGATATCGTAGGAGTCCCGACATAAAAGGTGGTAAGAGTGGGTGCACCCGTACTCCAAGCCGGTGCTGTAATTGCATCTGATGAGACTACGAAATCTGTTGAAGCTAACTGTGTATATGACATAAGTTATTTTTTATTATTATGATACTTTATTTATTTGCACTGGAACTGTAATTCTTGCGCCTGAATCTCTACCTACCACTGTCAATAGTGTATACAATGTATTGTTAGATCCGAATAAAGTATTCACGGTTGTCGCTGTAATATTCAAAGTAGTTCCAATTACTGTTAAACTAACGTTAGTTCCCAAAGTCTGAGTGCTATTGGCAGAAGTCGCTGCTGGAGTGTTAATTCCAACTCCTGTGAATGTACTTGTGGTTCTAACATCTCCAATAGTAAATGTGTATCCGTCTGTTTCGTAAGTTGAAGTGGCTCCTAAATAATTTAAAGTTTGAGGAGTGATAGATATAGAAGCTCCTTGAGAAAGCGTTATAGTGCTATATCCAATGCTAACAACTGGCAATTGAGAAGTACCACGTGGTAAAGTAACCAATCTGTATTTCATGATCTCATTGTCTTCTGGAAAAGCTTGAATGATTGGCATATTTGTGATTGCCTCCCCATAAAAAGCCGATCCTGATGGATGGTTTGGATTGTACAAGGTATAATCTATTTCGTCGTCCGACAATGAAAATTGAGTGATTTGAAACGAACCGTCGTTTCTTGCTAATAACTCTCTACCCTTTTTAGTTAGAATAGCGTCTATAACAACCGATGTGTTACTTAAATATGCCATGTTTTTAGTGTGTTTTTCTTTTTATAAATATATTGAAATTAGAAATCGCTATTGATTTGAATTTGCTTGTATAGATAATAATTGTGCTTGTACTTGAGCTTGTATTGTATTAATTCTTGCTAGCACGTTAGGATTTATATTGCTCGGTATTAAAAATCCGTAGGAAGTCTGCCCCGATTTTTTAACAAAACTTAGCTGAATATTCTGTTCATCATTGTATCTCTTTAATAACAAGAATTGTAATATTTTAGACGGATTATTTGCCCAAGTTCCAAATATCGTAGGTACCACAGATATATTGACTCTATTATTACTATCCAAACTGTAGCCCAATACGTCAAAATTTTCAGTTCTTGTACCGTCGTAAAGTACTATTCTATCTCCAAGTTCCGGTTGGAAAACGTAAGAAGTATCTTGGTATTGACTGTACAAACTACTTGAATAGGCAATTGATGCAGACGTGAAATTTGCGACAAATTGATAACCCAAATAATTAGATAAGTTTTGACTTAAAACTAAAGATCCAGTAGTGCCCGCAGTATTATTAAAAGCGCCTGATATAAAATTACCGTATCCAGGTCCAAGAGCAGCGCTTGAAGTAGCATAGGGATAACCACCAGAACCAACGGCCACTGTATTTAAAGCTAATGTACTATTACTCTCTCCAACGCTCAATGTGGCCACGTAACTGGAAGTCGACATGCTTCTCTGAATTAGCTGAAATGATACTTTATCTCCCGCCGCCAAAGATACGTTTGGAGTTGTGTAGTTTATGTTAAATATTTTTGAAGGATTTGAAGTGGCAGGATATGTAGTAGCAAATTGTACATTAGTTACAACACTGGCTATTCCTGGGCCTTTGGATATTTTTTTAACTGCGCTATATGCAGAATTAGTTGTATTTTCTACTAAGATTCCTGAATATTGAGTACCGTAAGGATCTCCAGATAAATTCCATGTGTATACAGAAAGATACATGTATTGTCCACTTGTACCTTGAGTGGTTGAAGTATACCCGCTGTAGATAGATATCGGACCTGGTATTGGACTGTAAGAGTATATTTGTGTTAAATTAATTGCATCACTGGGCAATACTGAACTTGCGGTTATAGCGGCTATGGTAGAAGTTGCAGGATTGTAACTTGAAGTAAAATCCATAATTTGGGGACTACTTCCAGGTAATATTGTGCCATTAGAATTTACTATTTGATACACAAATGATCCACTATTAATCGTATGAGAAATATCGTCCAAAGGATCTGGGAAAGTTAAAGTTAAACTAAAATTTGTAGTAAAACTTGCTTGACCAGCAATTGTAGCGGAGTAAGTGGGAAACATCATATTTTGTCCAGCCATATAACCGTTAGAAGGATTGGAAGTTGGGAATATGTTGTATATGTTACCCGTTAACGTACTAGGATTGGTTATAGATGCTGAATAAAAATTATATGTTGGAGATCCGCTTATGTAAGCGTTCGAACTAGGATTATCAGAAGTGCTTGGATTCCACGCAATAAAATTGGACACTAATCCATTTCCTGTATAATTAAAGTATAATGCTGTATCCACTCCGGATACAAAATACAATTGAGGAGAATAAGAATATCCGCTATTATAAATTGTTTTAATCCCGTCGGTGCTCTTTTGATTTCCGTATTTTTTATTGTCGAACTGTTTAATAGTCAATGTATTTCCAGCAACAAATATATTTTGTATGTCAGTCCAGTGATTGTTATTTTGGTTTAACTCTTGTAAGCCACCGGAAACGTCCACTAAATAGGCCAAAGATGCATTTATTTCACCAGGAATGAATGAACTAGTTTCCACTTGCGTGAATAGAGCCAACTTATTCGTGTAATAATTAATCATTGGATCGTTTCCGTAAGTTATGTCCCCTCCGTAAGTTGAACTAGCCGTAGTATAAACGTTATATTCTGAGGCTCTGGAATATGATCCACTATATCTGGGTATTACGCTTCTTCTTGAATAGTAGTTATAATCTTGAACGTAAGCGTATTGGCTATTTGGATTGCTTTGATAAGACGGTCCAAGAATGATTGACTGAGTTATCAATCCGTAGTTTGTAGCAGTATTTTTTATTTTTCCACTATAATCTAAATGGAAGAATAGTTTTGATTTGACTGATCCAGAAATATTTTGATAAATTGCTCCTAAATTTATGCTTTGAGTTGGAACAAAATTAGAAGTTTGGAAAGATTGATAAGATTTTTCTGTTTGGTCTTTAGTTCTATAAGCTGCAATAAATTCAGATCCTCCAAATTCACCAGTGTACTTTTCAAATCCTGCGCTGTGAGAGACTGGGATTTTACCCAAAGCCGTATATTCATTTTTTACATAAGACGTCGAATGACTCAAATGTAGTGCATCTGATCCGTAAATTTTACTTCCACTAATTTCTGATAAAAGTGAGCTTGTCGTTACCGTTGGTTCGTGTCTTGCGTATTTGCTTCTTTCTAAAATGTGCGGTTTAACTATAATGCCAGTAGACACATCGGATCTTGCAGGCACGAAGTCTTTGATCATCTTAAACAAACTATTATTGTAAAATTTGATCATCCTGATGTATTCCCAAATGCTGTGTGGATACGTTGCGTTAGAGAATACTGTATTTTTTAAAGCGTTTAAGTTTTGATAAGAAGAAGAGTATTGGTCCGATGGATTTCCTATTAATTGATCGATGTTGAAATATCCCAAAGATCCTGTAATATAAGCATTTATGGTGTCCGATGGAGAAAATCCTATCTCCAATTTTGGAATATCCTGTCTTCTATTGGTTTGATTGTATTGAATTGTGGTATACGGAGATAATACAGATGATGATATTAACAAACTGCTCGTTACTGCGTATGCTTTTTGATTGTTTATTTCTAAA
>Ga0316226_1002757_pt1 | contig 15886 bp, 14 predicted proteins | sample TBH18017metaG_FD_206009 | JGI IMG/M metagenome (GOLD analysis project Ga0316226, IMG submission 206009) | Freshwater microbial communities from Trout Bog Lake, Wisconsin, USA - TBH18017 | ecosystem: Environmental > Aquatic > Freshwater > Lake > Hypolimnion/Profundal zone | place: USA: Wisconsin... | reverse complement strand
GTAAAAGATGCCGGCCCTGATCCTGCCTCTGCCGTGGCCATCGGCCACGTGGCCGCTGGGGTCGTCCATGATCCGCCTTTCCGGGGGTTGCTTTCCATCTTAACGGGCAGCGTACGATTCGGGTGAAGCCGTCTAGAAGGTCCTGCGCGACACCAGCGCATTGGCCATCAGCAGGCCCAGCATCAGCGCGACGGTCACCGCCAGGGACTGGAACCCGGCCTGCAGCCCTTCCAGGGTCTGGCGCTGCATCATCATGGTGAGGCTGCGCACGCCCAGGCTCCCGGGCAGGATCAGCATCAGCGAGGGCAGCAGCAGCACCGCGCCGGGGCGCCGGGTGCGCCGGGCGTAATGGTTGCAGCCGGCCCCCAGCACCAGGGCGGCGATGCCGGCGCCGGCCACCGGCCCCAGGAGGAGCGCGGCCAGATGCGCGGAGGTCCAGGCCAGGGCGCTGGCCGCCAGGGTCCAGCCGTAGTCCGCCGGGCGCCCCTGGAAGATGATCAGGAAGCCCAGGGCCACCACGGCGATGGCCGGAACCACCGTCCAGGCGGGCATGGCCAGGGGAACCACCGGGTTGCCATGCAGCCAGGAAACGCCGATCTGCTGCCCCAGGCCCACACCGAAGGCCAGCAGGACGAAAACCAGTCCGGTGCCGGCCATGCGCGCCGTGCCGGAGACCAGGTTGCCGGTGCCCAGCTCCTGCATGGCCACCAGCAGCCCGAGCCCCGGCAACAGACCGATGATCCCGCTGAGCACCAGGATGGGATAGGAGGCGGAGGGCAGACACCAGCCGATCAGACCGCCCGCCAGGGAACTCAACAGGCCGCCCAGGAGCGGGGCCAGCCGCGCCAGGTGGGGCCTTTCCAGCACCAGGTGCACGACGAACCCCACCATCAGGCCCACCGCCGCCCCCAGCAGCACCTCGCGCCAGCCGCCGCCGAAGATGTCGGCCATGCCCATGGCGGCCAGCCCGTGGGCGCCCACCTTGAGCCAGAAGCCGAACCGGGCAGGCCGGGAAGTCAGGGCGGCCAGGCGTTGCCGGGCCGCCTCGACGTCCAGCCGGTCCGCCAGCACCAGGTCCACCATGGACTCGGCCTCGGCCAGCTTCTCCAGGCTGGACCGGCCGGCATCCACCCGCATGAGGTAGGTCTTGCTGTGGTGCCCCTCCTTGCGCAGCGAGGCGAGGAAACCCGTGGGCGTGGCGAACACCGCGCCCTCCAGCCCCAGGTGCTGGGCCACCCGGCCCAGGGCGTTCTCCAGGGTCGAGGCGCTGACGCCGAATGCCTGCATGGTGCGCCCCAGTTCCAGCACGAAGGCGACTTCAGGGATGGAACTGGTCAGCGGCGACGCTTCGATGCTGGGAAAGGGCATATCCATGGAAACCTCATATCCAAGATAGCTGAACTTCCCGGCCTAAGCCGGGCGAGCTTCCTGGATCCGGCGAACCCGGCCCCAACCGCCTTGAACCGCTTGGTTTATACTGGCCGGGCTTGCCCCTGGGCCATCCCGGCCCATGGGCCACGGCAACCCGCTCCATTCAAGGTATCGCCCATGACCGCCCTCGGCCGTTTCAACGAATTGACAATCATCTCGGTGTCCTCCCGCGGCGCTCTGCTGGATGGCGGCGAGGCCGGCCAACTCCTGCTGCCCGCCGGGGAAGTGCCTCCCGGCAGTGGGCCCGGCGCCGTGCTGAAGGTGTTCCTCTACCTGGATTCCCAGGACCGGGTCAGCGCCACCACCGCCACGCCGGCCGCCCAGGTGCGCGAAGCGGCCTACCTGAAGATCGTCTCGGTGGGCGACGCCGGCGCCTTCCTGGCCTGGGGCCTGCCCAAGGACCTGCTGCTGCCCTGGAGCGAGGTCAAGCGCGAGCAGAAGCGCCTGGTGGTGGCCGGGCGGAGCATCCTGGTGTGCGTGTTCCAGGCCGAGGACGGGCGGATCGCCGCCTCGGCCAGGCTGGATGATTTCCTGGTGGACGAGGCGGACGAGTTCAAGGAGGGCGACCGGGTCTCGGTGCTCGTCGCCGACCGCACCGACCTGGGCCTTCGGGTGATCGTCAACCACCAGTACTGGGGCGTCGTGCACAACAACGAAGTGTTCGGCAACGTGCCGCGCGGGCGGCGCCAGGACGGCTACGTCAAGGCGCTCCGGCCCGACCGCAAGCTCAACATCACGCTCAGCGCCCCGGGCTACGCCAAGGTGGACGCGGCGGCCCAGGGCATCATGCAGGTCCTGCGCACCCACGGCGGGTCCATGGCGGTGAGCGACAAGACCGCGCCGGAGCAGATCCACGCGCTGTTCGGGGTCAGCAAGAAGGTGTTCAAGCAGACCATAGGCGCGCTGTACAAGGACCGGAAGATCCTCATCGACGAGGCCGGCATTCATGCCGTGAAAGCCAAATGAATGCCTGACGGCCGCACGCCCTACGAACTGACCATCGCGGTCCAGGCCGAGGATATCGACCAGCTCAACCATGTCAACAACGTGGTCTACCTCCGGTGGGTGCAGGAGGCGGCCATCGCCCACTGGACCGCGGCAGCCTCCCCCGAGGCCCAGGACGCCCTGTTCTGGGTGGTGGTGCGTCACGAGATCGACTACAAGCGCCCTGCCCTGCCCGGTGAAGCCATCATTGCCCGCACCTGGGTTGGGCCAGCCGGACCGCGCGTCTTCGAACGCAACACCGAGATCCTGCGGGCCTCGGACCGCGCCCTGCTGGCCCGGGCCCGCACCCTGTGGTGCCCCATGGACCGCCGCACCGGCCGCCCGACCACCGTCAGCGCCGAAGTCCGTTCCGCCTTCGCCGACGGCACGGCAGACTAGTACTACTGTGTTAAAAAAACTGGAATAATTCTCACCCAAGCCTATCCTTGTAACCAAGGGGGTGGGCTGATGACAATCGACCAGGCATGCGCCAGCCGGTTCGACGAATATGTGGACCTTCTGGCCAACGTGGTGGGGCATGCGGACCGGCGTGCCCCACTGTTTGCCTACTGCCACGGATTAATCCTGCCCGGTGACAGAAAGAGCGTCGAGCCAATGGCGGCGCGCATCGACCCCGCTCACGTTCGGTCGATGCATCAGTCGATGAATCACTTCGTTTCCGAATCGGGCTGGAGTGATGAAGCAATGCTCCGTGCAGTCCGGCACTACGCCTTGGGTCCAATGCTGAGCCAGGCCCCCCTGGAAGCCTGGATCGTTGATGACACAGGGTTCCCGAAGAAGGGGAAGCACTCTGTGGGCGTTGCCAATCAGTATTGCGGGTGCTTGGGAAAGAACGCCAACAGCCAGAATGCCGTGTCCATATCACTTGCCAATCGGGCAGCCAGCCTTCCTGTCGCCTTTCAACTATACCTTCCAGAAGGCTGGGCAAACGATGATGTTAGAAGGACAGCAGCTGGTGTGCCTTCAATTCTAGATTTTATGACTAAATGGCAGATAGCTCTCGCCTTGGTTGACAGGCTGATCGCAGACGACGTCCCCACGGCCCCCTTCCTGGGGGATGCGGGTTATGGCAATGCTACCGAATTCCGAGATGGTCTTACCTTGAGGGGCTTTCCCTACATCCTCGGCATTGGACCCACCATCACGGTGTGGCCCGCCGGTTGCGGACCTCTCCCCCCTTGTCCTCGAACAGGCAAACGCGGTCAGCCGGCCAAACTGCTTCGCCGTGATGCAGACCACAAGCCCGTCGCCGTCAAGGCATTGGCGAAGAGCCTGGATGCGTCCTCCTGGGCTGAAATCGAATGGCGAGAGGGCACCAAAGGTTCCATGTCCTCCCGGTTTGCTGTCTTGCGGGTCAGACCAGCTCACCGGGACGAAAAACGCACAGAGGTCCGGGCTGAGGAATGGCTCCTTATCGAGTGGCCCGAAAGTGAGCCGGATCCCACACGCTATTGGCTTTCGACCATGCCTACCACCATCTCTTTCGACGATCTCGTCTGCCTCACCAAATTGCGTTGGCGCATCGAACGGGACTACCAGGAACTCAAGGATGAGATCGGTCTGGATCACTTCGAGGGCAGGGGTTGGCGAGGCTTTCACCACCACGCAAGCCTATGCATTGCCACCTACGCCTTCATCGTCGCCGAGCGTGCTCGGATTTCCCCCCCTCGTCCTTGCACCATATTCGGCCTCGAAGAACCTGCCATATCCGAAGGTGCTCGATGGCGAAGAGATTCCCCTACGGGTTGAACGGCACCAGGCATATTCGTTTGTTTCCATCCGAACCCGCCTGCAAGAAGCCATTCTCCAACGGCTGGACCGCTGCCCATGCTGCCGCCGGACGGGAGGAAGGGTGGCCTTCGCCACTGCCGGCAGGAGGGACCACGTTCGTTTCAAGCTATAAACTGCAACCCAATCCCAGGTTGCTGGGAAGGACCAGCACTGATGGTCTTGCAAGCCGGGGCCGCTCGCTGCTATCCCCCTGATCCCCCACATCCCCGGCCAAAAAAAGCCATGGTTGATGCCTGGGCGCAGAAACCCTGCGCGCCGCCACAGTAATTGGCTTTATTAGCCGGGGATGGGGGGGATCGGGGGGATAAAAGTTAGCAAAAGCTTGACGTCTAGGCTCAGATGGCTTTGTGCGTTTGTTTAATTAACACAGTAGTACTAGAGTTCCAGATCCCGCACAAAAGCGCGGATCAGCGCCTCGAACCGGTCCGCCGCGGCGGCGCCGGCCTCCAGCACCTCCTGGTGGCTGAGCGGCTGCCCCAGCATTCCGGCGGCCATGTTGCAGAGGCAGGAGATGCCAGCGACCCGCAGGCCCTCGTGGCGGGCCACGATCACTTCGGGGACGGTGCTCATGCCCACCGCGTCGGCGCCCAGGATCCGGAAGGCCCGGATTTCCGCCGGGGTCTCGAAGCTGGGGCCGGGCACCCCCAGGTAGACCCCCTCCTGCACGGTCTGCCCCAGGGCCGTGCCCGCGGCGTGCAGCTGCCGGCGCAGTTCCGGGTCATAGGCGGCGGTCATGTCCGGGAAGCGCGGGCCGGGTTCCACGTTGGGCCCGGTGAGCGGGTTGCCGCCCATGAGGTTGATGTGGTCGGTGAGCAGCATCAGCTGCCCCACCTGATGGGCGGGATTGATGGCCCCGGCGGCGTTGGTGTGGACCACGGCCCGCACCCCCATGCGGCCGAACAGCCGCATGGACGCCGTGACCAGGGCCGGTGGATGGCCTTCGTAACCGTGGAACCGCCCAGCCTGGAGCACCACCCGGCGGCCTTCCAGCTGGCAGAAGATCAGCCGGCCCTGGTGCCCCACGACCGTCTGGGCGGGGAAGCCCAGCTCGGTGAAGGCCAGGCTGGTGCCGGCGGCGGCCTCGGGGCAGCCGGCCAGGGCGCCCAGCCCGGACCCCAGGACGATCGCCAGCTCCGGGGTGAACGGAGCGCGGTCCTGGACCAGGGCGAGGGCGGATGGCAGGTTCAAGGGGTCGGGGGCGGGACGAGGGCGAGGTTGAGGCTGGCCGTGAAGGGCGGGATGACGGCATCCGGTTTGAGGAGGCGGATCCGGATGAAATGCCGGGTGGGGTTGTTGAAATCCCTGGGATTGCCGGTGAGCGTGATGACCGGCGGTGTGGCGGCAGGGAACAGGTAGGCCTGGCTGGAGATGTGCCCATCCACCACCACCTCGATCTGCGCGCCCGCCGGGATCGTGGCCGGATCGATGCTCAGCATGTAGTTCACATCGGTGAAAATGGCCAGTTTGGCGTAGGCGACCTCACCCTGCGAACAGTTCGGGAAGGCGGGCACCCCGGTCAGCGGATCCGGAATCTGCTGGGCATTGGCCATGGAAAAGGGGATCGGCGCCGCCACGGAGGCAGGCCCGGGGGCGACGAGGTTGGGGTTCCAGTCCGTGGCCACGTGCGGCGGCCAATCCAGGGCGCCGGGGACGGTCGCGTCAAAGGGCCAGAGGATGCCGAACGGAGCAAGCTCGCCGATCAGGACGGGGTTGGTGAAATGCAGGGAGAGATCAATCGGTTCCGAGGACTGCTTGCCCTCCAGCAGGCGCCCCACCTGGCCGAGCATGCTGGCGATGTCGACCTGGAAGGCGAAGTTGTCGACGGTGACGCCGGTGGGATTGATCAGGTTGTAAAGCCGGGGCATGACGGTGGGATTGAGCGTGGCCCCTTCGGCCTGGGTCAGGTTCCAGGCCAGGGCGGCCAGATTGGCGGGCGAAACGATGCCGGGCGAGGGGATGGCGGGCGTGATGACCGGCAGGGCCGGGATCACGCTGATGTCCCGGGTGACATAGGGGGCTGCCATCGAGGTGTCGGTCAGGTTCGGGGAGCCGATCAGGTTCGCCGCCAGGGCGTCGCACAGCCCATCCACCAGCGCCAGGTCCGGAGACAGGCTGGGCAGGCTGCTGGTGCCGGTGGGGAACAGCGCGGTCTTGGCCTGGCCGTAGAGGAAGTTGCGGGCCAGGATGGGGAAGATCACCCGCTGGTCCCAGGCGTCGTTGGGCAGGGAGGGGTTGGCCGCGGCGGGTCCGCCGGCAATGGTCCCGAAGTAGTGGGACCTGGTGCCATCGTAGGAGAGTGGGGTCAGCCTGGTGTCATAGACCACGCCGGAACGCGGAGCGGTCGCGGGCAGTCCCGGGTAGTAATGCAGATCCAGCACCCCTCCGGGAACCTGGGAAGGGGTGGGATCCCCGAAGTAATAGGAGAGCAGGTAGGCGTTGTCCAGGATGGCGAGCGGAGCGCCGCCCACCGGCACAAAGGCGCTCGGCGGCGACTGCTGGCTGGTGGCGGTGGGATGGGCGACACTGCCGGGCACGTACCAGTTGGGCACGGTGACGGCCCAAGGGTCGGTGAGGCCCACGCTGATGTTCATCGTGGAGTTGCCGGTGAGGACGGGAATCGGGTTGAGGGGCGGGGTGGAGTTGTCCGGATCGACGACGTTCTTGGTGCCCAGGGGCACGCCATCCATGCCCACCCGGTAGACGTAGATGGGCCGTTTCGGTTCCGGCAGCGCGCTGTTGATGCCGGCCGGATCGGCGATGATCTGCAGCGTGGATCCGTGGCCCCCGATCTGCTGGAAGACGCTGGTGACTTCAACGAAGGTCGGGTAGCCCGGGAAGGCGTTGCCCACGCTGTAGCCGCCGTTGAGGTCGGTCACGGAGATGCCGGCCAGCCGCCAGTTCTGGTGCTGCTGCCCGGTCTGGTCGAGGTCGTAGACGAGCTGGAACACCCGCACCAGCACGCCCCGGGCGGGGAGCAGCCCCGAGGGCCCCACCTCCCCGTTCGAATAGGTCACCGGCATCCGGTTGAAGCTGATGTCGCCGGAAATCGTGACGCTGCTGCTCGAGTTGCCGGAGCTCTTGCAGCCGGCCCCCATTCCCAGGAGACCCGCCATGACGATCAGCGCTGCGCAGTGGCGCAGCCAGGAAGGGAATACCATGCTCACCTCGAAAACCCGGCAAAAACCCAGCCTACCATGGCTTCGGCGGTTTGCGGCCGGCGCTCTGTCAGCGCCGGTTGGCGGGAGGGAGCGCGGCCTGGTTCCGGGCCATCAGTTCCGAGGGGATCTCTTCCATGTCGTTCATCCTGGGCAGCGGGTTCTGGGGGATCCCGTCCAGGCGCAGTTCGAAGTGCAGGTGCGGCCCGGTGGCGTTGCCGGTGCGGCCCACTTCGGCGATCTTCTGGCCGCGCCGGACGACGTCGCCCGCTTCGACGAAGTTGCGGTTGCAGTGGGCATAGAGCGTCACCACGCCGTTGCCGTGGTCGACCGCGACGTAGTTGCCGTATTCCTTCTGGCGCCCGGAAGCGACCACCTGGCCGTCCATGGCGGCGAAGATGTCGGTGCCCATGGGCGCGCTGAGGTCGACGCCCTTGTGGCTGCCCAGGAAGCGCCTGATGATCCGCCGGTTGCGGCGCGAGGCCTTGACCTTGACCTGGACCACCTTGGTGCGCATCCTCGGGCCCCAGGCGGAACTGATGGTGCGGGTCTCCACCGGCCAGAGCAGGTCGAGGTTGGCCCGGTCGGCCGCGTCGAACTCGGTGGAGGACGCGGCCGGCAGCGCCAGCGTCTCGTCGGGTTCGTCCTCCGAGGGCAGCACCTTGCGCAGGCCGGCCAGGGAGGGGGTGGAGGCGGAGGAGGGCTCGGCGTTGTTGTGGGTCGCGTTGGTCACCCCGGCCGGGGCCGGGGTCAGCCCCTGGAACGGCAGGATGCGCTCGAGGTGGACCAGCGAACCGGGTTCGACGGCCGGGGTTCCCGGCAGCGGGGCCACCGGCCCGGCCTTGGAAACCTTCGCCCGGAGCGGGACCAGCCCGGGCCTGCCCACGGGCAGCGCGACGACCCGTTTCCGATGGGGTTTCCGTGCGGCGGTTTCGCCTTTTTTGACCTTGTGCACATGACTGTGGAGACGAGGGGCGGCTTGCAGGTTTCCAGACATACCGGAGATGACTATGGCAAAAGCGAGCAGGGTAATGCGCATGGGATCTCCTCATGCGGAAAACTAAATGGTTTATAGGCGCCTAAACGACCTCCTGGAGTATTCCCCATGGTGGACATAGCAAGATCCATGATCCTATCCCAAGAGTCCTCGCAGGATCAAACAGAAATGCAACTTCATAAGCATCTCAAATTATTTCCAAGGGGATTCTTCCCAGGCTTGAGTTACCAGGCCTCGCCGACCGCCCTCCTTCAACAAGAGGCGCACCGGACCGATCTCCATCCGGTGGCTGACAGCCTTGAGCATATCATACAGGACCAGGAGCCCCAGGCTGACCCCGGTCAGCGCCTCCATTTCCACCCCGGTGCGGCCCTCCACCGACACCTCCACGCGCAGCCAGGCCCGGCGCCGGACGGCGTCCCAGTGGTGCTCCACGGTGACCGCGTCCAGGGCCAGGGGATGGGCGAGCGGGATCAGGTCGCCGGTGCGTTTGGCCCCGCCGATGGCGCCGATGCGGGCGGTGGTCCAGGGGTCGCCCTTGGGGCCGCCGCCGCCCTCCAGGGCCGCGGCGCATTCCTCGCACAGCGCAAGGTAGCCGGCCGCCACCGCCCGGCGGCGGGTGGCGGTCTTGCCGGAAACGTCCACCATCACGGGGCGGCCTTCGGGATCCAGGTGGGTGAGGGTCATGGTCAGCTCCAGGCCAAAAGGATGTCGCGCAGGGCGGCGGTGTCGGCGGCGTAGGCGCGCGGGCCGTAGGCGGCCATGGCCGCCTCGTTGGAGAAGCCATGGCCCACCGCCACGCTGGGCACCCCCGCCCGCTGCGCCATGTCCAGGTCGAAGGGGGTGTCGCCCACCATGACTGCCTCCCCCGGCCGCAGGCCGTGGGCGGCCAGGCACAGGCGCAGGCTTTCCGGATCGGGCTTGGCGGCCTGGACCTCGTCGGGGGTCACCATGGGGTCGAAATAGCCCTCCCAGCCCAGCACCTTCAACTGCCGCCGGAGCGGCTCGCCGCGCTTGGAGGAGGCGATGGCCATGGGGATGCCCCGGCCCCTGAGTTCGCCCAGAAGCTCATGGATGCCCTTGAAGCCCTTGAGCAGGAAGTCGTGCTCCGTGTGCTTGAAGCTCCGGTAGGCCTGGAGCACCTGGTCCGGCCCGATCCCCAGCGGCCCGAAGGTGCGGGCGACGCCTTCCTCGACCGGCAGCCCGACGCATTCCAGCCAGGCCTCCTTCACTCCCGGATCGAGCCCCAGGATCTCCAGGGTATGGATCATGCCCGCCTCGATGATCGGCCGGGTGTCCGCCAAGGTCCCGTCGAAATCCCAGATGATCAGCTTCATGCTCATATTCTCCAACATTGCGTTGCCGCTGCCTGACGATCAGGGTATCGGGGCCTCCCCGTTAGCTTAAACTCATGGACATGGATCAGGAGACACGATGGATCGTTTTGGTAGCTCGAAACTGCGCATGGTCTGGGCCGGCATCTGCCTCCTGCTGGCCGGACTGGTGCTCACCAGCGTCCAGGGCATGGGCCAAGGGGGCACCCAGCTCATGGTGTTCGGGGCCGGCATACCGCTCGGTTTCGAGGATCCCAAGCCTTACGTGATCCAGAACCTGGGCCGGATCGTCTACAGCGTGGTGCCGGCCGTGATCCTGCTGGGCGGCTTCATCCCGCTGGGGGAATGGCTGGCGGCCGGCGGGCGCGTCGAACGCTACCAGGGGCTGGTGGCCGGCACCGCGCTCGCCTTCATCCACGGCCTGTTCCTCGGCCAGCTGACGATGCTGCCGATCCTGGCCGCCAGCTACCGGCTGCTGGGCAATCCGCTCGCGCCTGCCATCCTGCTGGCCGACCTGAACGCGGTGATCCTCGGGCTGCAGCTGCTGCTCTGGGCCGCGGCCCTGGGCCTCCTGCTGAAGTCCAACCGGGGTCTTGCCGTGCTGCTGGCCTACGGGCTCTCCGAAGTGGGCCGGGTGATGGCCTGGGGCGGCGAATTCCTGGGCGACCTGGACGTGCCCAAGGGGGTGGTGAAGAGCATGGCCCTGCTCGGCAAGTCCTTCCCCACCGGCCAGCTGCCTTCGGATCCCCTGTCCTGGACCGCCCTGCCGCTCAGCCTGGGCGTGCCGCTGGTGCTGGCCGCCCTCCTGGTGCTGCTGCCTGGCAAACCCGCCAAGCGGAGCCGCGCTTGAACCCAGTCCGGCTCCTTCTGGTCGGCGCCTGCCTCGGCCTCCTGGCCCAGCAGCCTGCACCCATTGCCAACCCGGCCCCGGCCAAGCAGGACCCCGCCCAGCTCAAACGCCGGCTGGCCGAGGTCCAGTCCCGGCTGGGCACGGTGGAGGTGCAGCTGGCCGCCCTGAAGAAGCGGCGCAAGGGCGTCCTGGTCGAACTGCAGGCCACCCTGCTGGACGCGGACCGGATGCGGGCCCAGGCGGAAGCCGCCCGGCTCAAGCGCGACCAGGCCGAGCAGGAGGTGGCCGCCATCAGCGCCCGGAAAGAGCAGATCATGCAGGAGATCGTCGCCCTGCGCGGCGAACTGCGCAAGCAGGTGCGCTGGATGCAGGCCAAGGGGCCGCTGGGCGAACTGAGCTTCCTGTCCGGGATTTCCAGCTTCGAGCAGTACGTGGTGGAGGGCCGCTACCAGGTCTACCTGCGCAACCAGGAGCGCAACCGGCTCAACCGCATCCAGGCCCTGCAGGGCGATCTGGCCAAGCGCGAGCAGGACCTGGTGACGGCCATGCAGCGCCTGGCCGTCGACGAACAGCTGACCATCCAGGCCCAGGCCAACCTCCAGGTGCACGAGGAGCGCCTCACCCAGTTCCTGGATGGCCTCAAACAGGACGAAAGCCGGCAGAAGGAAGTCCAGGCGCAGCTGGCCGAGGAGGCGCTGCAGCTGGAGCGGATGCTCACCCAGCTGCTGGGCAAGCCGCGCAGCGACGCCTTTGACGCCCCCAGCGCCTTCGCCAACCTGCACGGGGAGCTGCCCCAGCCCACCCCCGGCACCCTGGCCCAGGCCTTCGGCGAACACCTGCACCCCCTGTTCCGCACCCGGACCATGCAGAGCGGGCTGCTCATCGCCGCCGAGCAGGGCGCCCCGGTGCAGGCGGTGGCGGACGGCAAGGTGGTCTATGCCGATCTCTACCAAAGCTTCGGCCCCATGGTGATCCTGGACCACGGGGCCGGCTTTTTCAGCCTGTACACCCACCTGGAGGCCCTGGCGGTGGCCAGGGGGCAGATCCTCAAGCAGGGCGAGCCGCTCGGCTCGGTGGGCATGACCCTGGACGGCCCCCGGCTGGGCTTCGAGATCCGCCACCTCACCCAGCCCCAGGACCCCAACAAGTGGTTGAAGGTGCACTACCGGTAGTCCTCCACTTTGACCGGCCGCCCCCATGGCCCAAACTTATTTGCGAATGTTATCAAGTAGTTGGCTGATGGCATGAAAGCCGCTTCAGGTGACCCTGAGCCCATTTCGGCCGGTCATTTCAAGAGGCAGGCAGCGCCATGGCAGCAACAAAAGAAGGCATTAGCCCCAGGTCGGCGCTGCTGCTCCTGGCCCTCCTGGGGTGCCCGGGCCTTTCGGCCATGGCCCAGGACGCCACCGCCCCTCCGGCGCCGGATTCGGCCAAGCCGTCCGAACGGCCCCCGGACCCGGCCGCCGACACCAACCAGGAAAAGGACCACCTGGTCCAGGCCCAGGCGGTCAAGACCGGGCCAGTCCGCACCTGGGGCACCGGCGATGGCAAGAGCTACCTCATTCCGGCCCTGGAGATCCCGACCTTCCTCACGCTCCTCAGCATCTACGACCGGCACGCCTACCCCGACCAGACGGAGGACGGGAAGAAGGTCTACAGTTCCACCGTATCGAGCACCTGGGACCATGTCGTCCACCAGCACTGGGTGATCGACCAGGACCCTTTCGCCATCAATCAGTTCATGCACCCCTACCAGGGCACCCTGTTCCATGGATTTGCCCGGTCGGCGGGCCTCAACTACTGGGAAGCGCTCGCCTACGACAACATGGGCAGCTTCGAATGGAAGATGGCCGGCGAGACCGATCCGCCTTCCATCAACGACCAGATCGCCACCGGCATCGCCGGCAGTTTCTTCGGCGAGACGCTGTTCCGGATGGCCAACCTGCTGTGGGAGGACGACGCAGCCAGCCCCAGCTGGTACCGCAAGGTGGGCGGCATCATCATCTCGCCGTCCGCGGGATTCAACCGCTATGCCTTCGGCGACCGGTTCCGCACGGCCTTCTCGAGCGGGGACCCGGCCGTCTTCTCCTGGCTCCAGCTGGGTGAGGGCCTGCAGTCGAACCAGAATGACCAGGGCGTCAGGACCACCGGCAACCGGAACCAGGCCATGCTGACCTTCTCCATGGCCTACGGGCTGCCGGGCAAGGACGGCTACAGCTACCACCGGCCTTTCGACTATTTCCATTTCGAGTTCGACGCGCTGGGCAATTCCGGCAATACCGTCGACAACGTCATGATCCGCGGCCTGCTGCTGGGGACGGACTACGAGGCCGGCACCGCCATCGATGGCATCTGGGGCCTGTACGGCGGCTATGACTACATTTCCCCCTATGTTTTCCGCATCTCGAGCACCTCGCTCTCGCTCGGCACCACGTTCCAGGCGAAACTTTCGGAGCCGGTCACGCTGCAGGGATCGTTCCTCGCCGGCGCAGGCTACGGCGCGGCCGGCAACGTCACCCCGGTGGGACAGCGCGACTACCACTATGGTTTCACCCCGCAGGCGCTGGCCGCGCTCCGGCTCATGCTCGGCCACTCGGTCATGGTCGACGCCACGGAGCGCTACTATTACGTGAGCGGCACCGGGAGCGACAACCCCGGGGGCAATGAATCGGTCCACCGTCTGAACGCCGGTATCACCATTCGTCTGTTCGGGCGGCAGGCCATCGGATTCGAGTACATCGCCTCCACCCGCAGCGCGCACTATCCAGGCTTGCCGGACAGCCATCAGGCTGTGGGAACCGTGGCCCTGGTCTACACCTTGCTGGGCAAGGCCGGGTTCGGCGCGGTGAAGTGACGCAACCCATTCAAGGAAAGCCGGTGCCAACAATGCCAACCCTCACGAAATGCCTGATCGCCCTGCTGGTGCCGATCGCCGCCTGCGCCCAGGATCCCGCCGCGGAGCCCACCCTGCTGGGCGCCGGGGCCCGTTCCCGGCCAGTCTACGACGGATCGGCCGCGCAGCACCTGGAAGCCGTTCCGGTGCTGCGCTACTGGAGTCCGCTCCTGTTCGCGCGCTCCACCCGGGGTCCGCTGGAAGGCGGGGTGCATTACCAATTCCTGCCGGGCCTGGACGCCGGCCTGCAGCTCGCCTATGAGCAGGGCCGCAGCACCGGCGAATCCCCCCTGCTGCGCGATCACCACCTGCCCAACATCGGCGCGGGCGGGTCCTACGGGGCGCATCTCGAGTGGAACACCATGCTGGGGCCCGCGCCGATCAACCTGATCGTGCGCTCCCGGCAGAACCTGAAGACCGAACAGGGCCTCCAGGCCGACCTTCGGCTCACGGCAGGGGTATTCCAGAAATGGGGCTTTTCCGCGGGCGTGGTCGGCGAGGCCACCTGGGCCAACGCCAGATCCAGCCAGACGATCTACGGCATCACCTCCCAGCAGGCGGTCATCAGCGGCCGGCCGGCCTTCACGCCGGGCGCCGGACTGCTCTCCACCAGCCTGGGCCTGGTCTGGTCCTTCGATCTGGCGGCCCACTGGCTGCTGGTCGGCAACCTGGAAGGCCGGCGCGTGCAGGGCGACGCGGCGCGCAGCCCCTTGACGGAACAGCGCTCGAACACCTATGCGACCCTGGGCGCAGCCTACCGTTTCTAGCGGACCATGCTCCCGGCGTTGAACAGCGGCACATAGACCGCCAGCAGCAGGCCCATGACCATCACGCCCATGACCAGGATCAGGATCGGGCCGATCAGGGTGGTGACGGCGGAGGTGGCCTTCTCCACTTCCTGGTCGAAGAAGTCGGCCACGTGGTTGAGCATGTCCGGCAGGGCCGAGGACTGCTCGCCCACCCGGGTCATCTCCACCGCCAGGGGATCCAGCAGCTTGGACTGGTCCAGGGCCAGGTGCAGCGACGACCCGGCCCGGACCAGTTCGGTGACGTTGAGCAGCCGCAGGCGCATGCGCTCGCTCGGGGTGGTGCGCTGGATCACCTCCAGGGCCTGCAGCACGGGCATGCCCCCGGCCAGAAGCACGCCCAGGGTGCGGGCGAAGACCGAGGAGTGGTACATCCGGTACAAGGTGCCCATCTTGGGAATGACCAGGATGAAATTCTCCCAGATCCGCTTGCCCGCCTCGGTGGTGAACATCCAGCGCAGGAAGATCATCAGGACCACCAGCAGGACCGCCTGGAAATAGATGGTCCTGCGCACGAACTGGCCCATCCCCAGGAGGAAGGCGGTGGCCGCGGGCATTTCCATGCCGCTGCCGGCATAGATCTCGGAGAACCTCGGCAGCACCACGTTGAAGATCACCGCCAGGGCGATGATCATCACCACCACCAGGAACATGGGATAGACCAGCGCCTCGATGATGCGCCGGCGGCTGTTCTGGGCGAAGGACTGGAAGGCCAGCCAGCGGCCGATCACCTCCGGCAGGGTGCCGCTGCGCTCACCGGCCACCACGTTGGCCCGGTAGACCGGCGGGAAGGTGCCGGTCTGCTCCAGGGCCTCGGAGAAGGACATGCCTTCCTTCAGCAGTTCCACCACCCGGTCCAGGGAGTTGCGCAGCAGCGGGTCCTTGCCGTGGCCCACCAGCAGTTCCAGGGACTGCAGCAGCGGAATGCCGGCCTTGAGCAGGGCCAGGAGCTCCTGGTTGAACATGATCAGCGAGGCCGCCGCGATGGTCCGCTGGCGCCGGAAGGCCGCGCCGGAACGCTTCACGTCCATGGGGAAATGGCCTTCGGCCAGGACCCGCTCCTTCACCTCGGGGGCCGAGTGGCCCTCGAAATCCCGCACCAGGATCTCTCCGGCGGCAGTTGTAAATTTCACGGTATAGCGCATGATCCTCTTCCCGGACAAAGGTAAGGATATCCTGTAAGAAGGAAAGGCCGGAAACGATAGACTGAGCAATCGTCCAACCATGGAGGTTGTCTGATCCGGTCCTTGATCCTGACTTGCGCATCCCTGGTCCTCCCGGCCCAGGTTCCCCTCCAGGTCGGCATCGAATGGCCGCGGACCCTTGATCTGCGCGACGCCCCGGCGGCGGAGCTGGTGCCCCGGGACGCCCGCGATCCGGCCCAGGTGGAAGCCGCGCACCAGGCCTGGTCGGAGCGGACCGCCCAGACCCTGGGCGCCGGCGCCGTGCGGATCCTGCTGCCTTCGGGCCCCGGGCGGCTGCCGCTGCTGCTGGCCGCGGCCCAGGCGCTCAAGGCCCAGGACCCTCGCGTCACCCTGTTCCTGGCCTTCGACCCGGCCGCCGCCCCCATCTGGGAGGAAGCGGCCTGGGGCGCGGTCCAGGGCGGGGCGCTGCTGCCCGCGGA
>Ga0316226_1002755_pt1 | contig 15894 bp, 17 predicted proteins | sample TBH18017metaG_FD_206009 | JGI IMG/M metagenome (GOLD analysis project Ga0316226, IMG submission 206009) | Freshwater microbial communities from Trout Bog Lake, Wisconsin, USA - TBH18017 | ecosystem: Environmental > Aquatic > Freshwater > Lake > Hypolimnion/Profundal zone | place: USA: Wisconsin... | reverse complement strand
GGAGCAGAAAATTTCCGCCTCGAACCTCGACGGTGCCGGCATCACGGACGCAGCCACGCTGCAATTGGCGTTGAACGCGGCTAACCGGCTGACGCACGAAATTCTCGAAGGGCTTTCGGCGAACGACCTGCGCGCGGTTTGTCCGAACGTCATCATCGCGCATCCGCTCGGCATCATTGGCGGCGTGGATCATCAGTTCACCGGCAAGGTGGAAAAGGTGGACGTGGAGATGCTCCAGACGTTGCTCACGCAAGGTATGATTCCCATCATTCCGCCGCTCGGTTTCGACGGTGATGGCCGGACGTATCGCGTCAATTCCGACGGGGTGGCGGTCGCGGTGGCCGAGGCGCTCAAGGCGACGAAATTAATTTTTATCACGGCGGCGGACGGCATTCTCGTGCAAGGGCGGCTCATCCGGCAAATGTTGTTGGCGGATTTGGAATCGGTCATTGCGATGCAAAAGAATGACATCGCGCCGGAGCTTTTGTCCAAGGCGCTGCATGCGGTGGCGGCGTGCAAGGCGGGCATTCCGCGCGTCCACGTCATCAACGGCAAGGTGGACGAAGGCCTGCTGGCGGAGGTGTTTTCCAACGAAGGCATCGGCACGCTGATTTACGCGAACGAATACCAGCAGATCCGCCGCGCGATGAAAAAAGACGTGCGGGCGATCCAACTGCTGACGAAGGCGGCGGTCGAATCCGAGGAACTGGTGAAGCGGACGCGGGCGATGATTGAAAAAAATCTCGCCGACTATTTCATTTTTGAAATTGATAAAAACCCGGTGGCCTGCGTGGCACTCCACGTTTTTCCCGAACAGAAAAAGGGCGAGCTGGCGTGTCTTTACGTTAATCCGCTCCACGAAAATCGCGGCATCGGGCGGAAGCTGATTCAGTTCATCGAGAACAAGGCGAAGGAAATGAACCTGGACGAATTGCTCACGCTTTCGACGCAGGCGTTCACTTATTTTCAATCGAAAGGCGGCTTCAGCGAAGGCACGCCGGACGACCTGCCGCCCGCCCGCCGCGAAAAATACGACCAAAGCGGCCGCAACTCGAAGGTGCTCGTGAAAAAACTGGCGAAGGCGTGACGCCATGAACCGGCGCGGCGTCATGCTGGTGATGGGCGCGCTGGTGGGGTTGACTTCCGGCTGTGCCGGCCTGCGCAATATGAATTCTCAAAATAAAATCCCCGAAACTTGTCTGGCGACTTGCGCGCGTTTGAACATCGCGCCGACGAAATTTATTTTGGTCGTGCACATTTCCGGCCAGAAACTTTCGCTTTTCGAGGACGGCAAGTTTGTGAAAACATTTTCCTGCTCCACGTCGCGTTTCGGCATCGGCCAGATTGAAGGCTCCAACCGCACGCCGCTCGGACTGCATCGCATCGCGGAAAAAATCGGCGCGGGCGAACCGGCGGGAACGGTTTTCCAATCGCGCCAGATTGCCGGCCACACCTCGCAGCCGGAATTTGCAGACGCCAAAATCACCACGCGCATTCTGTGGCTCGAAGGCATGGAGCCGGGTTTTAACCAGGGCGGCAACGTGGATTCGCACCACCGCTACATTTACATCCACGGCACGGCGGATCAGAAATCCATCGGCCAGCCAGCCTCGCACGGCTGCATTCACCTCGCCGACGCCGACTTGATTCCGCTCTTCGACTTGCTGCCGAGCGGCACGCTCGTGTGGATTCAGGAACGGTGAATCCGCTTGCGGTTTTTTCGTGTCGGTTTAGTTTTCAGCCGTGTTTGCGCGCGCTGGGAAATTCCTGATTATCGCCGCGCTCGTCGTGACGACGGGTGCGCATTGGGCGGCGCTGCAAACGGTCGCGTGGACGACGATGCTGGCGGCCAATCTTTCGAGTCAGCAAACGCTGACCGAAGCGGTGTCCGAGACGTTTGACGGCAAGCATCTTTGCCCATTGTGCAAAGCCATCGCCGCCGCCAAAAAATCGGAGAAAAAATCCGAGGCGGTTTCGCCTACGCTGAAATTGGAATTTCCACCGGTCGCGGAAAAAATAAATTTGTTTCCGCCCGCACAGTTTGAATTGCAGCCGCAAGCGGACGCATTTGCAAAAAATTTCTTCCCCAAGCCGCCATTGCAACCGCCGCGCAATTTCTTCGTCTGATTCAATTGTAGTTTGGCTGTCCGCGCATTTGGCGCGGACAAAAATTATTTCTTTAACTTTGAGAACGCCGTGATGCGTTCTCGCAATCTTCAGTTTGAAAATGAAAAATAAAAATTTGAATTCGCAGATGTTAAAAATCGGCGGCGATATGCTGGCGGGAATTTTGATGCCGGGCGCGGCCTTTGGCTGCGCGTGCGGTTGCGGCGTTTTTGACGTGGGCACCAGTTCGATGTTTCCTTCGGACGAAGGCGGCATGGCGTTTCTAAATTACGCCTATCAGGATCAAAACCAAAACCGCAACGGCACGTCGGACGCGCCCGCCGCGAACAATAACGACAAGCAAATCCGCACCTCGTTTGTCACGCCGGGGCTGCAATATATGTTCAACCGCAGTTGGGGCGTGCAGGCGGAGTTTCCGTATGACTTCCGTTATTTCCAGACGCGGGACGATGCGGGCAATATCGTCTCCCGCAGTTGGAGCGCACCTGGCGACATCCGCATCGAGGGCATTTACACCGGCTTCTCCGAGGTTCTGTCCGGCGGCGTGACCTTCGGCCTGAAATTACCGACCGGCAGTTACAACCACGACGCGGACGTGGTGGATCGCGACACGCAAATCGGCACCGGCAGCACGGACATTTTGCTCGGCGGATTTTTCCGGCACGACCTCGCCAGCGGCACGCACTGGCAATGGTTCACGCAGGCGAGTCTCGACGTGCCGACGCTGATCCAAGGTGATTATCGTCCCGGCATCGAAGGCGACGCCGCGGCTGGCATCAATTATCGCGGCTGGAATTTAGGGCGTGCGAATATCGCTCCGATTGCGCAGGTCATCGGCTCCGTGCGCGGACATGACAGCGGCGCGGCTGCCGATGGCGAAAACTCCGGCTATCAACGCATTTTGCTCGCGCCAGGAATTGAATTTCACATGCACCCGTTGAAAATTTATGCGGACGTGGAAATTCCGGTTTATGAAAACGTCAAAGGCAACCAGCTCGTCGCTCCGGCATTGTTCAAGCTGGGCGTGAGCTATATGTTTTGAGCATGCCGCCGGAACCAGACACCGCATCCGGCCAGCGCAAAGATGAAAAGATTTTTCTCGTAATCGTCATTGTGCTGGCCGTCGTCGTGGGCGTCGGCAGTTGGTTTGCCGCCGCCGCGTTTGCGCGCCATGACCAGTTGCACGGGATCTTGCCCGACAAAGAACGGACGCTCGGTGAATTTTCTCTGACGGACGAAAACGGGCGGACGGTGACGCGCGGCGAGCTTGACGGGAAAATTCTCGTCGTCAGCTTCCTCTTCACGAGCTGTTCGCTGACGTGTCCCGAAGTCAGCAAACGCATGGCGGAAATCCAGCGCCTCACTGCGACCAACGCCGACGTGCGGCTCGTCTCGCTCACCGTGGATCCGCGCTCGGACACGCCACCGGTGCTGGCAAAGTGGGGCGCACGTTTCGGCGCAGACACGAACCGCTGGTATTTTCTCACCGGCAGCAAAACCGTGCTACACAACCTCATCGCCAAAAGTTTTCTCGCGCAGGACAACGGCGACCCGTTCAATTCCATGCCCGGCAATTTCACCGGAACCGAACGCATCGCCATCGTTGACCAACATGGAAAAACGCGCATTTATTTTGACGGGTTGCGTCCGGAAACTTCCGCCGCCGTCGTGAAGGAAATCGCACGGTTGCGCGGTGAACCATGACTTTTATGAGGCAGATTATTTTTCTCTGTGGATTGCTGCTGGCAACTGGTTGCAAGCGTGAGCCGGTTGCGCCAGTCAGCGCCATCGCGACGAATCAAACCTACGCCGTGCGCGGCGTGGTGCAGGAAATTCCGCCTGACCATCGCCATGCGACAATCAAACACGAGGCCATTCCCGGCTACATGGACGCGATGACGATGGATTTTTCCATCAAAAATACAAATGCACTCAACAACATTTCTGTCGGTGATGAAATCACTTTCACGCTCGTTGTGACGACAGGTGACGACTGGATTGAAAATCTCCAGCGCACTGGAAAATCCGTCGCGCCGGCTCCCGCACCGACTTGGCGCGTGGTCGAATCCGAACTTCAAGTCGGCGACGTGTTGCCGGATTACAGCTTTACGAGTGAAAGCGGACAATCAATTCGCTTTTCTGATTTTCACGGACGCGCAATTGCTTTCACATTTTTCTTCACCAGTTGTCCGCTGCCGGAATTTTGTCCGCGCATGAACCGGAATTTTTCCGAGGCGCGCAATCTCCTCACCGGCGACACCAACGCGCCGGTGAACTGGCAGTTGCTTTCCATCTCGTTCGATTCCAGCTTTGACACGCCGGAGATTCTGACGGGCTACGGGAAGTATTATCGCGGCGAAGACACGAACCGCTGGCTGTTTGCCGTCGCCTCAACGAACACGCTGGCCAGCCTCGCGCCCAAGGTGGATTTGAATTTCTGGCGCGAGAACGGCTCCATTTCGCACAACCTCCGCACCGTCGTTCTCGATGCCGGTGGAAAGATCTTCAAGCAATTCGACGGCAACGACTGGACGCCAGCGCAGCTTGCCGACGCCATCCGCGCGGCGGCCAAGGTTCGGTAGGGCTGACCTGCTGGTCAGCCAGCCTGCCGGTTTAATTCTTTTCCGCGCGCCGATTTTTTTTTATCTTGGCGACGTGCATCGCGACTTGCTCAAATCCGCCACGCGCATCGTGGTCAAGCTCGGCACCGGCGTCCTCACCGACAGCCGGAAGCTGATTGATCCCGCGCAGCTTGAGCAGATTGTCGCGCAGGTCGCCGCGTTGCGAAAGGCGGGCAAGGAAGTCGTGGTCGTCACCAGCGGCGCGGTCGGTGCAGGCATGGGTGCGCTCGGCTACAAAACGCGCCCCACCGATCTTGCGGAAAAACAGGCCTGCGCCGCCGTCGGCCAGACGCGGCTGATGGCGGTTTATGAAAAACTTTTTGCCGCGCACGGTCTTGTCGTCGCGCAGGTTTTGCTGACGCACGAAGATTTGGAACATCACGAGCGTCATCTCAACGCGCGCAACACGCTCGTCACACTGCTCGGTCGCGGCGTCGTGCCCATCATCAATGAAAACGACGCGGTGTCGTTCACCGAAATCAAGTTCGGCGACAATGACAAGCTGTCCGCGCTGGTCGCATCGCTTTTACCCGCAGATTTGCTGGTGATTTTGACGACGGTGGACGGCGTCATCGAAAACTTCGGGAAGAAAAATGCGCAGACGCTTTCCGTCATTGAGAAAATTGACGCGGCGGTTCAGGACATGGCCGGCGGCACGACGAGCGAAACGGCGGTCGGCGGCATGAAGTCAAAAATTGACGCGGCGAAAATCGCCGTGCGCTCCGGCATTCCGCTGGTCATCGCGTCCGGCAGCAAGAAAGACGCGCTCGCCAAAATTCTCGGCGGCGAGGATGAAGGCACTTTGTTCATCGCCAAGCCGAACAAGCTGCAAGGCCGCAAGCGCTGGATTGCCTTTTTTCATCATCCGCAAGGCACGTTATTTGTGGACGACGGCGCGAAAAAGGCGTTGCGTGAATTGGGTAAAAGTTTATTGCCGCCCGGCGTCGCGCGTTGCGAAGGCGAATTTGCGGCGGGCGATGTTGTGCGGATTTGCGATTTGAACGGAACAGAATTCGCGCGCGGCATCGCGAAGTTCGGCGCTGAAGAAATCCGCGCCAAAAAACTCGCGCGCGTTGAACTGGTGCACCGCGATGATTTGGTGATTCTTTGATTTTGAACATTCAACAACCAACATTGAACGCTCAACATCCATTGCCGCGCCCGCCACAAATTCGCTGGCTGTTCGAAGTTGAATGTTGAATGTTCGATGTTTTCTAAAATGAAAGCAACTCCTGCGATAAACGATTTGCTCAAGGTCATGGCGAAGTTGCGTTCGCCGACGGGCTGTCCGTGGGATCGCGAGCAGTCGCACCTGACGCTGCGCCGCCACGCGATTGAGGAAGTTTATGAATTGATTGATGCCATCGAGGCGCGCGACGACGTGGAGATGGCCGAGGAACTGGGCGATTTGCTGTTGCAGGTGGTTTTTCATTGCCAGCTCGCGCGCGAACGCGGCGCGTTTGATTTTGAAAAGGTCACGCGGCATCTCGTGGACAAACTGATTCGCCGCCATCCGCACGTTTTTGGCACGACGAAGGTCAAAAACGTGGATGAGGTCTGGGCAAACTGGGAAAAAATCAAGAAGGCCGAGAAGCATGGAACCAGACACGCGCGCCATTCCGCGCTGGATGGCGTGCCAAAACATCTGCCGGCATTGCTGTGCGCGGAAAAACTTTTGAAAAAGGCGCACAAGGCGAAACTCATCGTGGACGGCAAAAATCCAAACCGCAAAATCTCCAAGACCACGCTGGCGAGGGAATTGTTTGAACTGGCGGCGTTCGCCCAATCGCGCGGCTGGAGCGCGGAGGAATTATTAACCGGAGAAATCAAGAAGCAGGAGCGGCAGTTGCGCAAAATGGAAAGTCAGCGTGACAGAAATTGAGAACTGGACTAACTGTAAGGTCAGATGGGTGAAAAAATCAAAACTCCGTTGCCGTCGCCCAAAGGTTTATGGTCTCTTTTTTGGCGGGCCACGCTTTTGCTTCCATTTGCGGCAATTCTGATGGTTTTGTATTTGGCGGTTTGGATGGCAGTCGTCGTTTTGCCACTATTGGAGATTTATTTTATCTGGTGTTCAGACTGGTCATTTGCGGTGGTTACGCCCGTCGCTTGGGTTTTAATTTTTTTCTTGGTGCGATGGAAAAGGTTCAAAATCAGTTCCAAGGACATCCTAAATGAGCAGGAAAACATCTGACCACCGCGCTTTCCCAAGCCAGTTTGCCAAAAAACAGGCATTGACAGTTTGCTGAAATCTGGTTTAATTCCCGACCCTTTGCGGGGAATAATTTTTATGTATGCCGTTTTAGAAACAGGTAGTAAGCAATATCGCGTCGCCGCCGGCGACAAGCTCGAAATCGAACGCCTTGAAGTCGAGGCGGGCAAGCCGGTCACGTTTGACCGCGTGCTGCTCGTCAACAACGACGGCAAGCTTTCCGTCGGCACGCCCACCGTCACCGGTGCGACCGTCGTGGCGGATGTCGTCGAGCACAAGCGCGGCGAGAAGAAGCTGACGTTCAAAATGAAACGCCGCAAGGGCTATCACAAGACCATCGGCCATCGTCAGGAGCTGACGGTCGTCAAAATCACCGCCATCAACGCGTAATAATTTAATCCCTCAATTTTATGGCACATAAAAAAGGTCAAGGCAGCGTCAAAAACGGGCGCGACAGCGTCAGCAAACGGCTGGGCATGAAAGAATTTGGCGGCACGTTCGTGACCGCCGGCAGCATCCTCGTCCGCCAGCGCGGCAGCAAATTTATCGCGGGCAAGAACGTCGGCACCGGTCGCGACTGGACTTTATTCGCGCTCACCGACGGCAAGGTTTTGTTCGACCAGAACAGCCGCCGCATCAACGTGGTCGCCGAAGCGGCGGCGGCGAAGAATTAAGCGGGCAATTGCTTTTCAGGCGAGGCCAAGCGCCTCGCCTTTTTTATTGTCGTCGAAGGATTGAATGGTGAATAGTTAAAGCAATTTGACGATTCAATTTTTAGCGACCAACCAATTTCATGTTCATTGACGAAATTAAAATCTACGCGCAGGCCGGCCATGGCGGCAAGGGCGCGGTCGCGTTCCATCGCGAGGCTTACATCACCAAGGGTGGGCCGAGCGGCGGCAACGGCGGGCGCGGCGGCAGCGTGATACTCCAGGCCGACCACGACCTGAACAATCTCATCCAGCAGTATTACGTCCCGCGCCTGATTGCGCAGTTTGGCGAGGGCGGCATGGGCAAGGGCATGGACGGCCACGCCGGAAAAGATCTCATCGTCAAAGTTCCCTGCGGCACGCTGGTGTGGCAACTCAAGGACACCACGCCGCCGATTGAAAAGAAAATGCGGCGCGATGACGATGAGGAAGACGAAGAAGAAAGCGAAAACATGATGCTCGGCACCAGCACGGGCAAGCGTCCGCTCTTCCGCACGTCGCAGGGAAAGTCGGCTTTGGAAATTGATTTGAGCCAGGAAGCGGAACCCGAGGAAACGCCGGATGGCATTGAAAACAAAGGCACGCTCGTCGCCGATCTCACGACGCACGGCCAGCAGTTTGTCTTGTGCAAAGGCGGGCGCGGCGGGCTGGGCAACCGCAATTTTGCCACCGCGCGCCATCAGACGCCGCGCTTCGCGCAGCCGGGCGAACCCGGCACCGAGGGCGAATTTCTTTTGGAGCTGCGCATCATGGCCGAAATCGGCCTCGTCGGTTATCCGAATGCCGGCAAATCCACTTTGCTCACGGCCATTTCCAAGGCGCGCCCGAAGATCGCGGCGTATCCGTTCACGACGCTGACGCCGCAGATCGGCATTCTGGAATACGCCGACTGGAAGCGGCTCACGGTCTGCGACGTGCCGGGACTCATCGAAGGCGCGCATAATAACGTCGGCCTCGGCCACGAATTTCTCCGCCACATCGAGCGCTGCAAAATTCTCGTGCTGCTGCTCGACATGGCCGGCACTGACAACCGCAAGCCGTGGGACGATTATAAACAACTGCTCAAGGAGCTGGAACTTTACGACCCCGCGCTGCTCAAAAAGGAGCGCCTCGTCGTCGCCAATAAAATGGACGAGGCTGTCGCCGAGGAACACCTGAAGCAGTTCAAGAAGAAGTTCAAAAAGATTTCAGTGCTGCCCATCTCCGCCGCGTTTGACCAGGGTTTGGAAAAATTTAAGCAGACTATCCGTGCAGCTGTCGAGGAAGCGGAAGGTTAAGCCAGCTCGAAAAACCGCATCACGGTGTCGCCGTGCTTGAGCAGTTTCACTTCCGTCCACGGCGCGACGGTTTCCAGCGTGTCGCGTTTGGTGTGGCCAAGAACAAACCGCCCGCCGGACGCGAGCAGCTTCGGGAGATTCTCGTCGTCGAGCAACTGCTGCGCGAATGACAGCGAACGGCGGTTCACGTTTTTTTCTCCGTAAGGCGGGTCGGCCAGAATTAAATCAAATTGTTTCCCGCCTTCCGCGAGTTGCTTCATCGCGGGAAAAACGTCCTGCGTCCGCGTCTCCAAAATTTCGCCATAGCCCGCCGCGCCCGCATTGCTGCGGATGAATTCCGCGTGGCGATGCGACTTCTCGATGCACAGCACCGAGGCCGCGCCCCGGCTCAAGCATTCCAGGCTCAACGCGCCGCTGCCGGCGAACAACTCCAGCACGCGCGCATCCACCACGCGGTCGCCGAGCGAGTTGAAGACGGCCTGCTTGACGAGGTCAGGGGTCGGGCGAACGTCCAGTCCTTTCGGGACTTTTAGAATCCGCCGTGCCGCGTTGCCGCCGGTGATGCGCATGGGAAAATTAAACCATGGATGGACACGGATTAACACGGATAAAAATTTGATCCGTGTCCATCCGTGGTTGAAATTACTTAAAAATTTCCGCGAAGAAGTTTTTCATGTCCGCCCACGAGCGCTGGTCGGCGCGCGCGTTATATTTCGCGCCGGGCGGATTGTCGTTCGCCATCGGCTGTGTGAAGCTGTGGACGGCACCGCCGTATTTGATGAGCCGCCAGTCCACGTTGGCATCGCGCAATTCCTTTTCAAATGCGGCGAGGTCTTCCGGCTTCTCGAACGGATCATCCGCACCGTGACACACGAGTAACTTGCATTTGATGTTCTTGCCGTCAGCCGGCGTTGGCGAATCCAGACCGCCGTGGAAGCTGACAATGCCATTCAGATCTGCGCCGCTGCGCGCGAGTTCAATCACGGTGGTGCCGCCAAAACAATAGCCGATGGCCGCCACGCGCTTGGTGTCCACCATCGCGCATTTCTTCAATTCGTCCAAGCCGGCATTCACACGCAGGCGCAACAGCGCGCGGTCGGTCTTGTATTTCGTGGCCTCGGCTCCGGCTTCCTTGATGGACTGCGGACGGATGCCTTTGCCGTAGATGTCCGCGCAGAACGCGATGTAGCCGAGGTTCGCGAGCATTGCGGCGCGGTTTTCTTCATAATCGGTCAATCCCATCCATTGATGAACGATGAGCACGCCGGGGCGTTTGCCGGAAAAGGAATCGTCGTAGGCGAGATAACCTTCAAGCGTCACGGTGCCTTGTTTGTATTCAACCGTCTTGGTCACCAGTTTGGCCTGGACAGAAATCGCGCAAGCCGCCGCGAGGAGCGAGAGCAATAATTTTTTCATGCCGCCAGTCTAGCCGTTTCTGCGCCGATTGCCAATGGCTTGACACCGTTCGCGCGGCAAGGATTCTATCCGCGTGCAAACGCTCGCGCCGCCCGACTCGCACCATCTCGACGCCGCCATCGGCTGGCTCGGGCTGGGCTGCGCGGACGAGGCGCGGGCGGAGCTGGAAGAGATTGCCGCCGTGCACCAGCTTCACCCCGATGTTTTGGAAGTGCGCTGGACGCTGTGCGCGCATGAAAAACGCTGGGCGGACGCGCTGACGATTGCGGAACTGGAATTGAAATTTGCGCCCGAAGATTCCGCCGGCTGGCTGCATCGCGCGTATGCGCTGCGCCGCGTGCGCGCAGGCGGCCTGCCGCAGGCGTGGGACGCGCTGCTGCCGGCGGCGAAAAAATTCCCGGCGGAACCGGTCATCGCCTACAACCTTTCGTGCTACGCGTGCCAGATGCGACAGCTGGACATCGCGCGAACGTGGCTGCGCCGCGCCATCAACGCAGGCAAAAAGGACGCCATCAAAAAGATGGCGCTGGCCGATGATGATTTGCAGCCGCTGTGGAAAGAAATCGAGGGATTTTGATTTTTAAACCACGAAATACACGAACCACACGAAAAATTAAAATGACGAAAGGTTGAAACTTTGCCTTTCATTTCGTGTGGTTCGTGTATTTCGTGGTTAAATCTCTGCCACTTTGAAAAATTTGAAAACAGTTTTATCCGTAACCGGCCTGTGCATCGAGCGCGCCAGCACGGTGATTTTGCGCGATGTGGGCTGGCGCGTTCAGCGCGGCGAGCATTGGGTGATTCTTGGCGCGAACGGTTCGGGAAAAACTTCGCTGTTGAGCGCGCTCACCGGTTATCTGATGCCGACAACAGGAGAAATTTCCGTGCTGGGCGAAACTTACGGCGAATCCGACTGGCGCGAGCTGCGGAAGAAAATCGGCCTCGTCAGCTCATCCGTGCGGCAGATGATGGCGGACGAAGAACCGGCGCTGGAAACCGTCGCGAGCGGCAAATACGCCATGATTGATTTCTGGGGCCGCGTGACGCGGACCGAAAAAACGGAAGCCATGAAACTGCTGCGGCAGGTCGAGTGCGCCTATCTCGCCGACCGTCCGTGGCGCGTGCTTTCGCAGGGTGAGCGGCAGCGTGTCTTGATCGGCCGCGCGCTGATGGCGAAGCCGCGCGTGCTGATTTTAGACGAGCCGTGCGCGGGGCTGGATCCGGCGGCGCGCGAGCATTTTCTCCAGTTCCTCCAGCGGCTCGGCGCGCAGAAGAATTCACCGACGCTGGTTTTGGTCACGCATCACGTTGAGGAAATAATGCCGGTGTTCGCGCACGTCCTGGTCTTGAAAAATGGCGCGGTGCTGGCAGCGGGGAAAAAGGCGGACGTGATGACGGCGAAAAATTTGTCAGCGGCCTTCAACGTGAAGCTCTGGCTGTCGGCCAGAAGCGGGCGTTATGCCATGAAACTGGTGAATCCCGCCGCGCCACGCCGGCATCTGCTCTAAAACAGCTTGTCGTAGGGTTTCGCCAGCAGGTTCAGCAAATCCTGCACTTCCGGCGGCAGTTTGTTTCCGTCATAGACGCGGATTTGCCATTGGCCGCCGGACAGGAACTGCACGATGATGCGCCGGCCGGCGGGCGGCAGTTGCGCCTGGTCGTCCGGCAGCCGTTCGAGCAGCGGGTCGAGCAGTTGAAAATCTCCCGGCGCGAGCCGGCGCACCGTGCTGGTCTTGGCGTCGGAGTTGGACACGTTGTAGCTGCGGAGGCTGCCGTTGGTGGCGACCTCGGCGGTGGACACCTCGATGTGGAAGGCCAGGTCGAGCCGTTGCAGCGGCGTCATGGCGGCGACGGCGGTTGCATCCGCCTCGCCTTTCACGAGGCTGACCATCAGTTTCAGCCCGGCTCCGTCCAGCGCCGGGCTGGTGACCGGACGTTCCGACCACGGCTTGATCCACTGGGCATAGGCGTTGGTGGTATCGGCGGCGGACAATGAAAGCGCGGCGGTGAAAAAAATAACAGCGACGAAGATGTCTCGAAAAAACATCGCCAACGGTGAACTGGTCGGAAGAATAAATTTTTTGCCGTGCAGCTTCATGCTTTGGAAGTTGCTACCGGTGATGCCGGTTGTCGAGAAAAAGTTGGGCGCCAGCGCCGGCCGGACTACGCCGCAACCGCAACTTTCTTCTGCCCCCAGCCGAAAAGCTGTTTCGCCTTGATGACCTCGAAGATTTGCGGCGGGATGAGCTTGCTTAAGGCCTCGTCGCCGGAATGGATCTTGGCCAGCACTTCGCCGGAATAAATTTTCAGCGCGTCGGCATTGTAGTTGGCGATGTCCACGATGAACTTGTTTTCGACGAGATGCTGGTAGAGGTGGCGCAGGTTGGGCGCGATGTCGAGGTTCTCCACGGTGAAGAGCTTGCCGGATTTTTTGTCGAGCGAGGGATAGACGTAAAGCTTCGCGCCGTTTTTGAAGAGCTGGCCGAGCGATTCCATGAGCCCGCCGGGCAGGTCGGTGTAAAATTTCTCGTCCAGCACATCACGTAGGCGCACGAGGCCGATGGGCAGGCCGATGGGTTTCTGCGTCTGCCGCGAAAGATAGCTGACGAGCCGGTGGTAGCGGAGAAAATTGGAGATCAGCACCGGCTTGCCAAGCGCGCCGAGCGTGTCCACGCGGTCGAGAAAATCGCGATGGTCAATCGCGTCGCCCACCTGCAACTGGCGCAGCGTCATCTCAAACATCGTGACGGGCGCTTCGCCGGCCAGCGCGGGCTCCTGCACGAACTGTTCCTGCGCGCGTTCCATCATGTCGAGCATCGGATTGGTGATGGGGCGGAAGCTGCCGCGTTCGAGCAGAACGGGTTTTTTGTAAAGCAGTTCGCTGGGGATGACGGTCTCGCCGTCGGCGGTGAACATGGCGGCTTCGGTGAGCCATTGCTCGACGAGTTGCAAGGCCATGAGCCGGTTGTCCACGCCGGTGAACGCAGGGCCGGAAAACTTTATCATGTCCACCTCGACGCGCTGGCTGGTGAGGCCGTCCATCAGCGCGCCGATGAGGCGGATGGGCTCGATGTGCTGGTAAAACGCGGCGTGGATGAGGTTGACGCCGATGAGGCCGACGACCTCCTGCTGGCGCGGCGTTTCCCAGTCGAGCAGCCGCACATGGATGATGATGGTGGACGGCGCACTGCGCGGCACGGCCTGGAATTTGATGCCGAGCCAGCCATTGCCGCCTTCCTCACCGGCCTTGGAAATGTGTTTCGTGGTGACGGTGTTGGCGAAGGCGAAAAAAGTGCGGCGCTCGCCGATGGTCTTGTCGAGGCGCTCGAGGAGCAGGCCGAACTCATGATCCAGCATGGACTGGAGACGCTTGCGGCTGACGTAGCGGTCGCTCGGCCCGTAAATCGCGTCGCTCACGGCCATGTCGTAGGCGGAAATGGTCTTGGCCACGGTGCCGGACGCCTTGCCGACGTGAAAAAACCACCGCGCGACCTCCTGCCCGGCGCCGATTTCGGCAAAGGTGCCGTAGCGTTTGGCGTCGAGGTTGATTTGGAGCGCTTTCTGGCCGGTGTTGAGTTTCTCCGCGATCATAATCCTTGGCGGGGGAAAATACACCAAACCGGGAACGTGTCCAACAAGATGCGTTTCGGCTTTTCGCCAACTAATGCGGTGATACACTTAACTTCATGTATCGCACGCAGGATCTGCATGTCAAAGAAATCGTCCCGTTGCTCGCGCCGCGCGCGCTGAAGGCGCTGTCGCCGACGCCCGAGGCGGTGAACGCCGTCGTGGCGCAGTCGCGTGAACGGGTCATCCGCATCCTGAACCAGGAAGACCCGCGCCTGCTCGTCGTCATCGGGCCATGCTCGATTCACGATGAAAAATCGGCGCTCGAATACGCGACGTGTTTGAGCAAACTGCAAAAAGAATTTGCCGACAAAATGGAAATTGTCATGCGCGTCTATTTTGAGAAACCGCGCACCACGATTGGCTGGAAAGGCCTGATCAACGACCCGCATTTGGACGGCTCGCAGGACATCGAAACCGGCCTGAAACGCGCGCGGCAACTGCTGCTGCAAATCACCGGCATGGGTCTGCCGGCGGCGACGGAATTTCTCGACCCGATTGTGCCGCAATACATCGCCGACCTCATCACCTGGGCGGCCATCGGCGCGCGCACCACGGAATCGCAGACGCATCGCGAGATGGCGAGCGGACTTTCCATGCCGGTCGGCTTGAAAAATTCCACCGACGGCAGCCTGCAGGTGGCGATCGACGCGATGGGCGCGACGCGGCATCCGCACAGTTTTCTCGGCATGAATGAGGACGGCGCGACGAGCATCGTCCGCACGAGCGGCAACCCGCACGCGCACGTCGTGCTGCGCGGCGGCCGCGCGATGACAAATTACGACGCGGCCAGCATCGCGGCGGCGGAGGCAAAACTGGTTTCCGAAAAATTGCCGCCGGTGTTGATGGTGGATTGCAGCCACGCGAACTCGGAAAAGAAATTCGCCAAGCAGGAAGATGTCTGGCACAGCGTGATTGAACAGCGCGTGGCCGGCACGAAATCGCTCATCGGCCTGATGGTCGAAAGCCATTTGAGCGAAGGCAACCAGCCGATTCCAAAAAATATTTCCGAGCTGCGCTACGGCGTGAGCGTCACGGATTCGTGCATCGGCTGGGAGGCGACGGAGCGGATGCTGCGCTGGGGTTACGAGACGCTGGCGTAAGATTTATTCAGCCGCGCAAATCCGTTTGCCAATCACGGCCAGTTCCACGAGTAGGGGAAGCGCAGGCGGTAAAACTGCCCCGCCGAGTTGAAAAACGTGTTGGTGCCCGACGCGGAATTTGTCCCCGGATTGTTCGGGTCAATTGAAACGCCGCCACCGCCGGAAATGTTGGTCAGGCCGGAACCGAAGCCGTCGGGCAGCGGCGGCGTGGGGATGAAGATGGACTGCGCGCTGGTGAGGCCGGTGAAATTGGTGACGCCCAACGTCCAGCTTCCCGGCACCGGGTTCGTGGTGTTGTCCACGAAGCCGCCCAGGCCCACCGGCATGTTCACCACGTCCAGCCGGTTGCTGCCGCCGACCTGCTTGAGGCGGCTGAACTGCACGGGCGACAGGCATTGCTGGGCAAAATCGGCGATGACTTCTTCCATGGCCGCGGTCGGGTTGGTGTCGTCCCAAAAGATGTAATTGGTGCCGGGGCCGTTGATGGCGGCGTTGGCCAGGTTATCCAGCGCATCAATGGGCTTTCCCGACTGCAGGGCATTCGTCAAACCATAGCTGGCGGCGTTGGTCAGGACGTTGTTGAGCAGGCTGAAGATGTCGGGATTGTAAATCGCCAGGCCGGGGGAACTGGCGCAAATCTGCTGGAGCATCGTGGCGTAGCTGGCGTTGAAACTCACAATCTGCTGGCGCACAAACGTCCGCCAGGCGGCGGTGGAGGTGTTGTTAAAAAAGGGAATGGTCGTGACATCGGCCGCGTTGGGGGCAACCAAGGTGAGGCAGCCTTTGGCATACAGGCCGTTT
>Ga0316226_1002741_pt1 | contig 15952 bp, 11 predicted proteins | sample TBH18017metaG_FD_206009 | JGI IMG/M metagenome (GOLD analysis project Ga0316226, IMG submission 206009) | Freshwater microbial communities from Trout Bog Lake, Wisconsin, USA - TBH18017 | ecosystem: Environmental > Aquatic > Freshwater > Lake > Hypolimnion/Profundal zone | place: USA: Wisconsin... | reverse complement strand
AAACAATGTAGTCAGCGGATTTGTCATTGGAGCCAATGTATTAGTTGGCAATACTTATGTAAGTGCTAATGTCAGTGTACAAGGTGTTGATGCAAATGTATATGTCAGTGGACTGGTATCTACTAGCGTGACTAACAGCATCGCATTATCATTTACTCCAGCAGTAGTCAATGATGCAAATTCATTACTAATTACCAACAGTGGTAAAACTTATATCCCAGGTGTTGATTATACTTTAAGTGGTAATGTAGTATATTTTACTGCCAACGTAGTACAAAGCGACGTTACCATTGTACAACAACCTTACTATAAACTAGTACAGACAATCGTCAATCCTAACCCAGCCAATACGTTTGCTCGCTTTGGTACATCATTATCAGCCAGCTTCGATGGTGCACAAATTGCCATTGGTGCTCCAGGAGATACGGTAGCAGGTGTTGGTGGCAAATTATTACAAGGTGCAGGTTGTATTTACATTTACGATCGTGTTATTGAAGCATTTAATACCGATGGCGGATTAATCTATACAACTAGAAATCCAATTGGTCCTGTTTATAAAGTAACCATTGATGGTAATGAAGTTACTAATTATACTGTTACAGGTACTTATACCATTGAGTTTATTGATCCACCCGAAGTAGGACATATTTTATACGTTGAAGTTAACCTCTTTAATATCTTAGAAAGATTGATTGGTGTTGACAGTTTAGAAAATACTCTAACAGCACTACAAGCAGGCGCAGCATTTGGATCAGCATTGACAGTGTGTGGTATCAACTGTGCGATTTATACTGGTGCCCCATACTATGCCAATGGTACAGAATACAACAGTGGTGCTATTTGGAAATTCCATAACAGAGGTCGTCTATATGGTACCAATACTGGATATAAGGTTAATCCAGTGTTTACTCCTGGCGACAGTATCCGCTTAAACAATTTTGAAGTTATCGTATCAGCACGCATGATGTCTACTACCTATGCTAATGTAGCGGCAAATATACTAGCACTCAGCAGTAACATCACAGCCATCGCTGGACAAACCATCAGTCAGGATTTAGGCCATGGATATTATGCTAACGTAACAGTGCTAGCTAATACCGCTGTCACTGGGTCTCAATTTATTACAGTTACGAATTATACCACAGCCAATGTATTCAACTATGGACAAAGCACAACAGGTGCTAATCTAGTTTCAGTTGGTGGAACCATTACTTCTGCTTACCCGATGGCTAGTTTGGATAGTATTGTCAAAGACATCAACGATGCTAAGATTTTAGGTGTAACAGCAGTTAATCAAGGCGGACTATTAAGATTAAATTCTGACGTTACTATAGTCAAAGATCAATTGCGTATCTTGTCAGGTATACGTACTCCTAGTAGTCCAGGTGTGTATGCAGACGCTGACCTGCGATTATTCGCATTCATGCAGATTATCGTTAATCCATTTGGACAACCTGGTGAATATTTTGGTAGCTCAGTTAAGATTGCACAAAATGCCTACATGCTGGTTATTGGTGCAGCACGAGGTACTACTCATAGATATACAACATTTGATGTCGCTACTACAACCAACAGCACAACTTTTGATCGTACTACGACCAAATGGTTTGACAGTATCCAGGGCAGTGGTAGCACTTATATCTATGAATTATACGATGATCCACGCAATGATGTATACACTCCAGGTAGATACCAATACTGTCAAAACTTAGATCCTGGTATCCTCACACCTGCTGCCGAGTTTGGCTATGCGCTTGATATCAAAGAAACATTTATTGTTGTCAGTGCTCCTGGTGCTACAGTCGACGGTGAACCTACAGGTACTGGTTCGGTATTCATATTTGAAAACCCAACATTAGCACGTGGTTGGGGATTGATTAGATATCAACAAGATAAAGTTGATCCAGACAGTTTGACCAGAGCTTATCTCTATAATAATTTAACCAACACCATCATTGATGATTTACAGTTTATTGATCCAGCTAAAGGTCGTATCTTAGGACAAGCTGAACAAGAAATCAGTTATAAGACAGAATATGATCCTGCACAATATAACGCAGGTACTAATGCTGCCGCAGACATTAATTCAAATGTCTATTGGGGTGATCAACAAGTTGGTCGTGTTTGGTGGAATCTTGATCAAGTCAGATACATTGACTACGAACAAGATACTAACTTAAATGACAAGATAACATATCGCAGTATCAATTGGGGTAGTTTATTCCCTGGTGCTACCATTGAAGTTTGTGAGTGGGTCAAGAGTATCTACTTACCAAGTCAATATGTAGCTAATGGTGGAGACGGTCAACCTAAGTATGCTGATAATTCAGCTTATGTTGCAATAACTTATGTAGATCCAACTACTAATATTATCACAACCAATTACTATTATTGGGTCGGCGGTAAAACCACTGTGGATCCTAACAATCCCGCAAGACATTTGCCTATCAGTGTAATAGCTGACTACATACAGAATCCTAAGAATCAAGGATTAGCTTATGCGGCTGTGATCAGTCCACAGGCTATACAATTCTACAATGTAGGCAGTTACTTGTCATCTAACAACACCATCATGCACTTAGATTATCAACTGTTGATCAACAGTGATATGATACACAGTGAATATGAACTAGTACAAAAAGGTAATCCTACAGATCCTATACCTGCAAAAATTGTCAATAAACTAGTCGACAGTCTAGCTGGATTGGACAGTATTGGACAAACTGTGCCGGATCCAAAATTAAGTGATGCTGATCGTTATGGTATTGATATACGTCCAAGACAAAGTATGTTTAAAGATAGACTGCTAGCAGTCACAGAAATGGTTGCTTATGCAAACAGTGTGTTATTGGCTAATCCTATAGTTGAACAATACAGTCTGGCTGGTATGTATGTTGAAGATCCGCAACCTAATTACAAACTAGGTGCATATGATCAAAGTGTAGCTACAGTTGATGAATTAAATTACATCGACACTTCAATATTAACCCCAGGTTATCTAGTATTAGTAACCAGTGACAGTACACAAAGTGGACTTTGGGTATTGTATGTGTTAGCTGATGATAAATCTTGGCAAATACAACAGGTCCAAGCATACAAGACCAGCTTGTATTGGTCATATACTGATTGGTATGCTGCAGGGTACAGTTCAGCGACTAAACCTGATTTCTCAGTAGGCACTACAAATGATGCCATAGCATTAAAACCAGCAGTTGGAGAAGTTATATATATCAGTAATGCTACTGGTAATGGCACTTGGAGATTGGTAGTTGTCAACACTGATGGCACATTCCAGGTGGTTGGTATTCAAAATGGCACTATCCAACTTAATACAAGTTTGGGTGATTTCGCTAACAACAGTTTAGGTTTTGGTAACCAAGATTTTGACAGCAATAGATTTGATCAAGACCCAAATAATGAAATCCGTGCTATCGTACAAGCATTGAACAATGATATTTTTATTGATCAACTACAAGGTGAATTCAATAACATGTTCTTTATCTTAGTAAATTACTTACTAACAGAACAGAACTATGTTGATTGGTTGTTTAAATCTAGCTTTATCAGTGTAACACATAAACTAAGAACATTAAGCCAATTCCCAAGTTACATAGTTGACAATCAAACATACTATCAAGATTATATTGATGAAGTTAAACCATACAGAACCAAAGTACGTGAATACCTAATTGACTATACTGGTAATGACAGTTACAATGGCAGTGTTACAGACTTTGATTTACCTGCATACTATGACACATCAACAGGTTACGGTATCTTCCGTAGCCCAAGCGGTGAAGCACCATATACCAGTGAAGATGAAGCCACCTGGCAGACATTCCCATATAACCAATGGTACGATAACCGTACACTACAGGTTGGTGCAGTTATAGTAGAAACTGCTGGAGCAAATTACAGTTATGTTCCACAGGTAACTATTTCAAGCGTCAACAGCAGAGGATCTGGAGCTGCAGCTACCGCAATAATGAGTGGGCCTATCACTGGCAATGCAAACCTAAGCATTGTTAGTATCACAGTTACCAATCCAGGTAGTGGTTATACAGCTACTCCTGTGGTTATTATAAACGGTACAGCAGACGTACCAGCAACAGCCTACGCACAATTGGTAAAATTACCATTTACTAATAACACACCATTGCTAACAGGTAATGCTTATCCATTGGTGCGCACATTTGACACAGCTATCAAATTTGACCGTACAACATATTCAAGTACAGTGCAACAATGGCAACCATATACCAGTTACACAGCTGGACAAATCGTAACCTATGCACACACTGAAGGTAACGTTCTGATACGTCAGGCCTATCAAGTTATGGCAAATATAATCACATCTGATACATTCTTCTCAGGTGATTATACTGTATACTCAGCTAATTTGTTTACCAATGCTAGCGATCGTATCGTGGGCTACTATGAACCCAGCAATGTCATGCCAGTGGTTGATACTATTTCAGTGCCAATCACAGTAGCCAATGCTGTGGTTAATACCAATACGATTTACATATTCCCAGCACGCAACCTACTCAATGGCATGACTATCAGTGGTGCTAATGTTGCAGCAGGATATATCACCAACATAGTTTCAAATGCAAGTATCACTTTATCAGGGGTGGTTACTCCTGTAACGCAAGTTACCTTGAGTGTAAATATCAGCTTAGCCACTGACACAACTATAACAGCAACTTATAATGCATTAGATCAACTGCTGGCAGGAGTTGATTATCCTAATGCACCAACTGTTGGTGCAGACTTTACCCTAAGCCCGCTGTTTGGACGCACCTGGGATATCAGCAGTTATGACAGCGTACAATACAGCCAAGATGGTATAGCACTATTATCAACTAATGTGCTAGACAGCATCTATCAAAGCAACTATGTTACACAGGAACTAGCTGGTAATACTCCAGAAGAGATCGTACTACAAGGTGGACAATATGTAGATAGATATCACAGCCATGCGCCTGAAGAACTAGTACCAGGTATTACATTTGATACCCTAGACATGCGTATCTATACCCAAGTGCAGACAGGAAGCATAGGTAATCTATTACCAAGTTTAGGTTACAGAATATTCAACAACATGGTAGATAAACCCAGCTACCTACGCATCGGTTCAGCTAATACCACAGTGTTGACACAAAGCCTAGGCCTGTCAGATGATACCATATATGTAGCTAATGTGGCTGCACTAAGCATGCCAGATTTAACACATTTAAATCCAGGGGTAGTATTCATTGATGCAGAACGCATCACATTCTGGACAGCAAACGTGGTTACTAATACACTAGGTCAGATCCGTAGAGGTACTCAAGGCACTGCGGCATCAGCACATGGTGCGGGTGCAGATGTAGTTGATGCTAGTGCATCACAAACAATACCAGGTACAGTCTATGGTAATGTCTACACAAATGCCAACATCTGGTACAATCCAGGTAGTGGCACTGCCGTAGACGGCACAGGTATGAATGGCAGTATAACCACTGCCACTGAGTTCCTAAAAGCATACCCAGCATTCTATGGTAATGTGGTCATAGGTACACCTAATCCTATAACTAGTGAAAATACGATAAATATAGATACTGAAGATGGACAAGACATATACACTGAGGATTAAGAATGTCAATTAAGATAAGCCAATTAGCAAATTTAACCATAGCAGCGGATACTACCAGTATACCCGTAATTGACTATGTTGCCAATACATTAACAACTTTACAATCTAATGTTAGTACCTTACGTACATATTTTGTCAGTAATTTAACAACTGCCCTTAACAGCAATGTCAGTACATTAAACGCATCTATCCTAGCAGCCAACATTGGCATGAAAGGTTACGTAGATCAAGGCAATTCAATCCAATCTACAATCGTAACAACATCTAATACAGGCATGAAAGGCTATGTTGATGGATCTATAGCTACTGTAAACGCTTCAATTTTAGCTGCTAATGTGGGTATGAAAGGTTACGTTGATGCCGCAACCAGTGGTGAAAATACTGCCATAGCTTCAGCCAACGTAGGTATGAAAGGCTACGTTGATCAATCTAATACTATTCAAAGTAATCAAATTACCAGCTTAATTTCAAATGCCGCTACACAAAGCGATTTGATCATTGGTATCAATGCTAACGTTACTGCTGCCAACATTGGCATGCTAGGCTATGTCAACAGCCAATCATTCTACAGTAATGCTAAAGTAGCCGCATACTTACCAACGTACTCTGGAAATATTGGTGGATTATTGATGACTCAAAGTTCAGCAATACTTGGGAATTTACTTATTGGTTCTGCTGCCAGCACGATCCCATTTGGCAATGTGGTAATCAATGCTGTAAATAACGCCAACAGTTACGTACAATTAAACATACAAAACATCAACAGTTTTGGTAATCTGGTCAGCGCAGACTTTATCGCCACAGCGCCTGATGGTACAGACTCTAGCAAATACATTGACATGGGTATCAACGGCAACAACTACAGTTCAAGTGCTTGGACAGTCAGTGGCGCAGATGATGGATATGTTTATGTTAACTCAGGTAATTTAACCTTAGGTACAGATACACCAGGCACCACAGTTAAGGTACACGTTGGTGGAACATTGGCTGCAAACATAGTTGCTACATTTAGCAATACTAATCTTACAGTAACCGGAAACATCTCAGCAACATCAGGTAATGTTTGGGCAAAATATGTAAGAACTACACCAAGCACAGTAACGGGACTTGGTTACGCTAACGTAGCAGGTGCTGGTGCTAGAGCATTTGTGACAGATGCAAACACCATAACATTTAACAGTGTAGTATCAGGCGGTGCTGGTAATAATATGCCAGTATTCAGCGATGGTACCAATTGGCGCATAGGTTAATAGGATTGAAAATCAATGGATAATAAAGCGATAAATAAGCATATGACTACTACAACACAAGAAAATCAACCTAAAATACAAAAGCAACCTGATGAGCGTGGCAGTATTTACGTGCAAGGTCATATTAAGATTTTTGATCCGCAAACCAAAGAAGTGTTTGTAAACAAACGCAATGCTATCCATTATGAAAATATGAGTATTGCACTAGCACAGAATATCGCTAATAAAGGCACTAACTTTATTACAGAAATGCATTTTGGTAACGGTGGTACTACCGTTGACCCAACAGGTGTTATTACCTACTTGCCAACTAATACCAACGTGCAGAACGCTGACTTGTATAATCCTACATACTATAAAATCGTAGATAACACAAACGCAGCCAATACTGATCCGTTGCGTAATAACATTACTATTAATCATACCCCAGGTTTAGTTTATACTGATATCGTAGTGACCTGTTTGTTAGACTACGGTGAACCCAGTGGACAAGCAGTATTTGACAACAGCCAATCACTCAATGGTGATTTCGTATTTGACGAATTAGGCTTGTTTGGGTCAATAGCAGGAGCAAGTGGGTTGGGTGCAGGTTTACCTTTACTCACACATGTGATTTTCAGTCCAGTGCAGAAGGCACTGAATAGACTTATACAGATCGATTATACTGTGAGAATTCAAACTTTAACTAATTTAAGCAGCACAGCATAACTAGGAAGATAAAATGTCGTATACCATAACACTACCCAATGGAACAACGCTAGGCACTATCGCAGATGGTACCGTAGATACAACCACTACCAGCTTGACACTGATAGGACGTAACTACAGTAACTATGGCCAGATCATGGTCACTGACATGCTAGCACTATTGGTAAACTTTTCTTACAATGTAAGCCCAGCAAATCCACAAGCTGGGCAACTATGGTGGGACAGCGGCAATTCACTGATGAAAGCCTACACCGGCACCACATGGAAAAACATTGGTAGTTGTACTAGCCAATCAACAGCACCTAGTACAACTATCGCTGGTGACCTATGGTGGGACAGCACTAATCAACAGTTATATGTTTATAATGGTACGAGCCCTTATAACGTGGCTGGTTGGATCTTGGTAGGTCCACAACGCAATGGCAGTGGTGCAGTATGGGAACAGATTTCTGATGGTACTAACCTACATGATGTATTGTCTATTAAATTAGATGGTACACGTACAGCAATAATCAGTGCAGACACATTTGTACCAAGCCCAAGTATCACAGGATTCACAAGCATTAAAGCTGGTTGGAACATGAACTCAGCAGATGCCATTTGGGGTACTGCTAACAATGCATCATACTTGGGCAATCAACCAGCGGCTAACTATTTCACAAATTATCTAAACAACGTAGGCACAGGCAGTTTAACATTATTAAGCAACGTTGGTATCACTCTTGGTACACAAAGCAACTTTATCGCCAATGTACACAGCATGACAGGCTCAGGACAGCTTTGGAACTTGAACGTTGGTGGTAACATCAGCTTACACGTCACAACACCTACAGGATCAACGAAAGTCCTAGCAGCCAATGGACAAGATGGTTTACTTTACGTAATAGCTGATCCAACACAACCTTTAGGGGTCGCTACAAAACAATACGTTGATAATAAATTTACCAACACAGTGCTCAGTGGCGTACCAACAGCACCTAATCCTGGTGCAGGTGATAACAGCCAACAGCTAGCGACTACTCACTTTGTAACCAGCGGACTATCAGGATTATATTCATACAAGATTTATACTAACAACACTTGGGTATGGACAGATACAGCATCAATCAATGTAGCAGTAGCAGGCACAACTGTAGCGACAGCTAGTGCTAGCGGGTTTAACTTATCCAATGGTGCAACAGCAATTACACAACCAGATACACAATATGGTTCAGGCAACTCAGCAGTTGCTACAACACAATTTGTCAAGACAGCTACACAATGGTGGGGTAATGCTACCAGCAGAAGTGCTAAATGGGTCAGTAACGCAGCACCTAACGCAGGTGTTAATGATGTTGGCAGCAGTGATGGTGACATCTGGTTCCAAATATCAAGTTAATTAAGGTAAAACAATGGCATATTACATAACCACAACGCAGGGAGCTCCTATAGCTACAGTACAAGATGGAACTATCAATACTGCGGCTATCAGTCTTACCTTAATAGGCAGAGACTATGCTGGATATGGCGCATTTTTAAATGAGAACTTTGTACACCTATTAGAAAATTTTGCAGCCAATACCGCGCCAAATGGTCCGTTAACTGGACAACTTTGGTATGATACCAGTGCTAATACATTAAAAGTTTGGGATACTAGTTTAAATCAATGGAAACCAATTTCTAGTAGTATCGCATCAGCGATATATCCTAGCGCAGTAGTTAGCACTGTAGGCGACCTATGGTGGGATACTACAAATAATCAACTGAATGTTTTTGGTGGGGTTGGTGCTAGCACTACAGGATGGGTACTAATAGGACCAACCAGTTCATCAACTGGCTCCGGTGCGATTGTTACAACAATACTTGACAGTACTAGTGTTAGCCATACAGTAGTTGAACTAAAAATTAATAATAACATAGTTGCTATTGTCAGCTATGACGCTACATTTACTCCACAAACAGCTATAAATGGTTTCACAACTATTATTCCTGGATTAAACTTAATCAATACTACAGCACTATCTGGTAGCCAATTTACAGGATCTGCTAGCAACGCATTAACATTAAATGGCGTAACCAGCAACCAATTCTTGCGCAGTGATCAAAATGCCACAACACAGTATCAATTGACCGCAGGTGGTGGATTTGTTGTTGCTAGCGATTTAAGTCTATCTCTTGACACAGCTAATAATAGGGTAGCGATCAATACTATCCAAAACAATAGAGATCTTAATTTCTATGTTAACCAAAGTGGTGCAAACGTTGCGGCTATCGCTATCAGTGCTAGTACTGGCACAGTAACTATCAATGACTCAGCAAAAGTCACAGGCACATTAACTGCCGCAGGTGCATTTACAGCTAATTCAACAGTGGCATTGGTAGGTACAACAACACTATCTAGTCCAATAGTTCCAAAATATAATGGTACGATTGACATTGGAGCCTCTGGAACACGATTTAACAATGTATATGCTACATCACTATATGGTAATTTGATTGGCGGGTTGACATCAGTAACAACATTTACAGTTAGTGGAGCTGCTACTTTAGGTTCTACGCTGGCAGTCAGCGGCACCAGTACATTAGGTAATCTTGTTGTCAGCGGAACAACCACGGCAAATGGTAACGTTGTAGTTGTTAATAAGTATGTTCCAACTGCTAATACTAGCCCAGGAACTAAAGGACAGATATCATACGATAATAATTACATTTATATCTGTGTAGCAACTAACACATGGAAACGATCCAGCATAAGTTGGTAGCCATTATAAGGTAAGATAAATATATAATATTAAATAGGTTATAAACATGTCATATACAGTCACAACAACAGCCGGAAAAACGTTAGCCACAGTCGCAGACGGTACAGTTAACACCACAGCAACTAGTCTTACACTAATTGGTAAGAACTATGCTGGTTATGGTATTTTCTTAAATGAAAACTATGTTGAATTATTAGAAAATTTCAGCAACAGTACACCTCCTACAGCACCTTTAACAGGACAGCTTTGGTATGACAGTGTTAACGAAATCTTAAAAGTTTATAACAGTGCTAACAACATTTGGAAACCAATTTCAAGTTCAATCTCACAAGCAACAGCACCTAGTTCAAGTGTTTCAGTAACAGGTGATATCTGGTGGGATACTACCAACGCACAATTAAAAGTATGGTCAGGTTCAGCATGGATTACCATTGGTCCAGCATATACATCAACAGCAGGTACTTCAGGACCTGTAACACAGACGATTTTAGATTCAGGTTCAGTTAGCCATGTAGTAGTTATATTCTATATCAGTAATCAAGCTATTGCTATTCTAAGTAGAGATAGTACATTTACTCCACAGACAGCTATTCCAGGATTTGCAACAATTATTCCTGGTATGAATTTGATTAGCTCAGCTACATTAACTGGTGCACAGTTTACTGGTAGTACCAGTGGTACATCACTATTTGGTGGATTACCACCAAGTGATTTTATGACCAACCAAACAGCATTTACTACGCCGTACGCATTATCTACAGCTGGATTAACTGTCAATTCAGATCTAGTGTTAAATGCTGGCGGAGCATCAGCTATCGTACAAGAAACTACACTAAACAAAAATATCTTATTCCAAGTTAACAGCAATGGTGTGAATCAAACACCTTTGACAATTGGTGCAAGTAGCCAATTGATTACGATAAGTAATCTTACAGTAAGTGGTACAACAGGATTAAGTGTTGCAGGCCCAACTACACTGTCAGGACTCACTACTGTACAAAATAATATATTACCTAATACCAATGGTACGATCAATATTGGATCTAATAGCAATAAATTTGGTAACGTCTACGCTAACTACCTAGTTGGTACTTCAGTTACAGCACAATACGCTGACTTGGCAGAACGTTTTGCTGCTGACACAGCTTATCCAGCTGGTACAGTGGTAGCACTTGGTGGTGCTAAAGAAATTACAGCGGCTGTAGAAGATCTAACAGAAGATGTATTTGGTGTTATCAGTACACGTGCAGCTTATCTAATGAATGGATCAGCAGGTGATGATACGACTCACCCAGCGGTAGCAGTACAAGGACGTGTTCCTGTGCGTGTAATTGGACAAGTTCGTAAAGGTGATCGTTTGGTATCAGCAGGCAATGGTCTAGCCAGAGCAGCTACTAGAAGTGAAATAACAGCATTTAACGTCATTGGTCGTGCGCTAGAAGATAAATACACAAAAGACGAAGGCACGATTGAAGCCATCGTCAAATTAAACAGTTAATAGGATAGAAAAACATGTCATACGCATCAGGTGGATTAATTCAAGCAACAGATTATAATGCATTAGTAGGATCAAATAGTACTACTGCTGGTACATTAAACTATGTTTGGAGCACTGGTAATGGTCAATACGGCTACGGTCAAACTGCTGTGGGTGCAGTATCAGGTGGCAGTGTAGTTACAGCAACGCAATGGACTACGATGCTTAACGCATTAAATGGAGCACTAGGACACCAAAGTGGTAGTGCTGCTCAACTTCCTCCAGCCGCACTAAATTATACTTCAGGACAAGTAATTACTTATTTTGCTAATGTTAATACATCTATCACTAGCACTATTCAAACAAACCACAACAGTTATACAGCACAAGGTAGCACTACGACTGGCTCTAACTATAGCTACAATCCAACAGCAACAGCGGGTACTACATACACTGCTTATATTGGCTCGAGAACAGTGACATTTGCCAGCGGTGACGCGGCGAGATATTTCTTTAATGCAGGTGGTGCACTTAAATTTGTCACAGGTACAGTAACTAACGGTGATGGCACAGCACGATCAACTGATGCTGTTAGCTTGCTCAGTCTTGGCACATACACATTTGGCCAAGCCCAATACAATGCTGTTACTACCAGTTATGTTAATGCGGTTGCTACTAGCGATAGTGGTACATATACAGGTAACTATGGTCATTTAGACGTACTAAGCAGTGCGCAAAACGCTTCAGGTAATGGTGACAAAGGTGCGGCGATTACTTTTGGTATATATCTATATGAAGCACACGCTGGTGCATTTAACAATACATTAAACGTGACCATGAATCATCGTATAGATATCGTCTATCCAGAAACAACATATCTAACATCAAGTCCATGGGGTACACCAACAGTATCATAATTTGTTATTTTTAAAAAGCACGCAGTCTGCGTGCTTTTTTTTGGTCCAATATATGGCCTGATAAATAGTTACATGAGCGACATCAATGAACTAGTAGATCAAATCAAGCAGGCCACTGATTACCAAATTAACAAACGTATTCTACGTGAAAAAATCATCACAGATCTACACTTTACTTATAATGGCGGATTATTTAAAGCCACACCTGAATTATTTTCATTTGTGGTCTGTTGGAATTCTGAAGAACTCTTCTTAGAAGATACTTACCAAAATCCTATCAAAGTTAATCGCAAAGAATTCATAGATGTATGTGGACAACATTATCAGATGGCAATGAATCATTGGCATATAGAACATGAACAACTCAAACGCACCCGCAAAGTCTAGAGGTGTAGTATTATTTGCACATAACACACCAACAGTTAACTATGAACGTATTGCTGAACAAGCATCACGATTGATCACTTACACATTAAATTTACCTACTACTATTATCACAGCCGTAGATGATACATCTAATGTACGCATAGGCTATGCTAATGCTACACCTTGGTATAATATGGGACGATATCGCGCCTATGATCTCAGTCCATACGATGAAACTATCCTATTAGACAGTGACTATTTGATCTTAGATAATAATTTATTAAAGATTTTAGATACTACCATTGACTATGCTATAATGGATAAAAATCAATCACCAACAGGTACTGTAGATACTCCTGCTATATTGAGCATACCAATGGTTTGGGCTACTGCGGTAATATTTAAAAAAACATCTAAGGCTAAATTGTTATTTGATCTAGTAGCTCGCATACAACGAAACTATGGATACTACAAACGACTCTATCATCTTAAATCAAATAATTTTCGTAATGATTATGCATTTGCTATAGCTGATAATATCGTCAATGGATACCAACCTAGACAAGGCATACCGTGGACTATGTTGACAGCGGATAAGCCAATTAAGAAATTAGAAATAAAAAATAATAATATAATCTTACGCGAAGAAAAATCTGCACATGTCATACCTAGACAAAGTATACATATCATAGATAAAGATTATCTACAGTCAGATGAATATGTAGAATTTGTGGATACAGTATGTCAAATAAAATAGAACAACAGGGCTTCTTAACTATCGCACAGAATACAGATGTAGATTATCTGCGTCTTGCCTATCTACAGGCTATGAGTATTAAACTGACCATGCCAGGTAGCAAGTATGCTGTTATCGTTGATCAAGCAACACTGGCTAAAGTTACAGATCGTCATAGAACTGTATTTGATCATGTTATTACCTTGCCACATGATTATGCCAAAGATGAACAGTGGAAGTTGAGCAATGAATGGCAAGTATGTAGTTTAAGCCCATTTAAAGAAACTATCAAAGTAGAAAGTGATATTGTTTTTACTCGCAGTATTGATCATTGGTGGACAGTATTCCGTTTAAAAAATATAGTTTTAGGGTTAGGCTGTAAAGATTTCCAAGGACGACCAGCAATCAGTCGTCGTTATCGCCAGGTATTTGATGATAATGAATTACCAGATGTTTACACGGGATTGATGTATTTTCGTTATAGTCAAGAAGCATATACTTTTTTTGAAGCCGTTAAGGCCATATATTGGAATTGGGAAGTAGTATCAGCACAACTTAAAAACTGTAGAGATGAACAACCAACAACAGACTTAGTTTATGCCATAGCGGCAAAAATGATTGGTGCGGAAACCTGTACATTGCCTAGCTGTGATTTCATCAACTTTACTCATATGAAGAACAGCATAAACAATTGGCCAGAATCAACGCCTTGGCCAGAATTGGTAGTCAGTGAAATCGATGTTCCAATGATACGCATAAACAACATCAATCAATACCATCCTTTACATTACCAAAATAAAGACTGGGCGACAGACACAGTTGTGGAGAGATTTGAACATGAATTCCAACGATGAATTTTTAAAGGCTATATTGAGTTTACCGCAACCAAAAAGTTTAGAAATAGAATATAGATTACACTATGACAGTGAAGGTAATATCTTCATGTGTACCATGCAACAACACCCAGATCATACAAATTATTTGATTGTTACCAAAAAAGAATATGACGAGTATTATCGCTATAAAATAGTGAATAATAAGTTGAAAATTATTGACAATGACCCAGGATATCGTGTACAATTAACTAGTAGTACCCAAGGTCACCGTGTGATAAAGAATCATGCAGGAATCGTTTTAGAACCAAATGAACAATATCCAAATGTAGAATATTATGCCGCTAACTAGGATAATGTGTGTAGGACCTAATAGGATCAACGAAGCCATGGCTTCGTTGAAATTTGATTATCAGATACATCCAAGATTAGATCAGACTTATATTATAAGTCCATACAGTGAACAAGAGTTTAGGAAGCTGTTTAAAGAATTTAATATTAATGATCAATCAATTGAGATATTGCCGGAAAATTATTTTGATCAATACTATGATCTAAGTCGTTGGACAGCCGACAATTGGTACAAACAACAGGCATTTAAATTATGCGCATTAGATCATTTTGACAGTGATTATTTTTTAATACAAGATTGTGATTTGATATTATTAAAACCTTACAGCGTTTGGATCAGCGGTAATTTAAATTTTAAAGCTGAAACATTGTGGAATGATTATCACACAGTGTATGCTGATATGGTAGAAAAAATTATAGGGATGAAACGAGCGATACCATGCAGTCTAGTCAATGAATTAATGCCATACAGCAAACAAGATTGGTTAGATTTAAAAGCATTAATAGGTGATTGGATTAATGTGATACCTGATGCAAGAGCATTCGACAGCAGTAAATGGTTTAGTGAGTATGAACTATTGGGGATTTATAAAACAAATCAAACAGGTTGGCAACATTTTGTAAATATCAGCCAACCACCGATATACACCTGGGATGATTTTTACAACACCGATTGGAGTAAACAATCAAGTGTTAAGTTCCATGCTAGACCGTTAAAATTTATGAACAAAGAACAAGCACATAAAGTATTGGAATTTTTAAATGGCAATAGTTGATATAGCAGATTTAGATTGTATCTATCTTAGTTACGATGAACCTAAGAAAGAGGAAACATGGATTAAAATTCAAAATTTGGTTCCTTGGGCAAAACGTGTTGACGGAGTAAAAGGATCGGATGCGGCACATAAGGCCGCAGCAAAAGCCAGTGATACTGA
>Ga0316226_1002738_pt1 | contig 15959 bp, 19 predicted proteins | sample TBH18017metaG_FD_206009 | JGI IMG/M metagenome (GOLD analysis project Ga0316226, IMG submission 206009) | Freshwater microbial communities from Trout Bog Lake, Wisconsin, USA - TBH18017 | ecosystem: Environmental > Aquatic > Freshwater > Lake > Hypolimnion/Profundal zone | place: USA: Wisconsin... | reverse complement strand
GCCGGCCTCTTCTCTTTGCCCTCCGTCGCCTGCCGATCGTCTCGAGGACCAGAGGAGTCCTTTGGTGTCTCGCGAACGCACAGCTGGGCAAAGTGAAGGTGCAGGCGAGAAGGGCGCACCACTTGCGAGAGTGGGGCGCAAAGCCGCAGAGCTCGACGAGCTGGCTGGGCTGCCGCCGGAGAGGTCTTCAGCGCGGACCGCCATCGCTGGATCGTTCTCTAGGAACCTTCTGTCCAGGTGAGGCACATCAAGCGGGGGAACGGTATGAGACCGAAGACGAGCAGATCGCAGGAACTGGGCTTCACCCTCATCGAACTCCTGATCGTGATCATCATCATCGGCATCCTCGCCGCGATCGCGATCCCGATGTTCCTCAACCAGCGCGACAAGGCGAAGGACGCGACGACCAAGGGCGGCGTTCACAACATCGAGATCGGGGTCGCCGGCTACGGGGTCGACCACAACGACATCTACCCGGCGACCGGGACGGTCGACAGCACCAGCTTGGCGTCCTACGTGGACAACTGGCCGCAGAATCCCTGGACCGGAGCTGACATGAAAGATAGCACCGCCAATGGGGACTACACCTACACGCTGCTCACGCCGGGCAGCTTCACGATCGTCGGTCACCTGAGCCGCGGCCAGGGCTTCACCGTCAAATGACGCGAGTGCGCGCTTGACGGCTTCCGCCGCACTCTCGGTCCGCGATCTTCGCAAGACCGTCCACGTCGGCTTTCGCCGCCGCGCCGTGGAGATCCTCAAGGGCGTCGACCTCGCCGTAGCACCGGGCGAGGTGTTCGGCTTGCTGGGGCCGAACGGCGCAGGGAAGACCACTACCATCAAGGTCGCGCTAGGGCTCATGCGCCCGACGTCGGGGACGGTCGACTTGGCTGTGGGCGGGCTCAGCCGGGTCGGATATCTGCCGGAGAACCCGTACTTCTACGACTATCTCTCGGGCACGGAGTTCCTGACCTTCTGCGCTCGCCTCTTCGGGCTCACGGCCGAAGCGCGCAGCGAGAGGGTGGCCGCGCTGCTTGAGGACGTCGATCTCACGGCCGCGGCCGGCACACACCTGCGCAAGTACTCCAAAGGCATGCTGCAGCGCATCGGCATCGCGCAGGCGCTGATCAACGATCCGGAGCTCGTCCTGCTGGACGAGCCCATGACCGGGCTCGACCCCATCGGCAGGGTCGAAGTGAAGCGCATCATCGAGCGGCTGCACGAGCGCGGCAAGACGGTGCTCTTCAACTCGCACATCCTCGGCGACGTCCACGACCTGTGCACGCACATCGCGATCATGCAGTCCGGTCGCGTCATCTGGCGGGGGACCTTGCCGGAGGCGCTCGCGGAGGCGCCGACGCTCGAGGATTTCTTCATCAAGGTCGTGAGCGCATGAACCAGCTCCGGGCGATCGCGGTCAACACGTTCAAAGAGACGATCCGCGACAGGGTGCTCGCGGTGATCGTGCTGTTCGCCCTCCTGATGATCGTGGGCGGGCTCTGGCTGGGGAGCATCAGCCTCGGCGAGGAAGGCCGCATGATGACCGACTTCGGCCTCGTCGCAGTCACGTTCTTCGGCCTGGTGGTGGCGGTCTTCGTCGCGGCTGGCCTGGTGCACAAGGAGGTGGAGAAGCGCACGGTGTACATCCTCTTCTCCAAGCCTGTGAGCCGGCCGGCCTTCATCGTAGGGAAGTTCTTCGGTCTGGCCGCCACGATGGCCATCGTCATCGGAGCCATGGGGCTGTTCCTCTTCGCTCTCGTGTGGATCCTCTCGAAGCATCCTTCCGGGATGATCCTCATGGCTGTGTTGATGATCTACGCGCAACTCCTCGTGGTCATGGCGGTGACCATCCTGTTCTCGACCCTCGGATCGGCCATCCTGGCGAGCGTGCTCGGCATCTGCGTGTTCGTGGCGGGGCAACTGAGCCACAATGTGCTGGCGCTGACCCGCCTCGGCAAGAACCCGGTCACCGAGGTCCTGTCGTGGGTCATCTACGTCGTCATCCCCAACTTCTCGGCCGTGGACGTCAAGGCCGGCGCTGTGGGAGAGCAGACCATCGCCTGGGGGCAGATCGGGCTCTGGCTGCTGTATCTGGCGGCGTACACGGTCGTGGTGCTCGGCCTCGCCGCCGTCGTCTTCCGGCGCAAGGAGTTCTAGCGTGTGGCGGCGAGTGCTTGCCGTGGTCGTCGTCGTGGCGTGCGGCGCGGGCGTGGTGGGCTACCAGGCGTCGCGCCCCTCGAAGGCTCCCGCGAGCCCGCGGGTGTTCATCCCGTCGCCGAGCTTCTTCACCGACTTCTCGCCGAGCTTCCGCACGTCGATCGCGGACGCCTACTACCTCTACATGGTCCAGTACTACGGCGAGCACGTGAACGGCGATCACCGGCTCGACTCGCTGCCGGCGATGGTGGACCTGATCACGACGCTCAGCCCCCACTACACCAAGGCCTACATCTTCGGGGCCTTTGGGCTCATGGATGCCGGCCGCCCCGACATCGGCTACAAGCTGCTCGAGCGCGGCTTCAAGGAGAACCCTGGCGACTGGCGCTTCCCTGACTACCTCGGCTTCTTCGCCTACACGTTCGGCAAGGGCAAGGCGAAGGATACGGTCGTGGGCGACTGGTACCGCCAGGCGGCGGCCCTGCCCGGCAGTCCGGCCTACGTCAAGCGCCTCGCCGCGGACATGCTCGGCAAGGGAGGACAGACGCAGAAGGCCGTCCTCCTCTGGGGTCAGGTGTACTCGGCCGGCGACAAGTACTCTCAGCAGAAGGCGGTCGCCGGCCTCGAGAAGATCCTGCCGACCGACAAAGCGGCGCGCATGAAGGCGGTCGCGCCGCTCTACGCCACGATGCCCAAGGCGGAGTTCGACGCGTTGATCGCGGAGCTGTTCAAGGGGTACAAGTGACGGGGCGGCGATGACGGCGCTCCTCGTGGTCATCGCCGTCGTCTACGGTCTCCTCATCGGCAGCTTCCTCAATGCGTGGGCGTGGCGGCTGGCACACGAGGAGAAGATCAGCAAGGGCCGCTCGCACTGCCCGCAGTGCGGAGCGCAGATCCGCGCCTACGACAACATCCCGGTCGTCAGCTGGCTGGTGCTGCGCGGGAACTGCCGGGACTGCGGCGCGCCGATCAGCTGGCGCTACCCGGTGGGTGAGGCGCTGACCGCGTTCCTCTTCGGCGCCGTCGCCTGGACGACCGGGCTCTCGTGGCTCCTGGTCCCGCAGCTGCTCTTCGTCTCCACGCTGGTGCTCGTGAGCGAAGTCGATCTGGAGATCCGCATCATCCCTGACGTAGTGATCCTGCCGGTGGCCGCCATCGGCGTGCCGCTGATGATCGCCTTCGGCGCCTCCCCCTGGTGGCAGTGGCCGGTCGCGGGTCTCGGCGCGGCGGCCTTCCTCTTCGTCATCAGCGAGGTCTACTTCCGCGTGCGCCACGTCGAGGGCATGGGGTTCGGGGACGTGAAACTGGCCCTGTGCATGGGCGTGTATCTGGGCGCGGCCGTCATCCCCGCCCTGTTCGTGGGCTTCCTTGCAGGAGCCGTCGTAGGGGTGGTCATCGTCGCGACGCGCAAGGGCGACGCCAAGACCGCCATCCCCTTCGGGCCGTTCCTTGCGGCGGGCGCCGTGCTGGCGCTGTTCTTCGGACAGTCGTTGATCAGCGCCTACCTCGGGCTGGTGTTCCCGGCGCGCTGAGGGATCGCTGGAGCGCAGCCGGCCTGCTCTGGTGCGGGCGTCAACGCCTCCGCGCCCCAGCGTCAACCCCGGGACCGCTCCGTCATCCTTCGCGCATGGCACGCGCGCGAGTAGGCTCGCGACGATGACGATCACCGCCCCCGGAGGCCCTGATGCACGGTCAACGCGGCTCCACTCTTCTCGAGCTCCTCACCGTTCTTGCCGTGACCGGCGTGCTGGCCGCGATCGCCGTGCCCAGCGCGGCGGCGGTCAGGCGGACTTTCACGGCGGCGTCCGCGGTCGACCGGCTGGCCCTCGTGTTGCGCAGCGCTCAGGCACGCGCGCAGAGCCGGCTCGCGCGCGTGTGCGTCCGTTTTGACGCGGGCGGGGGATTCGTCGTCATGGACGGCGGCGACGGAGGCCCGGTCGTCGATCACGGAGAGCTGGATGCGACCGTGGCATCCAACTTCGCCGGCACGGCCGTTGAGTTCGCGCCCCCCGGCTGGCCCTGCCTTCCCGGCAGCGCCAGTCCGCGTGCCGGGCGCTTCATGGTCGCCGGCGGCGGTGCCGGTCGCGAGGTCGTGCTACAGCTTGGGGGGTGCATACGGTGCGAGTGAGCCGTTGCCAGGGAGCCTTCACCCTTGTGGAGGCGGTGATCGCCGCATCCCTTCTGTTGACGACCTGTCTCGCGGTGTCGGGGGTGCTGAGCAACGCTACGAAGGCGGAGGGCGCCGCCGCCGTGCACGATCGCCTCGATCTGATGCTGACGAGCGAGTGCCGGCGGCTCGCGGCACTCCCGTACTTCCACGGCGACGCCGGCGACGGTGGACCGGCCGGCGCGCCGGCGCCTGACTCCCTCTTGTCTGAGGTCTTCCCCTGGGCGCGCCCCGAGCTCGACACCGGCGACCGCTGGTTTGTGGACGGCCTCGGCGACGACGATGCGGGGACGTTCGTGTCCACTGCCACAGTCGGCGGTGTCCGCGTGCGACGGGCGGCCGTCTTCCTCGCCGACGAGCGCGACGCCGCCAGGCATCTGGGCGTCGCCGACCTCATCGGCTGGGACTGCGCATCTGGCGCTCGCCCTCCGGCGACCACTCTGGCCGTCACGGTGGAGGTCAGCGCGCAGGGTCGGTCAGCGTCGAGGACGATGGTCTTCACCGCTCTGCGGCCTTCGCTCGAACCCTCCCCCCAAGCTTCCGCAGGGTAGCGGACCCGCGAATGCGCGCCATCGTCACTGGCATAGGTCGGAGCGAGCGCCGGTCCGCGGATGCGGGCGTCTCGCTCGTCGAGCTCCTCGTCGCGACCGTGATAGCTGCGGTCACGCTCTGCAGTGCTTGGGCCTGGCTGTGGAACGTGGGCATTGCCAGCTCAGCGACGGCAGACCGCTCGCGCGCGGCGACCGCGGCGGCGTTCGCCGCGCGCTGCATCTCCAAAGATCTCGACGTGGCGGTCGCGCTGCAGGTTCCGCCTTTCGCGTATGGGCCGGACCGGGCGCTGGAGCTCATCCACCTGCACCCAGGGGCCGCCCCCGAGAGTGTGCTGATCGTCTGGGATCCCACGCGGCGCGTGCTCTGGCGCAAGGCGTCCGGGACGTACCTCGCCGATCACGTGGCGCGATTCGCGGTCACGTACTACGACGGGAACGGCGCGATGCTGACGCCGATGGACCTCGAGGCGCCGGCCTGGCCCAGCCGCGTGGTCCGGGTCACGGTGGCGGTCGTCGTCGCAGACGGCAGCGGATCAGCGCAGGCCGACTGCGACGTGACCCTGGGGCAGCGATGAACCGCCGGCGCGGCGATGACGGCTACGCGCTTCTGGCTGCTCTGGTCATCATGGCGCTGGCGGCGGTCTTTGCCACTACCAGCGTCGCCGCGGTGCTCGCCCGCCAAGACGTCGCTGCTGCGGATCGCGGCACGGCTTGTGCGGCATCGCTCGAGCGCCGGGCGCTGGCGGCCGCCTGTCTGGCGGGCCGGCGCGGAGAGTGGGGGAGCGGGAGAGGCGCCGTTGCCGGTGCGCCTGGGCACGACGAGATCTGGCGCGCCCGATGGTCTCTCTCTGCGCGTCCCTCGGCGGCGGGATGGCCGCAGTTCGGCCTCACCGCCGAGGGCGTGTGTGGGCGAGCGAGACGCTCGGTGGACGCTGACATCGAGTTGCGCCGGGAGCCGTTTGCCTGTGGCCTCGTGGTCTCCGGCGATGTGGAGGCCGCCGCGTCTCTGCTGGTGGACGGAAGCGGGCTTTATTGCGGCGGGAGCGTGCGCGGTCGCGAGTGGGTCTCGTTCGGACCCGCAGACGGAACGCCCGCCGCCGACGGCGTGCACGGTGACCTGTGGCCGCAGGCCGGCGTGCACGCGCTGGGCGGCATCTGGGTGCGAGGCGTGGAGGAACACGGCGGCGGCGGCCCAGCACCCGCGCCTCAGGATTCGGACACCGACTCGGCGGAGAACGCCGTCATGAGCGCTGTCTCGACGCCGTCGGCGGACTGGATGAACACGGTGGACGGCTGGGCGGACGATCCCGGCAGCGCGCTCGATCGAGGCGTCCTGAGGCTGGATCGGCTGCCTGCGTCCAGCGACACCCTCGACGGATGCCGGGCGGACTCCGGTTTGATCATCTGCCTGGCCTCCGGCGACGCCCCTGTGCGTGTTGCCGGGGTGCGGCCGTCCGGGTGGTGTCCGGTCCTCGTGGTGTCGGATGGCGACCTGGTCCTCGGCGATCCGACGATGGACACGAGCTTCGACGGGGCGGTGGTGACCAAGGGCCGCGTCGATGTGGAAGGGATGACCGAGATCGGCGGAGGACTGTATGCTGGCACCCTCCGCGTGGCCGATCCGCTTGTCGTCACGGTCGCGCCGTCGTGGAGGACGCGGCCGATCCCGGGTCTGCCCCTGCCCGTCATCGTGACGCTGGAGGATTCCGCGCCGGCAGGTACTTAGGGTTCCCATGCGAAACCTATGTACTGGCGCATAGCACTTGTGAGAGACTAACTGCCCTGCTTGGGGGGCTGTCCGGCAGGTCGATCGAAGGGTCCTGCGCCTAAAGGTAACGGGCAAGGCTGCCGACAACGCCGCTAGAGGGCGACGAGGCAAGCGGAGAGGCTGGCATGGCGAAGAATGGGATGCGCGTCGGGATCGACCTCGAACAAGCGTCGATCGCCGGCGTTCAGGTCAAGGGCGCGCGCCAAGGGCTTACGCTGTCGACTGTGGCCGTACGGGCACTTCCCGCAGGCCTGGTGTTCGAGGGCGAGGTGGTCGACGTCGAGGCGCTTGGCGCCGAGCTCAAGAGCTTCTGGAAGGAGAGCGGGTTCACCGGCAGGCGGTGCTCGCTCGGTGTGGCCAATCAGAAGATCGTCGTGCGGACCATGGACTTCCCCATGATCGACGCCAAAGAGATGCGCTCCGCCATCGAGTTCCAGGCGCAGGAGTCCATCCCCATTCCTCTTCAGGACGCGATCCTCGACTACCAGGTCCTGGCGACGAGCACGGGCGAGGACGGGAGCGCCAAGCAGAAGGTACTCATCGTCGCTGCGCAGCGCGACATGATCACGCAATTCGTGGACGCTGCGCGCAAGGCAGGGCTCACGGTCGATGGCATCGATCTGCAGGCATTCGCGCTGATGCGCTCGGTGGCGCCGCCGGTCGCCTTCGTCGACCAGGGCGCTCCCGGAGGCGCCGAGGCGACGGCGATCGTCAACATCGGGTCGGGCGTGACCAATCTCGTCGTCGCCGCCAACGACGTGCCGGAGTTCACGCGCGTCATCAACGTCGGTTGCGAGGCTCTGGTCGAGGCGCTCATTGCTCATCGCGGGATGGAGCACGGCGACGCCGACATCCTGAGGCTCAACGTCGGCCTGTCGGGCAGCGACGCGCCGGTGGCCCAACTCGAAGCGGAGACCGTCGCGGAGATCCACGAGGTGTTCGACACGAGTTGCGAGGCCTTCGCCGACGAGATCCGGCGGTCCATCGACTACTACCATTCCCAGGAGCCGGCGTCGCGCATCGCCACGCTGCTCCTCAGCGGCGAGGGTGCCCTGACGCGCAACGTCTGCGAGTATCTCGGCCATGCACTGCACCTGGACGTCCGGCTCGGCAATCCCCTCCAGCACGTGATGGAGAACAAGAGCAAGCTCGCCCAGCCTGATCTCGAGGCGATGTCGCCGAGACTCGCCGTCGCGCTCGGACTGGCGCTCGAGGATGAGGAGTAGGCGACGATGAAGCGCATCAACCTGCTGCCGCCCGAAGCGCGAGTCAAAGCCTCTCGAGAGCGCGGCCTCATCTACGCGGTCCTGCTTCTCGTCGTGGTCGTCGTCGTGCTCGGGGTCGTGTACATGTGGCAGAACAGCATCCTCAAGACCAAGGAAGACGACCTCGCCCAGATCCAGGCCCAGCAGCAAGTCGTGACCGCGCAGGCGGCTGCGCTGGCGCCGTACGCCCAGATCCAGGCCCAACGTGTCTTGATGACGGCGACCGGCAAGGGGATCTACGACGCTCGGGTGCCCTGGTCCACGATCCTCGAAGAGGTCAGCCTCGTGATCCCTGAGAACGTGCGCCTGCAGTCCATGACGTGCGCGGTGCCCGCCAGCATGCAGCCGGGCGCGGCGGCCGCGGTCGGCGCTGCTCCCGCGAGTGCCGACGTGACGTTCACGGGCACGACCTACACGCACCAGGATGTGGCCGAGTTCATGACCCGCCTGGGTCTCATCCCGCAACTCATGAACATCCAGCTGGGTTCGTCCACGGGCACCACGGCCGCTGCGACCGGTACTTCAGGAAGCACCCAGTCGACAGTCTCGTTCACCGTGACGGCCTCGCTCAGGCCGTACCAGACTCCACCGCCGACCACGGCGCTTCAAGCGGGGGCAGGCCAATGAGAGCTCGAGGGAGAGAGGTCTACATCATCGCCGCCGTCGTGGCCGTGGTCCTGATCGTCGCGTGGTACTTCCTGCTGCTGAGCCCCAAGCTTTCGCAGATCAACGACACGAACACCAAGATCGCGTCTGCTCAGACCGCGCTCGCATCCTCCCAGGCCAACGTCGCCAGGCTCGAGACCTACAAGAAGACCGCGCCGCAATCGCGCGAGGAGATCGTCCGCCTCGGCAAGATGCTGCCGACGAGCGAGGGCATCCCCTCGCTCATCATCGAGCTCACCAAGACCGCATCCGCTTCCGGCGTGGACCTTGTGAGCATCACCCGCGGCTCCAGCCAGACCGGCTCGCCGTTCGGCATCCAGACCGTCCAGCTCAGTGTGACCGGCCGTTTCTTCGATGTGGAGGACTTCCTCTACCGCATGGAGAGCTACGTCGAGTTCCGCAACGCGGAGTTCAGGGCCGAGGGCAGGTTGCTCGAGGTTACGACGCTCACGCTGACGGGCGGCGCCGCCACCACGGACGGGACCACGGCGCCTCTGAGTGTCTCGATCAGTCTCAGCGCGTATCTCTGGGGCGCGCCGGCGACGGCTGCCACGGGAGGTGCACAATGACGCGCAACAAGCGCACGCTCGCGTACGTGGCGTTCGCGCTCATTCTCGGCGCCGCTCTGGCGGCCGCCGTCGTGCTGGCGCGGACTCCCGCGCCGGCGGGCGGGTCGGCAGCCAAGGCCACTGTGTCGCAGTCGAGTGGACCCGTACTGGGCGATACTCTCGGCAGTGCGTCCGTGGCTGCAGGCGACCCGGCCAAGCAGGAGCCGTTGCTCGACAAGTTCACCAGCAAGGACCCGTTCATCCCTCTGGGGCGCGCCCCACCACCACCACCGCCCCACAATCATAACTACGCAGCGAAGATCAAGGTCGACGGAGCCAGCTACACCGTGGTCAACGGCGACAAGGTGCCCAGTGGCACGGCGGTCTTCTCCATCTCGAGCGTCACTTCGAGCGACGTGACCTTTGCGGTCATCGACGGCACCCTGGAGAACGGGGACTCAGCGATCACCGTCAATCTTGGCGAGTCCGTGAAGGTGACGATCAAGGGCGGGAAGAGCGACGGGAAGTCGTTCACGCTCCAGGTCGTCAGCATCGGTAGCAACGGCAACGGCAACGGCAGCAACGGCAGCGGCGGCCTCTCGACCAGCGGCCACACGATCTCCGTGTTGAGCGTGACAAGCAACAGCGGCGTCGCGCTCGCCACGCTGGAGGTCGACGGCAAGACGTACCCCGACAAGAAGGTCGGTATGGTGATCACCACCTCGTGGGGGCAGGTCAAGATCCTCGCCATCGACGTCAACGGGCAGACCGTCACGGTGATGCACGGAGACCAGACGGTCGTGCTGCACGCCGGCCAGGTCGTAGTGAAATAGGCCGGCGCTGGAGAGCGAGCTTTGCGACGGGGCGGCCGAGGCCGCCCCGTCGCGTTTGTGACGCGCGCGAGACGCGCGGCTTTTCAGGCGCGGGTCCTCTGGATAAGGTAGGACCATGGCGCAGCTTCGCTACCTCACCGCGGGGGAGTCTCACGGCCGTCAGCTGACGGCGATCCTCGAAGGCTGCCCGTCAGGCCTGGCCGTCTCCCGGCAGCGCATCGACCGCGAACTCGGGCGCCGGCAGCAAGGGTACGGCCGGGGCGACCGCCAGTCGATCGAGAGCGACCGCGTGGACATCGTGGGTGGCATCCGCTACGGCCGGACCACGGGCGCTCCGGTGGCGCTCGTCGTCGCCAATCGCGACGCAGGCAACTGGGGCGATGTCCTGAGCGCCGACATGCCGCTCGACGGGGCCCGGGCCGAACGAGTACTCATCCCGCGGCCCGGGCACGCCGATCTCGGCGGGGCCCTGCTGTACGAATGCGACGACATCCGCGACGTCATCGAGCGCGCGAGCGCCCGGGAGACAGCCGCCCGCGTGGCCTGCGGCGTGGTCGCCAGACTCCTTCTGGAGGAGCTTGGCTGCGTCGTGGCGAGCCACGTCGTCTCGATCGGGGCGGTGCGCAGCGAGGCCGCCCTGACACTTGAAGGTGTCGTCGGTGTGGAGCTCGACCCGTGTCGCTGTGGCGACTCCGCGGCGGGCGTGCGGATGGTCCAGGCGATCGACGCGGCGCGTGAGGCCGGAGACACGCTCGGCGGCGTCGTCGAGGTCATCGCGTTCGGGTATCCGCCGGGCGTCGGAACGTATGTCCAAGGGGACCGGCGCCTGTCGGCGACGCTGGCGGCCGCCGTCATGAGCGTGCCCGCCATGAAGGGCGTGGAGGTCGGTCTTGGCTTCGCGGCTGCGGAGCTTCCCGGCAGTCAGGTGCAGGATCCTTTGGGCTACGCGGATGACATTGGTTACGTGCGCGCGAGCAATCACGCCGGCGGCGTGGAAGGCGGCATCTCGACCGGCGCGCCGATCGTGGTGCGCGCCGCCATGAAGCCCATCGCGACGCTGGCGAATCCGCTGGCGAGCGTGGAGCTCGGTACGCACGAGCCGGTCATGTCGCGCTACGAGCGTGCCGACGTCTGCGCCGTGCCGGCGGCCGGCATCGTGCTCGAAGCCGTTGTCGCGCTCGCGCTTGCCGACGCCGTGCTCGATCGTTTCGGCGGCGCCACCGTCGCCGATGTCGTCAGAGCCGTCGACGCGTATCGCGCGCGCACGCGGCTCCGGTGAGCGGACTATCGGGCAACGCCGGCGTGGCGTCCTCCCAGGCACTGGGGCATGACGGGCCGACGGCGGTCCTGGTCGGGTTCATGGCGACGGGCAAGAGCGTCGTGGGACGCGCCGCTGCGGCTCGTCTGGGTCTTCCGTTCGTCGACACCGACCTGGTCATCGAGGCGGCGCACGGGCCGATCCCGGCGATCTTCGCCCGGGGGGGAGAGCAGCTCTTTCGCGAACTCGAGTACGATGCGGTCGTGGACGTGCTGTCCGCCCCAGGGGCCGATGGCAGGCCCCTGGTCGCGCTTGGCGGCGGCGCCGTGACGATAGCGGCGGTGCGCACAGCGCTGGCTGGGGCTCCTCTCGTTGTATGGCTGCAGGCGCCCGCCGATGTCCTCTGGGAGCGGGCGCGCCGTGCTCCGCAGGGGACGCGGCCGCTGGCCGAAGACAAGGCGGCCTTCCGCGCACTCCTCGCCGAGCGCGAGGCGCTGTATCGCGAGGTCGCAGGCGCGGCTGTGCTCAACGATGGCAGCCGGACCCTTGACGAAGTCGTCGAGGAAGTCGTCGCCGCTATCCGCGCCGCGAGCTCGGCGCCGGGAACCGCCTCTGGGGCCGCAGCGCCCGGGACCTCCGGCGCACCGCGAGTGGGCGCGACTCCAGGGAGGCACCCATGAAGAAGGTCGCGGTCAGCACCGTGGGCGGGCGCTACGACGTCGTCGTGGGCCGAGGACTGCTCGCCGGGCTGGGGGAAGCGCACGTCCGCCGGGCGCCTCGCGGCCAGCTCGTCGTGGTCACCGACGACAATGTCGCCCCTCTCTACGCCGAGGCCGTCACCGCGAGTTTCCGCGCGGCGGGCGTGGCGGCGTCGCAGGTCGTCATCCCCGCGGGTGAGCAACAGAAGTCGCTGGCGCGAGCGGAGGAGCTCTACGGGATCCTGTACGACCGTGGAGTCCGCCGGATGGACACGGTCGTCGCGCTGGGCGGCGGCGTGATCGGCGACCTTGCCGGGTTTGTCGCTGCGACCTTCCAGCGCGGCGTCCGGCTGATCCAGGTGCCGACGACGCTCCTGGCGCAGGTGGACGCGTCTGTGGGTGGGAAGGTCGCCGTCGACTTCCGCGGCGCCAAGAACTACGTGGGGACGTTCTACCAGCCGGGGCTGGTGGTGGCGGACCTCGATGTGCTCAGCACGTTGGCGCCGCGCGACCTGCGCAGCGGCGCGGCGGAGGTCGCCAAGCACGGTCTGCTGAGCGGGGGCGCGTTGCTGCACCGGGTCGAGAGGTTCGCCGCCAACGGTGCGAACGCCGCGGCCGTCACGCAGGAGCTCGTCGCCGGCAACGTCGCATACAAGGCCGCCGTGGTGGGCGAGGACGAGCGTGAGATCAGCGGCCGCCGCGCCGTGCTGAACCTGGGTCACACCATCGGGCACGCGATCGAGGCCGCGACCGGATTTGAGCGTTTCACCCACGGAGAAGGCGTGGGCCTGGGGACGCGCGCCGCGCTTTGGCTGTCTCAGCGGCTCACCGGGCTCACTCCGGATTCGGTCGCGCGCGCTCAGACGCTTCTCGACGGAGTCGGTGTCCCGGCGCGGCTTTCGGGCGTGACCGCCGGTGAGGTGATCGCGTTGGTCGCACGCGACAAGAAGGCGAGTGACAAAGGCGTGGGCTACGTGCTGCTCGAGGAGCTGGGGCGCCCGGTGGTGGGCGTGTCCGTGCCTCGCGCGCTGGAGATGGAGGCGGTGGAATGGCTGCTGACGCGCTGAAGGTGCTCTGGCTGCTGCACGGGGTCAACCTCGACATGCTGGGGCGGCGCGATCCGGCCGTCTACGGCACGCTCACGCTGGCGGAGCTTGAGGCGCGCGTGACCGCGGAGGGCGTGCGGCATGGGTTCGAGGTCCGCTGCTTCCAGACCAATCACGAAGGCGCCCTCGTCGAGAAGATACACGAGCTGGTGCGCGAGGGCGCCGATGCGGTCCTCATCAATCCCGGCGCCTGGACGCACTACAGCTACGCGTTGCGCGATGCTCTGGAGATGATCGACGCGCCGATCGCCGAGGTCCACCTCTCGGCGGTAGCGGAGCGGGAGGAGTGGCGCCGCACGTCGGTGATCGCCGACCTTGCGGCGGTGCGCGTCAGCGGCAGGGGCGCGAGTGGCTACGACGAAGCTCTGGCAGCGCTCGCGCTCGCGTGCACTGACGGGAGGCCGGTATGAGCCCGGCCGCGACGAGCCGGCTGGAGCGCTGCCGCGGCTTGCTCGGAGGGCTCGGCGTGGACGCGCTCCTGGTGAGCGACGCCGCGGACGTCCGCTACCTGTCGGGCTTTCGCGGCGACGATACGACGCTGCTCGTGGGCGCGGACTTCGCCTTCATCTGCACGGACTCGCGGTACTGGGATGAGGCGCGCGAGGAGGTCGACGCCTTCGCGCTCGTCGAGGTCCGGGGCGATCTTCTCAAGGAGTCTGTCGGGGCCCTGCGCTCCGCAGGCGCGCAGGGCCGATTGGGTATCCAGGGCGCGGCGCTGAGCTACGCCTCGTACCGCGCCGTCCGCCGCCGGCACGGCGGCGGCCTGCGCGACGTGGGAGAGGCGATCACGCGCCTGCGCGCCGTCAAGGACGCGGGCGAGATCGCCGTCATGCGGCGCGCCGGCCGTGTGACCGACGAGGCGCTCGCGGCCGCCGTCGCCGACGGGCTCGTCGGCCGCCGGGAGATCGATGTCGCCTGGCGTTTGCGCGAGGAGTATCACCGGCTGGGCGCCGAAGGCGAAGCGTTCCCGGCGATCGTCGCCGGCGGAGCGCACGGCGCCCAGGCGCATGCGATCCCGGGGGAGCGCGTGATCGCGGCCGGCGAGCTGGTCGTGATCGACACCGGCGCACGCGTGGACGGCTACTGCAGCGACATCACGCGCACCTATGCGGCGGGCGAACCCACGGACGAGCTGCGCCGCATCTACGAGATCGTCCTTGCGGCGCAGCTGGCGGGGCTGGCCGCGGTGCGCGCCGGCGCCCACGGTCGCGACGACGTCGACGCCGCGTCCCGTGCGGTGATCGCCGCGGCCGGCTACGGGGCCCGGTTCGGCCACGGTACGGGACACGGTGTGGGCCTCGAAGTCCACGAGGCGCCCGGGCTTGGGCGCACGCGTGGCGACGAGCTTGTCGCCGGGATGGTGTGCACCGTCGAGCCGGGCATCTACGTGGAGGGCCTCGTGGGCGTGCGCATCGAGGATACGGTCCTGGTCGCCGCGGACGGCTGCGAGCGCCTCACGACCTCGTCGAAGGAGCTCCAGATCGTCGACTGACGGCTGACTCTCTGCGTCGCGCCGGCGGGCGCGGGACTGCGCCGCCCGCCGCTGCGCAGCGCGTTCTGACTCAGCGCGCCGGGACAGCTGCGCCCGCCTCACGCGGGCACGCCTCCTCCACTCCCGCCGCGAGGCTACACGGCCTCGCGGCCTTGCTGTATCATGGCCTACTACCGCGCACTCCCGTCTATCGACCCCTGAGTAGGAACACATGGCAGAAGTCGTCTCCACCAACCAGTTCAAGACCGGCATGGCCATCGAGATCGAAGGCCAGCCGTTCACGATCGTCGATTTCCAGCACGTCAAGCCCGGCAAGGGCGGGGCGTTCGTGCGCACCAAGGTGCGCAACATCGCCACCGGCGCGGTCCTCGACAAGACCTTCCGCTCCGGCGAGAAGTTCGAGCGCATGCACACGCAGTCGCGCAAGTTGGCCTACCTCTACTCCACCGAGGACGAGGTCGTGCTCATGGACAACGCCTCGTACGAGCAGGTCTCCATCTCGCCCGCGATGGCCGAGGACGCCCTCAAGTGGGTCGTCGAGAACATGGAGGTCGACCTCTTCTACCTCAACGGCGTGCCGTTCGAGGTCCAGGCGCCCAACTTCGTCGAGCTGCTGATCACGCAGTCGGACCCTGGCGTGCAGGGGAACACGGCTCAGGGCGCCACCAAGCCGGCCACGCTCGAAAGTGGCGCCACCATCCAGGTGCCGCTGTTCATCGAGGAAGGCGAGCGCGTCAAGGTCGACACCCGCACCGGGGAGTACCTGGGCCGCGCCTAGCGCGTCCGGCCAGAGGAGCACAGCCATGCGAGCGCGCAGAGTCCGCATCACCGATACCACGCTGAGGGACGGCCACCAGTCTCTCTGGGCGACGCGCATGCGCACGCCGGACATGCTGCCGATCCTCGAGACCATGGACGAGATCGGCTACCAGTCGCTCGAGTGCTGGGGCGGCGCCACCTTCGACGCCGCCCTGCGCTTTCTCGACGAGGACCCCTGGGAACGCCTGCGGCTGATCAAGAAGCACGTCGTGCGCACGCCGCTGCAGATGCTGCTGCGCGGCCAGAACCTGGTCGGCTACCGCCATTACGGCGACGACATCGTGCGCCGCTTCGTCTACAAGGCGGCGGAGAACGGCATCGATGTCTTCCGCGTCTTCGACGCGCTCAACGACATCCGCAATTTCGAGACCGCGGCGGCGGCGATCAAGGAGACCGGCAAGCACTTCCAGGCGGCTGTCGTCTACACGATCTCGCCGGTGCACTCGCTCGACCACTACCTCGACGTCGCCCACAAGCTCGTGGAGATGGGCGCCGACTCGCTCTGCATCAAGGACATGGCGGCGCTGCTCTCGCCCTACTACGCCGAGCAGCTCATCGGCCGCCTCAAGGCCGAGATCCCGGTGCCCATCCAGCTGCACTGCCACTACATCGGCGGCCTCGCCCCGATGAC